>LUME01000375.1_pt1 | contig 10970 bp, 9 predicted proteins | sample 729951 | NCBI WGS metagenome assembly LUME01 (sample SAMN03860271, study PRJNA289734) | marine metagenome | biome: seawater column; feature: ocean; material: water; isolation source: Red Sea water column Station 34 - depth 200m | place: Saudi Arabia: Red Sea | collected 2011-10-15 | depth 200 m | reverse complement strand
CTCGATATCTTTCTTGCTCTCAAACCCCATCTCTTTCTCGACCTCAACTTCGACCCAAAGGCCCTGGCAGTCAAAACCGTTCTGGAATCGGAGGTCGTATCCTTTCATCGCTTTGTAGCGAAGGAACAGGTCTTTGTAGGTTCGGCCCCAAGCGTGGTGCACGCCCATGGGATTGTTGGCAGTAATCGGTCCATCGATGAATGACCATTTTTCATTGCCGCGGTTAATTTCGCTCCGCTTTCTGAATATATCCGAGTCGGCCCAGAACTTGAGAATCTTGTGCTCGAGCTCAACAAAATCGACTTTGGGATCAACTTTCTGGAGCACGGCTCAGGCTTTCGAAAAGAGTCTCAAAAGGATGGTGAGAACAATGCTGAGAAGAATAGAGGAGCCCAGCGGCAGATGGAACGAGAAGTTTCCGCGAGTGAATTGAAGGTCGCCCGGTAAGTTTCCCAGCTTGCCAAGGAGCGGAAAATTGACGCCGGACGAAGTGACAATCCACATCACGAAAAAGACTATGCTCAGTATTAGAAACAGTTTACCCATTTACCTTACAAAACCGATCATTTTTCAGCCTGCAAAGTTACCTTTGAAGTGATCCAATTCAAAACAATTCAACGGGAGGCATCTCTTCACTTCTCGTCGAGGATGGAAGAAAAAAGGGCTCCCGAGGGAGCCCTTACAGAAATCGGTTTTCGGCCCTGGTCAGTTCAGATCGACGGGCAGAAAAATCGAACCACCACGGCGTCTGATTAGCAGCAGGACTGACTCTTCATCATCGAGCTTTGAAAGGGCGTCTCTGAGCTGACGAGCTGAATCAACTTCTCGATCGCCGACGCGCTTGATAATATCGCCGGGCTGCACGCCTGCTCGCGAGGCGGCTCCAGATGACGACACCTCTACCACCACTGCGCCGGATTCTTCCTCCCCCAACCTAAACCTTCTGGATGTGGAGGCGTCCAGATCCTCCACGCGCATCCCCAGCGCCAGCGATGAAGGAGCTGAGCGGGAGGCGAAGATGACATCTTCCTCAGGGAGTTCCACAAGGTTCACGCGAAGCGTCCTGTTCCGCCCCCGCCGGATGATTTCGACCGCCTCTCTTGAATCTGGTTGAGAAGAAGAGACAAGATTCTTCAAATGAGATGAGTCACGCACTTTGGTGCCGCCGAAGGATCTGACCACATCCTCCACTTTGAAACCGGCTTTCTCCGCTGGACTGTCGTCCACCACCTCCGTGACCACGGCTCCGCTCCGGTCCGGAAGGTCGAGCGCCTTGGCGATCCCATCATTCACATCCTGTATAAAGACTCCCAGCCAGGCACGAATGACACGCCCCTCCGAGATCAGGTCGTCCATAATTCTCTTGGCAAGGTTCGACGGAATGGCAAAGCCAACTCCGGCGTTACTTCGCATATAACCGCCCGTGGCGATTGCAGTGTTGATACCGACGAGTTTCCCTTCAAGGTTGACCAGCGCGCCGCCGCTGTTCCCCGGATTGATAGCCGCATCAGTCTGAATAAAATCCTGATAATCGACGCCGCCGATCACACTGCTCCTCCCTTTAGCGCTGACGATTCCGGCAGTTACCGTGTGGCTCAGGTTCGCGGAGAAGGGACTTCCGATGGCGAGAACCCACTCTCCTACATCGAGGCCGTCAGAGTCCCCGAGCCTGACGCCGGTGAGATTGTCAGCGTCGATTCGGAGAACGGCAAGATCGCTCTTTGGATCTGTCCCGACCACTTCGGCTTCAAACTCGCGCTCGTCCATAAGGAAGATGGATATCTCATCGGCATCTTGAACCACGTGGTTGTTGGTAAGGATATAACCGTTTACGGCGTCTACAATGACGCCGGAGCCGAGGGCCTGGCTCCGGCGTTCACGTTCAGGGGAATAGTAACGGAAAAAATCGTCTCCGAAGAACTCTTCAAAAGGGTGCTGGAACCGGCCTGATTGGACCTTTTCACTGGTGATGGTCACGACGGCGGGATTGACATTCTTTACCACATCTGCGAAGGTTTCACTAAAGTATTTGGCCGATTGGCCATGCAAACTCACAAAAATCAAGAGGGTGAAGACAAGTATATATTTTTTCATTGCACTCCTTTTATATCGTTGTTTCATAAACCTTAATGATATTAATCAAAAAAAGTTTCACAACCTCACTTGATATTGACAATCTTTTGAATCAGTTTCTCTCGAGAATCACCAACACTTGAAGTTGTGGCCATAAGAAGATATATACCCGATGGGAGGTTATTACTTTGCCAGAAAAACTGATGAACACCGGCATGAAGAGGATTCTTAAATATGGTTTCAATTTTTTGACCAAGAAGATTGTAGACAGAAATATCGATTGAGCCCGGTGATTTGACCTCCACAGAAATGGCTAATTCACTGTTAAATGGATTTGGATATGCTTGAAGTAGCCTCATCTTACGAGGGAGAAAAATCGAAATATCAGTTTTCATCGAAGCCTCTACCTCGAAGAGTTGTAGACCACCATGCAGTGAACCTATCGCCATCTCAACTCTTCCATCGTTGTTTAGATCCGATACTGCCGGTGCAAGTTGGGGTCCGGCGTAGGGGATTGCATCAAACTCTGCTGGAATCCAACTGCCGTTAGTTTCGAACGCAGAAAAGAGTAACCCTCCAGCATTGCCGATCACTAGATCCATCTTCCCGTCAAAATCGATGTCAACAATTTCAGGCGTAAGCATGCGACCAAGCTCCTCCTCTTTGAGAAAACTGTCATCTTCCAGCTGAAACTCAGCGATTTCCGGGGAGCCTGAATTTCTCCATAAGAAGATCTTGCCATCATCTGTCCCTACAACCAAATCTAAATCATTATCCCTATCAAGATCACCCAGCGAAGGATGTGCCCTCTGTCCCACATCAATGTTCAGGTATTGACCTTTGTACTCGAAAACCGGGGTTTGTGAAGTTCCCGAGTTTTCATAATGATACAAATCACCATTCCAGTCGCCTACAATTGCATCCAGATCACCATCATAGTCCAGATCGCCAAATGTGGGGACAAGATTGTTCCCTGTGAGTTCAGCAAAATAGGTTGAATCTTCAAGTACAAAGGATGGTGAAAACTGATCGCCCCTGTTCCTGAAAAAGAAAACTGTCCCTCTAAATCCGGAAAGTAAATCATTGAATTCATTTCCGACAAAGAGATCGTCATCACCATCATCATCGATGTCAGCAAAAACGGGAGCACTGGCCGAACCGAAATCGAGTGCGGCAATAAACCTATCAGTGTTGTGCCGGAAAAATGGGAGGGAATCGCTCCCGGTATTTTCGAAATACAGGAAATTATCGACATAATCGGTTCCAAAGACACCGGACTGCACATTTACAAACAGTTCACTGTCTCCATCCTTATCGAGATCGACAAAGCGTGTCACATTGAAACCGGCAGTTTCGAAAACTGCCTCTGGAGGATAATCCACAATCATTAAACTGTCATTAATATCGGGATGGGTTGCCGTCCCGCGATTTTCAAGAAACAAAAGGCCCGATTGATACATCTCTCCCCAAAAAAGATCGTTGTCTCCATCTGCATCAATATCAAAAAATTCAATCGAGCCCGCACCGTGTCGTTTGTTTCTGCCATATGCTGATATAATCATGATATCTTGAAAGGCGTTCGTTTCAAATTGAAACAGAGGAAGTTGATTTCGGATACCCAGATTTTTGTATTTGGTGACCGTTCCAGCAACGCTACTAACCATCAGATCCGGCCATTCGTCCCCATCCAGGTCAGAGAAAGTGGGGATCATAACAGCACCAACAACCAACGGTCGTCCCGTATCATCCAACAGTCTGTCTGTTCTGAACTGTAGATCATCATCCACGTTTTCGTAGACGAACAGAGAGAAAGCCCCCTCTATAAGTGGCGTGAAACCACTGTGAATCAGGTCATAATCACCGTCACGATCATAATCAATGAATCTAAACCAAAAGCCGACAGAAATTTCTCGAAAGGATCGTGTATGCAGGAAGAACGAACTGGGTGACAACCCATTCTGTTCAAAGTGCTGTATGCGTGAATCTGCATCGGTAATAAAAAGATCAATCAATCCATTATCGTCCCAATCAAGAAACTGAGAAACCGGTCGATTAAAACCGCCTGTAAATGCATTGTCTAACGTATCGCCATCCACAACTACCGGTGCAACCATTTCAGAGCGAACGGCTATTTGTCCGGTCAGTGACGCTGTTGCCAAGAAAATAATGAAAAACTGACCCGATTTCATTCTAACATATCAACGGGAACTGTCGCTTCCAACTCGGAAGCATCAAAAACAATCAATCGATTTGACTCCTCTTTCAGGCCTAGCTCACGGATCAGGAATGGAGGCATCGCTCTGAATCTCAAGCGGACTCTGATGAATATTTGGCCCTCGGTCTCCAACGGAAGCGGAAAACTGTATTTCGCCGTTCGTGACCCTTGCACCGGAAGTGTGGAGTCGGATTTTCTGACCATTCTTCCAACGGAGACGTGACGGAGGCCGGAGTCTCCAACCGCATCATAAAGAACCGTCCGGAAAAGAGTTAAATCAGGATCCTTAACCAAATCGGTGTCAGTATAGAAATCGTAGAGATCTCCATTGGAATCCAGGAAACCACTCTTATAAATCGTATCAGCCCCAGTTGTAACTGTCACCTCTAACCAAATCTGTCGAGAGAATGTTGTACCGGTCGGAAGATTATGGCCAGAGGTGTTTGTCACAACCACTGCTAATTCAACATTTTCGCCGGGGGTAACGGAGTTGGGAAAGGGTGTACCAAAACTTATTTCCGCCGCTGACTTCAATAGTGAGGTAATCGCTGTTGCTTGAGCTCCTGTTTCAGGGAATGATGTCAACGCATGGTCGAGTCCAACGAAAGAATGTCGGTGGAGATTCTCTCGGTAGGGTGCCAAAGGGAACAGGACAGTATCAACAGCATAACCTGAATAGGTTTCCATGTGACATCCCTGACATTCAATGCCCATAGCTTCGAAAGCCGTTCCTTTCCATTCATCAAAGGTCATTTCAGCATCGATTCCATCAATGGTCAGATTGTGGCAAGCCCTGCACATCTCTGATCGGTCGTAGTCTGGATGGAATTCTGATTCATGAAAACTGTTAGGAATTGGATCCTTAATGGAGCCGTAGATGACTTCATCTGTATTGAGGAAGAACTGAATTGCTCCAGTCACACCGTCTAACGGATTGGCATCTGTAGAAGGGGAAACGTGAGTAGTTGCATGACAGAACGTACATCCCACCCCCTCCTGCACTTGCGGAGCGAGACTCGCTGTATCACTGATATCAAACGAGAACGGATTATCAATAGCACCCGTAAGGAAAGCCACAGGGCTGTGACACATAATACAAAACTGCCCTAATTCCTTTCCTTCTGACGCGAACTTATCCTGTTCCTTTGAATGTTGGGCAAACCAGACTGGATCCCTAAGTGCGTAAGCGTGCATTGACCCAGACCATTCATTAAAATGAACAGGATGGCAGGATTTACAGTCACCTGCCGGTTGAAAATCTGCCAGTTCAAATGACTCTTGAATCGGCCAAACCTTATCCTGATTTTGTGTTAAGTCTTGAGAGTGCTCACATCCGATAACCGATAGACAAAAGATCAAACTGAGCAGATTGACTCGGTGCACGGGAAATGCTGCTATTCTTCAACCACTGCAAGCCCGGTTGGCATTGACATCGATGTTTCCAGATTGATTTCATCAACCAGCTTCATCGTTTCAGTGTCGATGAAAACAATTCGGTTTCCAGCGGATTCGGTGACGATCAGTTCACTTTCGTTAGGAGTAAGCATGCAACCGTGAGGAAGAGCCAGCAGACTATCAGATAGAATTGAAATATCTCCATTAGAAAGATCAATCTTGCTGACAGTGGCAGCGCCTCGATTGGTAGTATATACTGTTCGATTGTCCGTGCTGATGGCAAGATGCCACGGTTGGTTTGACAGATCATAAGTTGCGAGGCTGTCGCCAGTAGTAGTATCAAAAACACGAATCTCATTTGAGCCAGAACAGGTGATAAGAAGCTTGGAATTATCACTACTCAGCTCGAGTTCCAATGCATTATAGAGCATATCGTTAACTTTATAGTTGTCGGGGACGTCTGATCCTAGCTTAAAAGCATTTGGTTGATAGTTATCCTGGTAAATCAGCGAGGTTTCAATCTTAAAAAAGTGAGACGCCTCATTGCTGGCTACCCACAATGTTTGACCATCGGCACTAAGAGCAATCCCATGAGGAGATCGTGCTTCCACTGAAAGGTTTTTCTTGATGGTCATGGTAGATGCATCAATTATGTTCACCACTGTCGAATTGGATGCCATCATACCCATTCCCGGCATCGGCATGAATCTCGAGACATAAAGTGTCTGATTCATTTCATCCAGCGCTAGGAGTGCGGGCATATTACCCACTCTGACTGAATCAATGAATTCATCGGTTTCAAGGCTGTACTTTAGAACATAACCCGATGATATAAGTGTAACATACCAGAACCCGTTGGTCTTATCAATCACAATGTGGTGCGGGCGGTCTCCGGTATCCTGAAAATCAACGTCTATATTCTTAAGGACCACCCTCTTGGAAACATCGATCACTGCTACCTTATCTACACCCTGAAGGGTAACGTAAGCTTTTACTATGGGACCATTTTCCACAGGATCCTGACATGCAAGAAAGAATATTGCCGTGGAAAGGAGTGTAGTGCTAAACCTCAATTCTCAAATTCTTCTTTTTAATGGAGCATTCAAGCTGAGAACAAGACGATCTCTTAAGAGAAAAGAGGTGATAATTGGCTTAAGATTGGACAGCTAAATCAAGTCTTCAATATCATTTATAAAGACCGACTGAGGGCGATAGCCGATATATCTGCGATAGAGATTCATATCTCTATCAATGATAAAGGTTGTAGGAATACCACTAACGCCACCGTATGTGCGTGCGATTTCATCGTCGCCGTAAAGAATTGGATAATTGATTCCCAGTCTTTCAGCGAACCGGGGTACGACCGCCGATGGGTCGTAATCGAGAGAGATACCGAGGACGACGAGATCGCCGTCATATTTTTCTCTCAACTCCATCAGATCAGGAATCTCATACCTGCAAGGGCCACACCACGTCGTCCAGAAGTTGATGATGACGACACTCCCCTCATAATCTGAGAGGGAGACTTTCTTGCCGTCCATTCCGGTCAAAGTAAAATCGGGGGCGCGAATCGCGGAAGAGGAGGCGGTGGAACTGACGGAAGCAGTTTCGGCGACCGGTTGCACTTCGGAATAGCCGTCACTCTCATTCCCGGAGAAGATGATTCCGGCGATAAGGAAACCTGCAAGCGTCACGGCGACGGCGACTATTCTCTTGATATTCATTTCTTCAGTTTATTCAGCTAGTAAGTTTACGCAAGACGGCAGACAGTTCAAATGGATGGCGTGCATATGAACTTGTGAGTTTGAGGTGCCTGCCCGTCGTACTCGGGGTAGAAGCCGGTCATAATCGTTGTACCTCTGAAGCCATTCCGAAAGAAGGAGCAAATCTGAAGGGAATCGGGCAATCACAGTGTCCTCGTCATTTCATCAGAAGAACGTCGCGGCCGTACGATAGTTCCGGCGGGCCACGGTTCCGCTCACAAGAAAGTCTTCCTAAAGTGCCACCAAACGCCTGACCGCTGGCGAATCAGCCGGTCGAGTTTAGGCAGAGCATTCTCGGCAGCTTCCCGCCCTGCGGAGATGAACTGATCTGAGCGCCCGAATTCAGACCAGTGAGCCGAACCGACTTTGGGTCATCAACCGCCACCGTTATCTCCACTTCACCTTTTTGAAGCGCCCGGACAGGTACCGGCGAAGAGACACCGCCATCCACAACGATTTGGTCGCCAGTCTCCAACGGCTTTACAAATCCGGGGATGGACGAACTTCGAACGACCGCTTCCACCAGATCGCCCCTATCGGCGATGATTTCTTCCCCGCTGTTCAAGTCGGTTGACGTAACGTAGAGAGGGATCTTCAGTTCGTCGAAGGAACCGGCAGGGAGGAGAAAACGGATGGCGTTGACAAGTTTCTGTCTATCGATAATTCCGTGCCGGCGGGCAGCCAAAGATATGACCATCCTGTCTTTCACGAATCTCCCCACCTGATTGAGGAACGAGTCCTTGCCGTCTTGTTCCCGGAGAATGTGGTGTGTCCCGAGGCTTCGGAATGTTTCGCTCTTTAGATAAGAAAGGTACCGTTCCCGCACCCAACCGGCGTCGAGAGTGGCGGCATACATTGCACCGATGACTGCTCCGGCCGACGTCCCAGCGATCGCAGCCAGGGTGACGCCGTTTCCCTCAAACGCTTGGAGAACGCCGATGTGAGATGCACCCCTGGCGCCACCACCGCCAAGCGCTGCCCCAACAGGCGGTTGACGTGCCATCAGCTATCCGGAGGGGAGTTCTAAGTCAAGCTCATCAGCAGTGCCGATATATACCTCCATAAATAGATCCGGTATCGGACTGTCTCCATCCGGTCTTTCGTAATTCGGATTACGCTTTCGAGGCGTAAAGACACTAGCAATACTGTCTACAATACTGATTCCCTGAATCACCTCACCAAAAACAGTATACTGGTTATTCAAATTGGGTTGCGGTTCGATACAGATAAAAAACTGACTTCCTGCTGTATCATTCCCACTTGGAGAACGTGCCATTGAAAGGGTACCTCTTTTGTGAGGTAGACTACTGAATTCTGCTGGAAGTCTCCACGTATCAGGATTGTCCTTATCACCAATTCCATAATATTTACCCGCTCTACCTCCTAAACCATCATTTAATCTATCACCATCTTTGGAATTAGGATCACCTCCCTGTATAACAAACCCTGGAATAACTCTGTGAAAATCCGTGCCATTAAAGTACTCTTCTCTTGCAAGTGTTTTAAAACTATCCACATGCTTGGGTGCCTCATCAGGGAAAAACCTAAGAAAAATGTTACCTTTCTCAGTGGAAATTAGAGCATACTCTTCCGGCTGTTCAGCACAGGATATTAACAGAATTCCCGACAGAAAAAGTAAAGCTTTAAATCGACTACTTATACTTATCATTTACCGGTTCTCCCTCTGATAGTTAAAGGTTTTTTCTCATTGCAAAGCGGGCACTTTTCCGGCTCCCACGACGTAGCGGGAAATCGTAGGAGTGCCTTCGTTACACAGCCGAAATCAATGCCTTCCGCGGTCCGATCTGCGAGGCATACGACTGCCGCCGTCTCAGCGCCGTGCGACTTAACGATATCCAACAGTTCTCTCACCGATCCGCCGGTGCTGACAATATCTTCCACGATGAGAACACGGTGGCTTTCCTTTAATTCAAATCCCCTTCTCAGTACTAGCTTACCATCTTGTCTCTCCGCAAAAATACCTTTAGTCCCGAGCATTTTGGCAGTGGCGCTGCTGATCAAAATTCCGCCAATTGCAGCCCCAAGGACAATTTCGATGTCAATTCCGTTGCACGCTCCCGCCATTTTTTTGCCTATCTCTACCACAATCTCGGGGTGTTCCAGCAGTCGGAATTTTTCAAGGTAGACATCGCTGTGGCGTCCCGATGTCAGTTGAAAATGCCCGTGCATCACGGCGCCGGACTCTTGCATCAAATCTTGGATTCCCATTGTCTCAGCCCGCCTTTGAACTTTTCTTAAACCTGTTAATCCGGGATTTGAACTCGGCGGCGGCGTGAGCAGGATCTGCAGCATAGAGTACTGCTCTGGAGACATTGATGAGCCCTATTCCGTCTCCGGAGCAGGCCGAAACACTCGCTTCAAGATCGCCGCCCTGGGCGCCAATCCCCGGAATCAGAAAAGGCATTTGCCCGGCTTCAAGTCGAACGTCGGCCATCTGCTCAGGCTTGGTCGCGCCAATAACAAGACCACAGTTGTCATGTTCGTTCAGATCCTTCACCATGGAGATGACCCTTCTGTAGACCGCCACCCCGGACGCCTCCCACAGCTGAATCTCCCTCGAGCCGGGGTTCGAGGTGAGGCAGAGAATAAAGGCGCCTCGGTCGGGCCTGTCAAGAAAGGGCGCCAGCGAGTCGGGCCCCATGTAGGGTGATAAGGTTACAGCGTCAAAACCGAAATGATCAAACATGGCGGCGGCATATTTTTTGGCTGTGTTGCCGATGTCCCCCCTCTTTCCGTCCCCGATGGTTAGGCGGCGCCCGCCGATAAAATCGAGCATCTCTTCCAGCCACGTATAGCCTTGCGAACCGTACATCTCGAAGAAGGCAAGGTTCAGCTTAAACGCAGCTACGTGCTCCAGTGTCGCTTCGATCACCGATTCTGTAAACGATTTCATCTCCTCAAGTGATGGGGGAGATTCGGGATTGATACGATCTGCATCGATATCCAACCCAACGCAGAGGATGGAATCAGAATCGGCAGCGGCTCGATGGAGTCTTTCGGAGAAGGATTTCAACGTGCCAAAGTTACTGAGCCGCACCGGCCGCAAGCAATGGACAGTTGCCGTCTCTTTTTCTCGCTCCAAAAAGGTTGCGCGGTTCTGCTGCGTGCCTTATTCTAAGCGAGGAAAACAACTAGATATGAATCACCAATCTGACACCAGCGGCCGCCAGCTGACGCTCGAAATTGCGGAAGAGACTCGGTCGCGGATCATCGCTTCATCATCGCTCAATTTTCAGATTGAACTGATCGAACGAGTCGGCGAGGAAGACATATCTCAACTCATCCTGATCTCTGAACACCTTGTGGAAGAATTCACGGAAGATGTTCGCCTGACCAAGACTAGCATCCGGAAGTATTTTGACTATCCCCACACACTGCCCTTTGTGGCGAGGCAGGGTGGTGTAATTATCGGTTATATCATCGGCGTGCCGCTGGAGTATTTTGCTAACGACCCATCTTTTCAATGCGACGGCAATCTCGGTGAAAAGAATACGCTCTACACC
>LUME01000162.1_pt1 | contig 10988 bp, 12 predicted proteins | sample 729951 | NCBI WGS metagenome assembly LUME01 (sample SAMN03860271, study PRJNA289734) | marine metagenome | biome: seawater column; feature: ocean; material: water; isolation source: Red Sea water column Station 34 - depth 200m | place: Saudi Arabia: Red Sea | collected 2011-10-15 | depth 200 m | reverse complement strand
TAAGATAACTCATTACCCCCGGATATAGCTCGCCTTACATTCTTGACATCCACCGAATATGTCACATCTAGGTTTTGTGCTAATCGCTCGGTAAGTAGTCCAATACCGCCGTCGAATGTGTAAGCATGAGCGCCATACATATGCGCTGTCGTGCTGAGAAAAAACACGGGAGATACATCCGTCATACGCCATCCCCGGGCACCTCGAAATACTGGCTCTATGAATATTCTAGAAACTTGATCCAGGGATCTTTGATTCAGGTATTCGTACAGCGTCCCTTCATCGTTATGCTGCCAATCTAACAATCGATCGGGGTTTGTTGAAAAACGTCGCCCGACCATACCAACCGCCATCTGCAGGAGACACCATCTCTGGCCATAGCTAAACCGCGAATTAAACATCAACCCAGGCCCAGGACCTATTTGAACCGAATGTTCACCGGCCTGCGAACAGGTCGTTACGGGAGTCGTTAGCCCACGACAGAGTTGATCTGTCAGGTCAAGTTCTCGAACTAAGCCCATAACAGATTTACTGAATGAATAAATTAACCGAGCACCTGTTAGATAATTCAATCCAACGTCATGGGCTTGTGCCATTCTGCCGCCTGGCAACTGCCCACGCTCGAGCACATTGACAGAAAATCCTGCCTGCTGAAGTCGGTGCGCTGCGGTTAACCCGGCTAGACCAGCACCAATCACGGTAATCTTCATACGTAAACCATATTCTGACCCAATCTGCGATATCCTAAGGCCTGTGCTGCCTTTTTAGATTACACACCTTATTTTCATTCAGTAAATACTCACCTCACCATGACACAAATTCCAGTAAGAAACCCCCATACGGGCGAGTTCGACTATGCATTCTTAGAACCCACAAAAAGTGAGCTCGTATCCAAAGTATCACGACTTCGCGAAAATCAGCTCGATTGGTCTTCCTTACAAGTCAGTGACCGGGGTGACATTCTGAGGCAGTTTGCCGATGGACTCGCCCGGCACAAAGACCAGTTGGTTGAGGCACTCTGTATCGATACCGGTCGTTGGCGGCTGTCGGTAATGGAAGTTGATGCGCTCGAAGCGATAACACACAGTCGAGTAAACCAAGCGATCACCACCCTGCAAACGAAACGTATGCAATCGGAAAGCGACGACATTTCTCATCTGCAGGTCTTTGTCCCCTACCCTGTCGTTGGCGTCATTTCGCCTTGGAACTATCCTCTGATTCTCTCGTTTCTGGATGCTGTGCCGGCGCTTTTGGCGGGCTGCTCCGTGATCATCAAACCCAGCGAAGTCACGCCCCGCTTTATTGAAGCAGTTAACGCAATACTGAGCGACACAGTCGAATTTGGTGCCGTAGTAGATGTCGTTCCGGGCACAGCGTCTACTGGAAGCAATCTCATCGATATTGTGGATGCTATCAATTTTACTGGCAGCGTCGACACGGGCCGCCAAGTTGCAACGCGAGCAGCCAACCAGTTGAAACCGGCATTTCTCGAACTTGGCGGGAAAGATCCCGCTATCGTTTTGGAAAGCGCTGATATTGAACGGGCTGCACAAGCGATTTTGCATTGCAGCACAGTGAACACAGGCCAAGCCTGTTTTTCGATTGAACGGGTATATGTCCATGAGGCGTTGGCCTCGAAATTCATCGATCTAATCTCGTCCTTGGCTGAGGAAATTTCGCTCAATACAGAAGACTCGGCCAAAGGGGCAATCGGACCGATCATCTCGGCTAAACAGATTCAGGTCATAGACCTGCACCTGAAGGATGCCAGAAATAAAAAGGCCAACTTTTTGACCGGTGGGATCATCGAGCATCATGGCGGTAGCTGGCTTCGACCGACGGTTGTCACCGATGTCGATCATTCGATGTTATTAATGCGAAAAGAGACATTCGCCCCCATCATCCCCATTATGACTTTTAGGAAAACCTCGGAAGCTGTCCATTTGGCTAATGACTCAGAATATGGGCTTAGCGCGGCGGTTTTTGGCGACTTGGAAAAATCGGAAGCCGTCGCTCTAAAGCTAGACGCCGGTGGAATCTACTGCAACGACGTCGACCTGATCGGTAGTGCCCATGAGTCGGCAGAAAAGATGAGTTTCAAGAATTCTGGCCTTGGTGGTTCACGTTACGGCCCCGAAGGTATTACTCGTTTTACCCGCAAACAGTCCGTGGTATTCCAACATGGCAGTGGTGTAACAATAGACGACTTATAGTGTATTTCAGCGTTCACCCAACGAATTTCGTTATAGTCGGCTACAGACAGGCCGTTCCGAGTAAGATCATGTATCTTTTTGAATAGTAGCTTTAAGTACTTGATTAGATACGATAACTATATGCGGTCCTTTTAATAAAATATGGGTTCAGTGTGATAAAATTAGGATATGAACGAGCGTTATCCCTTGATCTATGTATAAGCAACTCATCCAACTGATTGTAGGCTTGGTGTGCTTATGGACATCTGGGCTCACATTCGGGCAAACCGGTCTACAAGCTTTGCATTTAAGTGCGTGGGGATATCCGACCGGCTATGCCGAGACTACGCACACCATCAACTTCAATAGATTTCTTGGCGATACCGTTCAGCAACCCATTTTCCAGATTCAAAGTCGTTTCCCGACTCTATCGTTCCTCTTTGGAAGGACAAATGGAACCGAATCCCCAACTGCACCCAGTTCTGATTCTGATCAACACTCTTTCTCGCTTGAAGATGTTGGGGTCTATCTTTCTTATAAATCCAGGGGTAACTTGTACTTTCGTGGACTTGTCGGTGCGCCATTGTATTCAAACACAAATGGCCTCCAGAACTACTTTCACAATGCACTGGATGTCGAACTAGAGTATCGTGGCGCCATCGGCCTGCGTTTAGGTGAGCGTGGCGCCTTCAATGTAGAACTTGAATTCCTGGGTAACCGGCTAACTGGTGAAGCCAACATGATCTCTATTGGCGCACGTTATCAGTTCTAAACAATTGCGACGAGGATGTTGTTGTAACCACATGTACCGGCAGCGCTGGTGAGTAGACAAACTTCAGTTCTGCATATGCCTGCTCCAATCTTCTGACAACTTTATCTGTTGAATCTGCTTCAGCAAAAATAAATCCTGGATAGGCGCAACCCTCTGGCCAGGGAGTCAAAATCTGGCCCGGCCTGGCGTCTAACTCTACGCTGGTTACACCAGGAACTCGGGTTGCATTTCCGAGCCCTTCTATCCGTCTAAGAATTCCCCCGCTTCCAGCTACTGGGATCATCATCACACCGACAGCCTTTTCAATTACCTTGCTTGTGGTACTTTCGCCAACTGAATTCCGAACAATCATCTCTTCTAGTGTAACGCCGGTACCGGCCTTTATTAGCTGACTACACTGCCCACCGATCGATCGACTGGCAATATCAATAATCCAGATACCTTGCTCATTCAATCGACATTCAGCGTGTACAGGACCCTGCCGCAACTCTAGACGTTGACAGGCACGGGACAGCACTTGTTTCACCTCTTGTTGTTCGGCATCACTCAATGCCGACGGTGTTACATAGATGGTTTCCTCAAAATATGGCCCATTCAAGGGGATCGGTTTATCAAAAATTGCTAAAATACTGAGGACTCCATTCGAAAGTAGCCCTTCAACAGCGATTTCCTTGCCTGAGATAAATTGCTCTACCAGTGCGATTGGAGGCTTGTCTTCGCCTTCTCGTCGAATCAGCCTCCAGATTCTTGCGAGTGCCCCCTTCAATTCGCCAGGATTGTCAGCTCTTATAACCCCTCGACTGGCCGATAAATTCAGAGGTTTGGCAACGCAGGGATAAGTAGAAAATGATATTTGACTTTCAAACGGTCGATCCAGCCTTACTTTGAATCCACTCGGAGACAGTACAGTAGAGTTGAGGAACGCATTTTTCAGTAGGTCTTTACGACAAGTGCGACGCACCGCTTCTACTGAATTTCCCGGTAGGTGTAAGCGCTTAGCTAACTCAGCTGCAATCTCTACGACAGAGTCGTCGGTAGCGATAACACCTTGAAAAGGCGTACGGCTATGTTGCTCCTGCAGTCGCTCCAAATCCAAATCGGTACTGCCAAGGTCCAGCTTGATGATTGTACTGCCCGCCACATGTGAAACCGCATGGTACCCAGTTGACCCGACGATACAGTCAAATCCTAATTGCTTTGCTATTTTTACATAGGCGGCTGTTCTATAACTTCCATAAGGGGCAATGAGCAGGATCCGCTTTGCCTGATTCACGAACTCCACCACCGGTGCGATTGTCTGAACAGCACTGGCGGATTGCGAACCTATCTAGTGTGCACCACCACAACCGCCACAGGCGCCGCTACCACCGACTGCCTTAAAGACGTTATTAAATACAAAACTTGTGTTAACTCCATCGTCAACATAGTCCACTTCTGCGCCCTGAAGATAACAAAGTGCTATTGGATCAACCACCACTTTGCAACCTCCCTCATCTTCTAGAACACTATCCCTGTTCTCGTCAGATTCAGAAAAGGTCATGCCATAATTCATACCACCACAACCACCACCAGATACAAATATTCTGACCGAATCTATCGACGTGTCGGCTTCTTTGAGCAGTTCTACGATTTTGGCTCGAGCAGGCACGGTGACTACCAACTCTTCAGGTAATATTGCATTCATAGCATGGTCCTTGTGATTTGTGAGCTTAGTACGCGGATCAAATTAGATCTGAGCCGATGTCTGGTTTGCTCAATGTGGCGCATACTGGTTATGATGAGTGTTCCCCAACACGATTATATAACTGTATTTTACCATGGCAACTGTGCAATGCGTTGTTCTTGAACGAGAAGCTGAGGCACTCGATGCCCCACCCTACCCGGGCGAACTCGGCCAAAGAATTGTTGAAAACGTTTCAAAAGAAGGTTGGACACAGTGGCTTGAGCGACTTGTCTTAATCATTAATGAAAACCAACTGTCTTCGGCCGATCCAGAAAACTTAGACCTCATTGAACAACATATGGTCGGATTTCTCTTCGGTGAGGGAGATCTCGGAGAGGTCCCACAAGGTTTTGGGCCTCGAAAGAAGTAGATTCTTTTCAAGAAGATGCCGAATCGATCAGTCTTTTCATTTCGGTGACTGCCTCTGCAAGACCCGAAAATAGTGCCCGTGCAATAATTGCGTGACCGATATTGAGTTCGACAAAACCGGGGATTGCTGCGACTGACTGCACGTTATGATAATGCAAGCCATGGCCTCCATTTACCCGTAACGGCAGATTTGACGCCACAGCTACAGCTTTCTTAATCCGCTCGAGCTCTTCGTCACAACTACCTCGATTAGCATCGGCGTAAGCACCTGTGTGAATCTCTACTGCTTCCGCGCCAACCTCACAGGATGCGTGTACTTGCTCCGGATCCGGATCGATGAACAACGAGACGCGTACCCCAGCTTCTCTAAGGCAGGTGATATGTTCTTCGAGTTCTATCCTGTTGGAAATCACGTTGAGCCCACCTTCGGTAGTCAACTCTTCACGTTTTTCGGGCACGATACAGACATCCTCCGGCTTAACGTCAGAGGCTATTCTGACCATTTCTTCGGTCGCTGCCATTTCCAGATTCATTCGCGTCTGGATGACTTGTTTCAACAGGTAAACATCTCTATCTACAATGTGACGACGATCCTCCCGTAAGTGCAGCGTAATCAGATCAGCTCCAGACTGTTCGGCGATCACCACTGCTTGTGCAGGTTCTGGATAGGATGTGCCGCGCGCTTGTCTCAGAGTCGCTACGTGGTCTATGTTTACACCCAAATCAATCAATTGGTTAATCCTCGTGCCTAAACAGATCAGAATTCAACATGCTTCGCTTGAGTATCGGCTGAATCTTTGCCAGGATACAATTGAGCATACATGCGGCGGCTATTAAGTGGTTTTCCCTGCAAGTGTGTTGCGAGAACTGTTCGATTTAATTGTTTGAGTTCTCGCTTAACACGTTCAGTAAACACCCCTTCCTGATCGAGCGCAATTAATGCATCTCCGTGAATCAGAACGCCGTCGCTCCGGCTACTCGTATTAGCGATCGGGCCTACCTCGGGTAGATAGCGGTACAAAACATGCTCATCAATTGGCAGCCCGGTGGACGTGTCGCGCTGCAGATGAAGACCATAGCCGACCTGCTCAAGTAAGTGTTTTTCAAATCGCCGCAATGTGAATTCAGCATCCAACTTGCTCGATAGTTCATCGATTGCACGCTCATAAACGGAATAAAGGGTCTCATAAGGATCGTAACGGTAAAGCATCTTTATGATCAGTTCGTTCAGATAGAACCCACACATCAGATGATCTCTTGACAGTAGTATTCGTGAACCGACTGATTCGGCGCCCGTCAGTGTTTTCACATCGCCTTTGCCCGAAAACAGAACGGCTAATGATTGAAAAGGCAACAAGACGCCACGGTAACTTGATTTAAGACGACGAGCTCCTTTTGCGATTGCGGTGATTCGACCAGATTTCTCGGTAAATAGATCAACCAGTAGACTCGTTTCCGAGTAAGGTCTATGCCGAAGCACAAAAGCGAACTGGTTCTGGAATCGTTTGAGAAATGTAGTCGTCACTCAACCCCACCTATTGTATCCCACTTTAGCTAGCATTCTGTTATCGTCAGCCCAACCCTTTTTCACCTTGATCCATTGCTCAAGATAGACTTTCTTGCCCAAGTAGCGCTGAATCTGTTCTCGAGCTTTAGATCCGATTGTCTTCAATCGATCGCCGTCGTCACCAATCAGTATAGATCGCTGACGCTTGTTCTCACACCAAATATCTGCCTCAATGCTTACCAGGCCGTCTTTTCGCTCACTAAAGCTACGGATATCCACAGCTGTCTCGTAGGGTATCTCATCCCCCACAAGGCGAAATATCTGCTCTCTGATAAATTCTGCAGCAATGAATTCATCACTTGAGTCAGTTATTTGTAAGGTTGGATAACCTGATGGCCCCTCAGGCATTACTCCAGCCACTAGTTTCATCAGGTGGTCGAGATTGTCCCCCGTTTTCGCAGACAAGGGCACGATCTCCCCAAAATCGTAACGTTGGCGTACTTCATCAATTCTGGGAAGCACAAGATCAGGCCTATCCAGTAAATCCAGTTTATTCATGATCAACCACATCGACACTTCAGTTGCCCCTGCATCGACTAGAACCCGGGTATCACCTGATGTCCATCGTCTAGCATCCACTACCATCAAAATTAGATCTACCTCGTTAAGGCTCGAGCGAGCTGTACGGTTTAAAACCCTATTCATCGCAACACCGGCTGATTCATGAATTCCCGGGGTATCAACAAAAACGATTTGATACTCATCCGTGCTACAGATACCCTGAATCCGATGTCGAGTTGTTTGGGGCCTACGCGAGGTAATACTGACTTTGTTGCCGATTAGCCTGTTCATTATGCTTGACTTGCCGACATTCGGCCTACCGACTAGGGTTACAACACCAAATCTAAAGCTTTCTGTATCCATCTATCTCAACGAAGGATAAGTAATAGTTTTTTTGCTGCTGCCTGCTCTGCGCTCTTTCGGCTTGAGCCCGTTCCAGTTTGCACCAGTTGGTTGCCCTCTAGATAACAGCTAACTACAAAATCTGGCTCATGAGAAGAACCCGATATGCTTTCTACTTTATATTTGGGCAGCAACAGCCCCTTGCTTTGGAGAAGTTCTTGCAGTTCTGTTTTTGGATCTTTCGCGGTACGCCCAGGGTCAATTGCACTAAGCTCTTCTTCGAATATCGCCTCAACAGTAACTTGAGCTTGTTCTAACCCCGCATCGAGATAAACAGCTCCGATTAGAGCTTCAAGCGCATCAGCCAGAATAGAATCATTCTCCGTCCCTCCTCCCTTGGCCGCGCTGCCTCCCAGCTGTAGGTGTTTTCCAAGTTGCTGTCGGCGTGCTATCTGCGCAAGAGTATCCTTTTTAACAACCTGGGCGCGCATTCTCGTGAGCTCACCTTCTTCACTGTCTGGATAAAGACGGTAGAGAATCCCGGAAACGATAATACCCAGGACACTGTCCCCAAGGAACTCCAGTCGCTCGTTGTTGAAAGAACTGAAACTTCTGTGTGTCAGTGCGCGGTCAAGTAGTTTTGAGTCAAGAAAATGATGACCGACGATTGATTCAAGCTTATCAAGATTGCGGGCCATATTTAGAAATGCCGGTCTTTCAATATTCTTTGGAACAGTTGGGCCTGACTTATAGGTATCCGATTTGCTGCATTAGATCAGGTGCCATTAGTTATTGATGTTATTTATCAGTCCTGTCATAAAAGAAACATTCAGTCTAGTCTACGCTATTTCCAATCCGAGGCCAGTTGACGCCACCGCCAATGTAATCATTCCAAAAATTATCATCTTTTTTACTGTCCCAACTGAACCAGACAAAGAACGCTCTCCCAACGATATTTTTTTCTGGCACAAACCCCCAAAAACGACTGTCATTGCTGTGGTCCCGATTGTCCCCCATGACAAAATAATGATCCGGTGGGACGACTATTCTGGTCATATCTCTTGAGCCAAGACTTGTATCGAGAAGTATCCCATGCGATGACTTACCAAGGTGTTCAATATATTTTCTAACCTGGTTACTGGATTGCAGACCTTGTTCTGTACCGTCCTCATCTGGCTTTTCTAAATCAACAACATTGCCATTAACGCGAAGTCTTTTATTCTTGTAATCAACGATATCGCCCGGCAATCCTACAACTCGTTTGATAAAATTCGTTTTCTCGTCATGCGGGTATCTGAACACCAGTACTTCTCCGCGCTTAGGGGCTCCGATCGAAAAAACTTTTTGGTTGACCAGAGGCAGTCTTATACCGTAGCTAAACTTTGATACTAGAATAAAATCACCAATATACAGACTCGGCAGCATTGATCCTGAGGGAATTCTGAATGGCTCGACAATGAATGACCTCAGAACAAATACGACCAGTATCACGGGAAAAAAAGCACGGGCATACTCGATAACTATACCGACCGTTCTAGAATTCGTACCAACAGTCTCTTTTCCCTTAGGATCAGTCTCTTTTGGTCTTTGTAGGCGATCCCAAAGTACAACTCCACCAGTGATTAGCAGTCCGGCGAACAACGCAAATGCAAAATCCATGCTAGCTACCGACTCTCAGTACTGATAGAAATGCTTCCTGGGGTATAGCCACAGAGCCAATCTGTTTCATCCTTTTTTTGCCCTCTTTTTGTTTCTCTAACAGTTTGCGTTTCCTCGTAATATCACCGCCATAGCATTTTGCCGTAACGTTTTTTCGCAACGCCTTGACCGTCTCCCTTGAAATAACCCTCGAGCCAATGGAAGCCTGAATCGCTACGTCAAACATCTGTCTAGGAATAATTTTACGCATTCGGCTGACCAGATCCCTTGCGCGATATTTTGCCTGATCACGATGAAGCAAAACAGACAAAGGATCAATGCGGTCGCCATTAATCAATATATCTAGCTTAACCATATCGGCGATCCGATGATCTAGCAGTTCATAATCTAAAGAAGCATACCCGCGACTAACCGACTTTAACTGATCATGAAAATCCAACACCACTTCAGCCAGTGGTAGATCAAACTCGATCAAGACCTGCCTCCCGTGGTAATTGATATTCTGCTGAAGCCCGCGTTTTTCGATGCACAATGAAATAATCGGGCCGACTTGATCCTGCGGAGTTAATATTCTTGCACGAATAAACGGCTCGCGGATTTCACTGATCACTGCCGAATCCGGGAGGTCGGCTGGATTCTCGACCCTTACCAACTTCTGTTCAGTTGTTATAACGTGATACAAGACAGTAGGCGCTGTTGTAATCAACTCAAGTTCATATTCACGCTCAAGGCGTTCCTGAACAATCTCCAGGTGAAGCAGGCCTAAAAATCCACACCGGAAACCAAATCCCAAAGCAGGCGACACTTCCGGTTCATATCTCAACGATGCATCATTCAAGCTCAACTTCTCAAGTGCACTACGAAAACCATCATAATCAGCATTATTCACTGGGTACAGACCAGCAAAAACAGTTGGCTTTTCTTCCTTGAACCCCGGTAAAGCTGTCGTACCTGCTGATCTGGCACCAATTATTGTGTCACCCACTTTCGCTGCTTTTATATCCTTAATGCCGGCGATCAGGTAGCCAACATCACCAGCTACGAGTTCTGCAACCACCTTCTTTTTCGGCGTAAATACGCCAACTTCCTCGACTTGATGCTCTCCACCCGTAGAGCTCATCTTAACTTTGTCTCGTTTGGCAATTTTTCCGTCTACCACCCTGACCAATGAAACCGCGCCATGATAGTTATCAAACCACGAGTCTATGATGAGCGCCTTTAAGGGATCATTTTCGTCGCCTTTAGGGCCTGGTAATGATGAAACAATAGACTCTAGAACTTGTTCGACTCCGGAACCTGTCTTTGCACTGATCGAAAGAGCGTTCGAGCAGTCCAGGCCGATAAGATCTTCAATTTCTTGCAACACTCGCTCTGGCTCTGCAGAAGGTAAATCTATTTTGTTGAGCACCGGGATCACTTCTAAACCTAAGTCGACCGCCGCATAACAGTTTGCAAGTGTCTGCGCCTCCACACCTTGAGAAGCATCAACCACGAGCAAAGCACCTTCACACGCGCTTAATGATCTGGAAACTTCATAAGAGAAATCCACATGACCCGGCGTGTCAATAAAATTAAGCGAATACGGGTCTCCATTACGCGATTTGTACTTCAAAGATACACTCTGAGCCTTGATCGTTATTCCCCGTTCGCGTTCGAGTTCCATCGAATCAAGAACCTGCTCTGACATCTCTCGGTCGCTCAAGCCCCCACACAACTGAATCAATCGGTCTGATAGGGTTGATTTCCCATGATCGATATGGGCAATTATCGCAAAGTTGCGAATCTTCCTTTGGTCCCTGGGCAGCATGGATTATCAGCCGAGTCTATAGGATAGGGGATATACAACTGGTGCGCCAATTACAA
>LUME01001108.1_pt1 | contig 11004 bp, 10 predicted proteins | sample 729951 | NCBI WGS metagenome assembly LUME01 (sample SAMN03860271, study PRJNA289734) | marine metagenome | biome: seawater column; feature: ocean; material: water; isolation source: Red Sea water column Station 34 - depth 200m | place: Saudi Arabia: Red Sea | collected 2011-10-15 | depth 200 m | reverse complement strand
CCCGACGACCTCGACTGGGCGGCCGGCATCCTCTCGGCGGTCGGCACCGTGCAGGTGGTCGACGAGTCGCTGCTCGACGCCGTCACCGGCCTGTCCGGGTCCGGCCCCGCCTACGTGTTCCTTCTGGCCGAGGCCCTCATGGACGCCGGCGAGGCCGCCGGCCTTCCGCGCGACACGGCCGTGGCGCTGACCGAGCAGACGCTGCTCGGCGCCGCCACGCTGCTCCGCCAGAGCGACGACCCGCCGTCCACGCTGCGCCAGAACGTCACCTCCAAGGGCGGCACCACCGCCGCCGGGCTGGCGGTTTTCGAGGAGGGCGGCTTCCGCGACCTCGTACGCGACGTCGTGGCGGCGGCGACCGAGCGCTCCCGGGAACTGGGGGGCGGCTGAGGTGGGCCTGCGCCACGGCACCGTCTCATTCCTGTCCGACTACGGCCTCGAGGACGAGTTCGTCGGCGTCGTCCACTCCGTGCTGCGCAGCCTCGCCCCGGGTGTGGCCGTCGTCGACGTCACCCACGGCATCCCCGCCCACGACGTGCGGGCCGGCTCGCTGGCCCTGGCCCGCAGCGCCCCCTACCTGTGCCCCGGCGTGGTGCTGGCCGTGGTCGACCCCGGCGTCGGTGGGGACCGGCGCGGCATCGCCGTCGAGGTCGGCGGCGGCCAGTCGGTGCTGGTCGGCCCCGACAACGGCCTGCTGGCCCCGGCGGTGGCGATGGTCGGCGGCGCCGACCGGGCCGTGGCGCTCACCAACGCCGACTTCCACCTCGACAGCCCCGGCACCACGTTCGACGGCCGCGACGTGTTTGCCCCGGTGGCGGCCCACCTCTGCAACGGCGTCGACCTGGCCGAGCTGGGCGAGTCGCTCGAGACCGGGCTGCTGGTGCCCGGCGTCGTACCCGTGTCGGGCCACGAGGCCGACGGCCTGCACGCCGAGGTGCTCTGGATCGACCGGTTCGGCAACGTGCAACTCAACGTCGACCCCGACGACCTCCCCGGCGACCGGGTGCAGGTCCGGATCGGCGAGCGGGTCCGTCCGGCCCAGCGGGTGTCCTCGTTCGACGAGGTGCCGCCCGGCGGCCTCGGCCTGCTGGTCGACTCGGCCGGCCTCGTGGCGCTCGTGGTGGCGCGCTCGTCGGCCGCCGCCGAACTGGCCCTGGGGACCGGCGACGCCGTGGTGCTGGCGGAAGCCGACGGCGCCGGCGCCGGCGTCACCACGTCGGTCGAACTGGGCCGCAGGACCGACGACAGGACCGACGACAGGACCGACGACAGAGAAGAGGTGTGCTGATGCGCTCCGGCACCACCCTGGCGGTGGGGATCCTGCTGCTCGCCATCCTCGGCGCCGCCGTCCTCCAGTTCGTCCTCATGGTCGACTGAGCGGATCGCCCGCACCGGTCGGATCGTCGCCCGACCGCAATCCGAATGCCATGTGAACAGCTTCACGAGCGCGTATGTTGGGGGCATGGCACCCGCCAGCGACACACCGGACGCCGACGTCGAAACCTCCCTCCCCGAGGCCACCGTCGCCCGCCTGCCCGTCTACTTCCGGGGCCTCGTCGAACTCGCCGACGAGGGCACCACCACGGTCTCCTCGCAGCAGCTCGCCGAACTGGCCGGCGTCAACGCCGCCAAGGTCCGCAAGGACCTCTCGTACCTCGGCTCCTACGGCACCCGCGGCGTCGGCTACGAGGTCGGCTTCCTCGTCCAGCAGATCGGACGCATCCTCGGAAGCGCCGACCCGGCCCCCGTGGTCATCGTCGGCGCCGGCAACCTCGGAAAGGCCCTCAGCCGCTACGGCGGCTTCGGCGCCAGCGGCTTCCCGGTCGCCGCCATCGTCGACGCCGACCCCGCCGTCGTGGGCCGCAAGGTCGCCGGCATCCCCGTCCGCCACGTCGACGACCTCCGCACCGTCGTCCGGGACGAGGGCTGTCTCGTCGGCATCGTCGCCACGCCCGCCACCGCCGCCCAGGAGGCCGTCGACCGCCTCGTCGACGCCGGCGTCCGGTCCATCCTCAACTTCGCCCCGACCATCGTGATCGCCCCCGACGACGTCGGCCTGCGCAAGGTCGACCTCGCCACCGAACTCCACATCCTCGGCTACTACGAGCACCAGCGGGGTGCCACCCGGGCCACCGGGTGATCCGCCCCGGATCGATCGCCGCAGGGTTGTCAACCCGCCGTCCGAGCGGGAATGCTGGTGCCCTACCGGGGCCCACCAGAGCCCCGCACGCCGCCCAACCGCCCATCCGCAGGAGGCCCTGACCCGTGTCGGTCGTCGTCGTCGGCCTGAACCACCGCACCGTGCCGCTCGAGTTGCTCGAGCGCATGACGGTTCCCGCCTCCCGCCTCCCGAAGACGCTGGCCGACCTCGCCGCGCGCGAGAACGTCACCGAGGCAGTGGTGCTCTCCACCTGCAATCGCATCGAGGTCTACGCCTACTGCGAGAAGTTCCACGGCGGCTACCAGGACATCCGCGAGTCCCTCGAGGACGTCTCGCACGTGCCGCCCGAGGAGTTCAGCGACCACCTGACCTGCCTCTACGACGGCGACGCCGCCCGCCACCTCTTCGCCGTGGCGTCGGGCCTCGACTCGGCCGTCATCGGCGAGCACGAGATCCTCGGCCAGGTCCGCTCCTCGTGGGAGACGGCCGCCGCCGAGGGCAGCGTCGGACCGGTGCTCAACCCGCTGTTCCGCCACGCCCTCGAGGTCGGCAAGCGGGTCCGCACCGAGACCGCCATCTCCCGCAACATCACGTCCGTGTCCCAGGCGGCCGTCGCCATGGCCGACGAGCGCCTCGGTGGCCTCGCCGGCCGACGCGTGCTGGTCGTCGGCGCCGGCGAGATGGGCGAGGGCCTGGCTCGGGCGCTGCACGGTGGCGGCGTCACCGAGATCCTCGTCGCCAATCGCACCTGGGAGCGCGCCGAGGACATGGCCACCCGCCTCAACGGCACCGCCGTCCGACTGGACGAACTGCCGCGCCACCTCGCCGAGGTCGACGTCCTCCTCACCTCCACCGGCGCCTCGTCGGTGATCCTCGAGCACGGCGACCTGGCGTCTGTCGTCGGCAAGCGCAACGGCCGCAACCTGCTGATCGTCGACATCGCCGTCCCCCGCGACGTCGACCCTGCCGCCTCCGAACTCGACGGCGTCACCCTGCTCGACATGGATGACCTGCGGGCCTTCGCCGAGGTGGGCCTGGCCGAACGGCGCCGGGAGATCACCGCCGTACAGGCCATCGTGGACGCCGAGTTGGACCGCTACGTCGACGAGTCCACCGCCCGATCGGTCGCACCGCTGGTCGCCGCACTGCGTGTCCGTGCCGAGGAGGTCCGCTCCGGAGAGCTCGACCGCCTGTCCGGCCGCCTCGGCGAACTCGACGACCGCCAGCGCGAGGTGGTCGAGGCACTGGCCGCCGGCATCGTCGGCAAGCTCCTCCACGAGCCCACCGTCCGGCTCAAGGACGCCGCCGGCACCGCCCGGGGCGAGCGCCTGGCCGAGGCGCTGCGCGACCTCTACGACCTCTAGGCCGCCGGCCGGATCCTGGACCGGAGCAGCGCCATGCGGATCCGGGCCGCCACCCGGGGCAGCCCCCTCGCCCGCTGGCAGGCCGAACACGTCGCCGACCTCCTGACGGCTGCCGGCGCGGACGCCGTCGACCTGGTCATCGTCGAGACCACCGGCGACCTCGACCGCACCACCCCGCTCGAGCAGCTCGGCGGCCAGGGCGTCTTCGTGAAGGAGGTGCAGGCGGCGGTGCTCGACGGGCTCGTGCTGGCGGCCGTGCCCGGGCGGGGCGACCCCCGCGACGCCCTCGTGGGCGCCCGTTGGGCCGACCTGTCCGAGGGGGCGACGGTCGCCACCGGCTCCATTCGCCGTCGGGCCCACCTGGCCCACCGTCGGCCCGACCTGCGCTTCGCCGGCCTTAGGGGCAACATCGCCACCCGCCTGGCGAAGGCCGCCGAGTTCGACGCCGTGGTCGTGGCGATGGCGGCCCTCGACCGGCTGGGCCTGGCGCCGGACGTGGTCGACCCGCTCGATCCCGACGTGCTGCTGCCCCAGGTCGGCCAGGGGGCCCTGGCCCTCGAGTGCCGGACCGACGACGACGCCACCCTCGAGCTGCTCGCCCGGATCGAGGACCCCGACGCCCGCCGGGCCGTCGACGCCGAGCGCGGCTTCCTCGCCGAACTGGGCGCCGGCTGCGAGCTCCCGATCGCCGCGCACGCCACGGTGCGACCCGACGGCGTCGTCGAGCTCACCGCCGCCCTGTCATCGTCCGACGGCGACGTGCTGCTGGTGGACGCCCGATCCGGCGACGACCCCGAGGCGCTGGGTCGAGCCGCCGCCCGCCACCTGCTCGACGAGCGCGGTGGATCCGACCTGCTGGGGCGGGCATGAGCGAGCTGCCCCTCGCCGGCCGCACCGTCGTCGTCACCCGGGCCACCGACCAGGCCGGCAGCCTCACCGTCGCACTCGAGGCCGAGGGGGCCACGGTCGTCGAGCTGCCGGTGGTCGCCATCGCCGAGCCGGCCGACGGGGGCGCCGCCCTCGACGCGGCGCTGGCCGGCATCGCAGGCTGCGACTGGGTGGTCGTCACCTCCCCGAACGGCGCCCGCAGGGTCGTCGACCGCCTCGGTGGCGGGGTGCCGGCAGCAACCCGCTTCGCCGCCGTCGGCCCCAAGACCGCCGCCCCGCTCGTCGACGCCGGAATTCCCGTCGACCTGGTGCCCGACCGGGCCGTCGCCGAGTCCCTGCTCGAGGCCTTCCCGGCACCGCCCCCCGACGGCGGCCGGGTGCTCCTGGCCCGGGCCGAGGTCGCCCGCGACGTCCTGCCCGACGGGCTGCGGGCCGCCGGCTGGGAGGTCGACGTCGTCGTCGCCTACCGCAACGTCGAGCCGACCGTCGATCCCGCCGTCCTCGAGACCGCCCGCCGCGCCGACTTGGTCACCTTCACCTCGGAGTCCACGGTCCGCCGCTTCACCGGCCTGGTCGGCGACGCCCGTCCGGCCTCGGCCGCCTGCATCGGGCCGATCAGCGCCGCCGCCGCCCGGGAACTCGGCTACCGGGCCGTCGAGGCCGAACCGCACTCCGTCGACGGCCTGGTCGCCGCCGCCTGTGCCTGGGCCACCGGCTGAGGGACCGCGGACCGCCCCTCCGTAGGCTCTCCGGCGTGATGTTCCCTGAGCGCCGGCTCCGCCGCCTGCGCCGCACCGCCCCGCTGCGCCGCCTCGTCGCCGAGGCCCGACTCTCGGTCGACGACCTCGTGGCTCCACTTTTCGTCCTCGGCGTCCCGGCCGTGATCCTCTTCGGCGTCCCCGCCCGCAAGGACCCCGAGGGCTCCGAGGCGTGGAACCCCGACGGCATCGTCCAGGTGGCCCTCCGCGACCTGCGCGACGAGGTCGGCGACGACGTCGTCCTCATGGCCGACCTGTGCGTCGACGAGTACACCGACCACGGCCACTGCGGGATCCTCGACGGCCACGGCAGCGTCGACAACGACGCCACCCTCGAGCTCTACCAGCGGGCCGCCGTCGCCCAGGCCGAGGCCGGTGCCGACGTGTGCGCCCCCTCCGGGATGATGGACGGACAGGTGGCCGCCATCCGCGCCGCCCTCGACGGATCCGGCCACGACGGCACCGCGATCCTCGCCTACGCCGCCAAGTACGCCTCCGCCCTCTACGGCCCGTTCCGCGACGCCGTCGACGTGCAGATCGTCGGCGGCGGGGACCGCAAGGGCTACCAGCAGGACCCCGCCAACGCCCGCGAGGCGCTCGAGGAGATCCGCACCGACATCGCCGAGGGCGCCGACATGGTGATGGTCAAGCCGGCCCTTGCCTACCTCGACGTCATCGCCCGGGCCCGGGCCGAGGTCGACGTGCCGCTGGCCGCCTACCACGTCAGCGGCGAGTACGCCATGCTCCGGGCCGCCGCCGCCAACGGCTGGATCGACGGCGACGCCGTCGCCCTCGAGTTGCTGCTGGCGATCAGGCGGGCCGGCGCCGACTTCGTGCTCACCTACCTCGCCCGCAGCGCTGCCGAGGCCCTCGCCGGGTGAGGCCCGCGTGAGTCGAAACGAGGCGCTCTTCGAGCGGGCGGTGCGGGTCATCCCCGGCGGCGTCAACTCGCCGGTGCGTGCCTTCGGGTCGGTCGGCGGCAGGACGCCGACGGGAAGCGCTACATCGACTACGTGCAGTCCTACGGGCCGGGCATCCTCGGCCACGCCCACCCGAAGGTCGTCGAGGCGGTCGTGGCCGCCGCCGCCGACGGCACCTCGTACGGCGCCCCCACCGAGGCCGAGGTGGTCCTGGCCGAGATGGTCGCCGACCGCATCGCCGGCCTCGAGTCGGTGCGATTCGTGTCCAGTGGCACCGAGGCCACCATGTCGGCCATCCGCCTCGCCCGCGGCGCCACCGGCCGGGACCGGATCGTCAAGTTCGCCGGCTGCTACCACGGCCACGGCGACGCCCTCCTCGCCGCCGGCGGCAGCGGCGTCGCCAACCAGGGTCTCTCGGGCTGCGACGGCGTGACCGCCGGCGCCGTCGCCGACACGGTCGTCGCCCCCTACAACCGCGTGCCCGACCTCGACGAGACGGTCGCCGCCGTCGTGGTCGAGCCGGTCGCCGCCAACATGGGTCTCGTGGCCCCGGTCCCCGGCTTCCTCGAGGGCCTTCGGGCCGCCTGCGACGCCGCCGGCGCCCTGCTGGTCTTCGACGAGGTCATCACCGGGTTCCGCCTCGCCTGCGGCGGCGCCACCGACCACTTCGGCGTCACGCCCGACATGTGGTGCTTCGGCAAGGTCGTCGGCGGCGGCCTCCCGGTCGGCGCCTTCGGCGGCCGCTGGGACGTCATGGAGCACCTGGCCCCGCTGGGCGGCGTCTACCAGGGTGGCACCCTGTCGGGCAACCCGCTGGCCATGGCCGCCGGCCGGGCCACCCTCGAACTGCTCGACGCCGACGCCCACGCCCGCCTCGAGGCCACCGCCACCCGCCTGGCCGACGGCCTCGCCGCCTCCTTCACCGGCGCCGGGCTCGAGTCGGTCCTGCCGAGGGTCGGCTCACTGCTGGGCGTCTTCTTCGGTCCGACCGCCCCGACCGACTTCGACGAGGCGCAGGCGATCGCCGGCAACGGCATGTACCCGAAGGTGTTCCACGCCCTCCTCGAGCGCGGCGTGGCGCTCGCCCCCGGCGCCTCCGAGGCCCTGTTCCCGAGCCTCGCCCACGACGACGAGGTCGTCGACGCCACGCTCGCCATCGCCGCCGACGCCGCCGCCGCCGTGGCGGCCGAACTGGACTGACCGGCGCGAACCGGGCTCAGCCCCCGCGCAACTCCCGGTAGCGGCGCACCAGTGGCGCCGCCGGCTCGTCCCGCACCTCGCCGCCGGCCAGCAGGTCGGCGAACCGGGTCGCCAACTGCTTGCCGAGTTCCACGCCCCACTGGTCGAACGGGTTGATCCCCCAGATGGCGGCCTGCACCACGGTGCGGTGCTCGTAGAGGGCGACCAGCTGGCCGAGGGCGGCGGGGGAGAGTTCCGGCAGGAGGATGACCGTCGACGGCCGGTCGCCGGGGAACGCCTGGTGGGCGACCCGTTCGGGCGGCGTGCCGAGTGCCGCCGTCTCGGCCTCGGTGCGGCCGAATGCCAGCGCCTCGGCCTGCGCCAGCAGGTTCGCCATGAGCAGGTCGTGGTGTGCGCCCCGCGGGTCGGCCACCGGCCGGGCCACGCCGACCAGGTCGACGGGCACGACGTCGGTGCCCTGGTGCAGCAGTTGGAAGAAGGCATGCTGGGCGTCGGTGCCGGGCGCGCCGAACACGACCGCTCCCGTCGGCCCCTCGACCGGCGACCCGTCGGCGGCGACCCGCTTGCCGAGGCTCTCCATCATGAGTTGCTGGAGGTGCGCCGGCAGGCTGCGCAGCCCGTCGGCGTAGGGGACGACGGCGAGGGCGGTCGCCCCGAGGAACGAGCGGTGCCAGACGTCGAGCAGGCCGAGCAGCACTGGCACGTTGGACTCCACGGGCGCCTCGCCGAGGTGCCGGTCGATGGCCTGCATGCCGGCCAGCAGGTCGGCGAAGGCGTCGGGGCCGATGGCGGCCATGAGCGCCAGGCCGGCTGCCGAGGCCAGCGAGAAGCGCCCGCCCACGGTGTCCGGCAGAGCAAGCACCAGGTCGGGGTCGATGCCGCGGGACTCGGCCAGGGACGGCACCGCCGTCACGGCGGCGACGTGCCGGGAGAGGTCGTTGCCGACCCCGGCCCGCAGCCAGTCGGTGGCGGTGTCGAGGGCGACCATCGTCTCGGGCGTCGTGAACGACTTGGAGCACGCCACGACGAGCGTGGCCGCCGGGTCGAGTCCGGCGAGGGCGTCGCCGATGGCGGCACCGTCGAGGCTGGCCGTGAAGCGAACCTCGACGTCGGGGTGGGCGAGGTGGCCGAGCGCCTCGTGGGCCATGGCCGGTCCGAGGTGGGAGCCGCCGATGCCGAGGTTGACGACCGCCCGGATCGGCGCTCCCGTGGCCCCCGTGCGGGTGCCGGCCCGGATGCCGTCAGCCAGGTCGGCCATGCGGTCGAACCCGGCGAGGCCGTCGGGGGCGCGCTGGGCGGCGTGCGTGGCGGCCCGGCCCTCGGTGGGGTTGACCTCCACGCCGGCCAGCATCCGCGCGCAGAAGTCGGGCACGTCGCGCTGGCGAGCCAGGTCGGCGAGGGCGCCCAGCACCTCGTCGTCGACCGGCTGGCGCGACCAGTCGACCCACAGGTCGCCGACCGCGCCCGACAGCCGAGCGGCCCGGTCGGGGTCGTGGGCGAAGCGGTCCCGCAGCGAGGTGGCGCCGGCGTCGTCGGCCAGCGCCTCGAGCGTCGCCCAGGCCGGGGCGCTGCTCGGGGGCACCGCGGACGACGATGGGGCAGGGGTCACGGTCGCCATTCTCCCCGCAACCGCCGGTCCAATGGCGCCAATTCCCCGATCACGTCGTCGTGGGGGTCAGGCGGCGCCGACTTTGGTGAAGCGGTCGGGGACCAGGCGGACCACCGTGGCGATGGCGCCGTAGGCGGCCTCGGCGGCCCCGCGCTCCTCCTCCCGCAGCAGGTTCGCCATCACCCGCAGCGCCCACTCCATGAGCGGCTTCGACCGCATGCCCACGCGGGTGAGCTCGCGGATCAGGACCGGGTTGCCGATGACCTTGGCGAAGAGGCTGGCCACCTTGAAGTAGAGGCCGTACTCCTCCTCGAGCATCCCCGGGTACCGGGTCAGCACGGCGTCGTCGCCCCGGGCCGCCGCCTCGGCGACCAGGCCGGCGGCCAGGCGACCGGTCTCGTAGGCGTAGTCGATGCCCTCGCCGTTGAACGGGTTGACCGAGCCGGCGGCGTCGCCGACCACCAGCCAGTTGGGTCCGGCCTTGGGGCCGACGGAGCCGGCCATCGGCAACCGGCCGCCCGTCGGCGGCTGGACCGGTCGGGACGGGTCGATGCCCCAGTGGTCCGGCAGCGAGTGGGCGAACTCCTCCATGAGGTGGGAGGTGTTCACCTCCTTGTAGTCCCGGAACGTGGACAGCAGGCCGATGCCGACGTTGATGGTCCCGTTGCCGACCGGGAAGATCCAGCCGTAGCCGGGCATGGCGTTGCCCTGGCGGTCCCGCACGTCGAGGGCGCTCTCGATCCACGGGTCGTCGTGGGCGGGGCTCTCGTAGTAGGTGCGGATCGCCATCCCCATCGGGTAGCCGCGGTCGCGGGAGGTGCCGAGCGCCCGTCCGAAGCGGGAGTTGGCGCCGTCGGCCACGACGACGTAACGGGCGAGGATCGTCGACTCCGTGCCCGAGTCCTTGTCGCGGACCACGGCGCCGGCCAGGCGACCGGCCTCGCCTTCGCCGTCCGCCTCGACGGGCCGCAGCGCCTCGGTCGCCTGGTGCAGCACGGCGCCGGCCGACACGGCGTGCTCGGCGACGAGGGCGTCGAGGTCGCAGCGCCGGACCACGTAGCCGTGGCTCGGGTAGACGGGATGGTCCGGCCACGCCATCTCGAGGGTGCGGCCGTGGGCGATCGTGCGCAGTCCCGAGAAGCGGTGGTACGGCTCGAGGGTGGCGGCCAGCCCCATTTCCTCGAGCTGGTGCACCGCCCGGGGGGTCAGGCCGTCGCCGCAGGTCTTGTCGCGGGGGAAGGCCTTCTTCTCGACGACGACGACGTCGAGGCCGGCCCGGGCCGCCCAGTAGGCGGTTGCGGCACCGGCGGGGCCGCCACCGACGACGAGCAGGTCGTGGACGTGGGCGCTCACGGGCTCACCGGCGGGTGTGCGCCCGAGTGGGCGCACCGGGCACGACTAGTGGTCGTCGCCCGAAACCGAGGCGAGCAGCTCCTCGACCTCGTGCGCCGTGATGGTCGCCGGGTCGAAGTGGCCGTGCAGGTCCAGGTCGTGGGCGTGGTCGATGGCGTCCGCCAGGTCGGCGTCCTCGGTGGAGCCACTCAGGCGTGCTCGCTCGTGGAGGACCACGCCGATGAGTTCGGACTTGGTGAGCACGTCGCCCCATCCGGGCATGCCGCCCTCGACCACCCGGCCGCGGGCCGGGTCGCCGTAGGCGTTGCCGAGGCCGACCTGGTCGGAACCCTGGGCGACCCAGACGACGTGGTCGGCAACCGACGGGAAGGTGGCGAGCACCTCACCGTTGGCCAGGGCGTGGCCGCTTCCGCCGGCGCCGGTGGCTCCGTGGCAGCTGGCACAGCGGGACTCATAGACGTGCAGGCCCTCGGCCATTACCCCGGTGGCTTCCTGTGGTGGGCGCTCCAGGGTACCGACGTAGGAAATAGCCCAGATGGGTAGAAGCAGGAGGCCGCTGGCTGCCCACCAGGGGATTTTCTTACGAGCCTGGGCGGCGGCCACATAGGGGGCGATTGGAGCGGGCGGCTTTTCGACGACCGGAACTGGGTTGGACGGAGCGGCTGGAGCGACCGAAGCGGCGGCCGACTCGGCAGGTGTCTCTGTGGCCTCGTCGGGGATGCCGGTCGCCTTGGCCTTGGCGGCCTTAGAC
>LUME01000692.1_pt1 | contig 11008 bp, 6 predicted proteins | sample 729951 | NCBI WGS metagenome assembly LUME01 (sample SAMN03860271, study PRJNA289734) | marine metagenome | biome: seawater column; feature: ocean; material: water; isolation source: Red Sea water column Station 34 - depth 200m | place: Saudi Arabia: Red Sea | collected 2011-10-15 | depth 200 m | reverse complement strand
CTATTGATGTTCAATTAAACGATGGATACCGACGCGCGGGCTAGACGTTGGTTGGGCTAACGCACTGTAATTTAGCTTGGTAGGATTTAGTGCTGCAGGTAGCGTAATGAATGAAGATGCGGCGCTGGGTTAGAAGGGCTAGAAGCTAGTGCGGCGCTATGTATTTTTCATATACCGGAGAGGAGGCGTTAACTTGCTTAACGCCTCCTTTTTATTTACTTTTCGAATTATTCGTTACATGTCTGAGTGGCGTTCACGCTTGGCGTTCGCTAATTTTCTGATCGCATCCTTAAGTGAGGCACCAGCAACTAGCTTAAAGTTTTGGGTCTCGCTAGGCATGACGTTTCTTCCATCTTGTACTACCCAAAGCCCTTCGGTGAACCTTCCTCCCAAGTTAGCGTTGGTTACATCAAGCCCATCTGTTTCAGACACGCCGTCAATTTGTGCGGCTTTATCTGCCGTAATTTGAACAAGCCCCATAAGTTCCAAGACTTCAGGGTTTTCAGGGTGTACGTGATAGATAGCATAGCTGTTATTACCCTGACTAGATGCGATTAGGTAAGTTTGTGCATCTACATTAAACAGAGCCAAACCTTCTATATCAGCTTCTACCGGAGCTTCTATCTCAGCGATTAACTGTGGCTGATTGCTGTTTGAAGTAATATCCAAGGCCCAAATCCCAGCACCTTCCTCACCTAGGTAGGCAGTTCTTGTTTTAGTATCCACTACACATCCTTCTGGCTGTGAGGGCAGTGAAAAGGACTGTGTTAAGTGTCCATCAATAGTTTTGTCTGGGGCGATAGACACGCTATATCGTTCGAAGCGACCACTGGTGTCGTTAGCAAATACATGAGCTATTCCGCCTGACACAAACAGACACATGCCGTATATATCATTGAGTGTAGTGCTTATGTGGCCAAGCTGAGTCATATGGCCGCGTTTATCTATTTCAAATACAGACAAACTGTTATTCGACCGGTTTGATGCCACTGCGATATCGATAAGTGGCGTATCGCTTTGCTGTGCTTTGATTTGTGCCACAGACACATTGTATCCCACATCAACGTTATTCACTCTGCCAACAGGAAGGCTTTGCACTAGCTTGCCGGCTAAGTCATAGCTATTTAATGCGCCTTTTTTGTCGGTGCCGATTATGCGGCTTTGTGAAGCGCTGTGCGAGTTAACCCAAATGGCAGGGTCGTCAGCGGAGTCGCCATGATTTTCCACTGGGTCAGTTTCAACATCGGGTTTAACCTTGATAGTTAGGTTTGCATGTTGGGACGCGCTGTTATCTGTATACGCCTTCTCCATGTAATTTTCTTTTAGCGAGGTAGTTTTAAAATCGATACTGCATTGTCGATTAAGTATAGCTGCGCTTAGTTTTGAAGGAAGCTCGGCAGTAAACATGTCGCCTGATTCGTCATCGTCAACAACAAAAGAAATGTGTGTGCCTTCTTCACTTAACAACAGGTGAACAAATTCAGGCTGAATAAAAGTAGACTTGTTGGTTGTTTTCAACTGGCGATCTGCTGAGTTACTTTCGTTCGCAGTATTCATTAGCGAGACAAATTGCGTAAGACATGGCGTTTTAAGCCATACCCCGCTGGCATCCGGACTCACCCAGGCAGCGATATCCACGCCATCTACCGTCGTTGAAGATAGGGTGGCTACACCTTCAATGGCAACATCTTGATCGTGAAAAATAAGGGTTTTTGCTAGCTCACTTTCAATATCGGTGTCTAATTGCCACACACCGGCAAATTCGTCAGCAAGGTATAGCGTTTCGGTGTTGGCATTTATCGCGCAACTTTTAATGCCTGGACCTATCGCAAAGTCTCTAAGCGATAAAAAGCGCCCGTCATGAAATTCATACTGATTCAGTGTGCCTGTCGCATCGATATTAATAATGTGCAGTTCGCCAGCGCTTGATGTTGTAGCACAAATGGCTTCAGAACCTTTGGTCAACTGGCTTTGCGGTTGACCAACCTCAAGAGACGCGGCGTTAATGCGATACACCTCTATGTACTGGGTGTTGTTATTGAACACTACTAAAGACACCCATTGTTTTGAATTAGACTCCACAACTTCAGCATTTGCTAAGGTGTAATGTCCCGCAATGAAGTGTTTTTTTCCTTCAGAGTTGCTTAGTGAAATACCCTTATGTTCGTTAACATTAATGTTGATAGCGTGGGTGTCATCGTAAACTTTATGTTTGTTGTTGGCGCGGGCGTCCTTGCTAGTGTTGTTAGCATGGGTGTCTTTGTAAGCGTCTTTGTAAGCGCTTTTGGTGTTAGAATGGTCGGCGTGCGTTTGGTAGTGCATAGTCAGGCTTAGACCATTTTTTAGCTTTGTTAGCGGTAACGCGATGTCTTGGCTTTCTGCTTTTACTAGCTGGCTTTCGCTGTGCGCTAACTTGATATTCGCACTGGTATCTGTGCTGGTATTAGTATCGTGATTGGCTGCGCAACCGAACAACGTCAAGAGTGCGCTTGAAAGTGCCGCTGTGGTAAATGTGGTTTTAAAAACTGTTTTGGTGTGACGCTGATTGGTCATTGTTGTTATTGTCCTGAGTCTTACTGAGATCAAACCATGCATGGCGCATCGACTAAAGCATGGCTTACAGATTATTAAGAGCAGGTTTGAAGGCCAAACTACCTACGGCCTTCAAACCCGATAATTAACTTTCGATATACCTGCCTAGTTAAGCTGCCAAGTAAAGCCAAGTTCGAACGTGCGGCCGTATTCTTCATACTGCGCGTTTTGGTTGCGCGTATCGAAATAGTTGTAGAAAGGTTCGTCACCTAAGTTGATGCCGTTGAAATACATCTGCATGCTGTCGTTGATGTAGTAGCGCGCCATGAAATCAACCTGTACATGGTCATCTTCAAATCTGAGCATGTCACCATCAATCTCTTCGAAATTGTCGCTTTTATAGGTGGTGGCTAGACGTACACTGAAGTCATTCGCTTCGTACCCAATGGTGATATTGCCAATACGGTCTGATTGATTTGGCAATTGGGTGTCAAATTTTTCGCCATCTAAGAAGGTAGTCGCTTCAGAATCGGTAAAAGTAGCATTGGCGGAAATAATGAAGCCATTGTTAAAGGCTTTCACCCAAGAAAGTTCTAAGCCGGTTAAATCGGCAGAGTCGCCGTTAATTGGCTGTATGACTTCTTCAAAACCTTCCCAACCGGTTGTATCTGCAACATCAGCGTATACAACGAAGTTATCGATATTCTTGTAGAACAGCCCTGCTGAAATTACACCGATGTCACCAGGATAGTATTCAATCGACAAATCAACGTTTTGTGCTTCGTAAGGCTGAAGGTCAGGGTTACCAACTTCCGCCTCTCGTTCAGTTACAAATACGCCATCATCTTCTTCTGTTTTACTCTCGATGATTTGAAATGCCGCTACATCTTCAAATTTTGGCCTTGAAATAGTTTGGGTGTAGGCAGCGCGAAGCTGAAGTTTATCTGAAACAGTGTATCTGGCATTTACACTGGGTAACCAATGATCGTAGTCGCGCTCTGCTTCCCATGGCGTATTTACCACTTCTTCCACGTCGGTTTCTTCGTTTTCTACAAGCTCTACTCGCATACCCGATGTAGAAAAGTCAGTACGTTCATAGCGTACGCCTGCTACCAAATGAAGTTTATTTATATCTACGCTGCCCATGATATAAGCGGCAAAAATATCCTCTTCATTCACATAGGTCGCGCCACGAGATTCTACTTCAGAATTTAGGTTGTCTAATTCCAAGCTCTCGCGGTTTTCGTTAAAGTAGTTACGCATTTCACTTCGATTAAGCCCAGGCCCAAAGTTATCAAGAGAGTAATCTGGACTGGCAGCTCCGAATTGCGAAGCGTCTAAGTCGTCGAAGTCTCCATCAAAAATAGCGATGCTGCTGTCGCGGTCTTTTTCTCGGCTTCGGTATTTCGAGCCAATTTTTAACTCACCGATATAGCCACCAAGGTTGATGGGGCGGGCGGCGTCGAATTTAATACTGGTTTCGGTATCTTTCGTGTAGTTATCTTCAAAGCTGATCTCATCGACTTCATAGGTTGATAAGTCCATGGCATCAGCGTTTTGTGACACGGTTGGACGCATAGTATTTAAGTCTGCGTCGATACTGTCATTTTCGGTTTTGAATACGTAATACAGTGCATCTGGCTCGTCTTCATCAGACTTTGCATAACCGAGCTGCCAGTTTGCTTTCCAGGTATCTAATTGGTGTTCACCACCAAGCGCCACAGTAAAAATACTCTGGCTTTCAAAGCGGTCTTTACTTTCTCTTTCTATTTCTGAGTCTTCGCCATCGAACGTGAATATATTACCTTGACGGTATTCGTCGTCAGAAAACTCACTGTAAAGTGTGCGAAGAAAGTATTGGTTGTTGAAGTCAGGACGAAAATCGATATTTAACGCACTACCCAAACGTTCGCGAGTGATCGTGTAGTGACGTTGCTCAAGCTCATCGTCACCGTTACTTTCAACATTGTCTGAACCAAAATCTCGGTCAAAGTAGGAAATAGCGCCAGCCACCCCCCATTCAGGGGAAAGCTTCTTGGTAAACGTACCAGAAAGCTTTGGACTGGTTTCATCGCGTAAATCATTTTGACTGGCTTGCACGGTAACGCTCGCGGTATCTCGAGCCTTATCAAACGCACTCACACTTTTCACCGCGACTGAACCACCAATGGCGTCTCCGTCCATATCGGGCGTTACCGATTTAGACACCTCTAACGTTTGGATGAGTTCAGAGGGAATAACGTCAAGGGCTACTGAACGTACGCCTGATTCAGGCGAGGGAATATTCAAGCCGTTAATGGTTACGTTATTCAAGTTGGGATCGATACCGCGTATGCCGACGAAACGACCTTCACCCTGATCTCGCTCAATCGACAAGCCAGGTAAACGCTGTAACGACTCAGCAGCATTTTGGTCTGGAAATTGTCCAATGGAATCTGCGGATACAATAGACGAAATACGATCTGACGTTCGCTGCTGGTTTCCAAGATCTCATCGATGGTATCGCCGCTGCCAAACTCCACGGCTGCGCGCGCAATGCCGTTGTCTGTCACTTTTATCGCTTGCGTAACCGTTTCCTCACCAAGATAAGAAATTTCTAACGTGTAAGTACCCTCTGGAATAGAGGGAAACCGAAATGTACCGTCTGTGCCTGCTTCGGTAACTAGTCCTAATTCTTTAAGCTTAATTTGAGCACCGGTATAGCTGCGCGTCTGTGCGGCGTCTTTTACTGAACCGATAATTACGCCATCAGCAGCTGAAGCAGGTGTAGCGACGCTAAGGCCCATTGCCGCTATGCAGGCAAGTGTTAGAGAAGAATACGCGGTTTTAATTTTCATTTATTTTCCAATTAATTAAGCAGTAAAAAGGCGTTTTGAATAAGTGCTAAGTAAGTGAATGAATACCCTAAGAATGCTGCATGACAGTTATATGACGATTTGATGGAACAAGCGGTACACAATCGGTAATTGTCGCCTATTTGCAATTGGCTGAGCTAAATTGACCCTTGCTTAAATTACTGATTTTGTTTGGTTTGTGTGTCTTTTTTTATGCTCCTAAAGTTCGCTGCCATCAAGATGTCACATTGCTGAGCCAAACTGACCCTCGACAGTTTCATCAGATTTGGGCAAGACTCTCGTTTTGTTATAAACGCTGGCGGTGGCCGGACTAACGCGTGATGTATCCAATTCAAGAGATTTCCAAAGAGAGCACTATGTTTACCTTTACAAATTCAACACAATTTAGGCATCACAAGCTTTGGTTAGCATTTACATTTTGCGTAGTGGCGTTAGCGGTTTGTTTAGCTTTTATTTTTGGCAATGCAAAAGAAAGCACCGTGATATCAGGCCTTGATATTGTGGGGGAGGGAAGCATTGTTTTTTTAACTTTGGCGTGGATGCTAGCTGCGCTTGCCAGCCGTCCCCCAGGTAAAGTAACGAGACTTCTCACGGTAGGACTCGGCTTCTTTCTATTTTCAGTTAGTTTAGATTTCTTGGATGAGTTTTTTCATTATCCCGAAGAGGCTTATTGGCTAAGCATGATTGAGTCTTATCCTGCGGCTGTGGGTATGGTAGTAATGACCGCGGCACTGTATCAGTGGCACCTAGAGCAGCGCGCGTTAAACTTGCAATTACGACGCAGAGAATGGGACTTTCGCGATCACGATGCTATCGATCCTATTACTCAACTTTACCGTGCAGAGTATTGGAAAGCACAAATAAATAAATTACAGCATTCCGGAAAGTCAGCTGTAATTGCCATCATCGATATCAATAACTTCTCTTTGTTCAACCAAAAACACGGGTATACAGAAGGCGATAGGTATCTGCACGATATTGCGCAATTGGTGATCATGAATTTGCGTCAGCAAGATTTAGCGTGCCGCTATGCCGGTGATAGGTTTGCTATTTTGATGCCAGACGTCTCGCCCATGCAGGCTGACGTTATTCTCAGTGATATCAAAGTAAGTATTCAGCATCTTGCTTTTAGGCATAGCCTCAATGCAAACGCCATTTACACCACCGCTCGCAGTACTCAAGTGACTTTGTTACCTAACCAACGCCTTGCGACAGTGCTTAACACCATGCTCTTAGAACTTGAACGTGCCCATGATAGCGCAGCGTAATTAGGCCGGTTTGGTCAGTGTATTTGGCGAAAGTAATTGGTAGGGGTAACCGGTGAAGATGAATGAAGATACCTGCAGCGAGTAACTTATGGATCTAATGTTACCAAGACTAAACGCACTACGAGACTCTGAGGACGAAGCTGCATTTGCAGGTGCTGAGTACCGTCATTCAACTCGTCTTTCTGGGGTGGGTGTCTCTGTAAAAAGCGATGCTGATATGCTTAACATGGGTGTCACTGTAAAAAATGACGCTAATGAGCTAGGCATGGGTGTCATCGATAGTGCTGGTAGTGCTCATGTAGTGATGTCTAGCCAAGATAAAGTAATAGTTGGGTATTGGTTAGTGAGGGCAGCACTTAATGTGGCGCTCTCTCGTGGCGCGAATAAAAATAAGCTCTTGCGCGGTACAGGTATTTTTGAAGATGCGTTGAAACCCAATTCACTATTAAGCATAAAGCAATATTCATCGCTGTTAGTGAATGTTCAAAGCCAGGCGAGAGGCGGCGACGTTAGTTTTTTGCTGGGGGGAGCTTTCGCCTCGCAGTGGCTATCTAGTCCACTTAATGCGCTCAAAACATGTGAAAATGCAGAGCAGCTACTTTTACAGCTGACTCAACGCCACACATACCGGTGGTGTAGCCTACCGCTCTGTCAGTTTCAGCGTTTTGAAAACGCAGACCAAATAATGTTAGTGCCTCAGTTTACAGGGGTAAGCAGCAAACAGCTTCAGTTCTCCATTGAAGTGGCATTCGCAAGCGTTGTTGCACTTATGAAAAGTATAGCGAATAAGCGAATTCGTTTATCTTTCTCTTTTACCGATAGTCGACCAAGAAATATTGCTGATTACGAAACCCACCTTGGGCTTAAGTTATCGTTTAATCGCGCTTTTAACAGTATTTGCATTGAGAAAGACGTATTACGCCAACCTTTGGAGCTAATAGCTCAGTCGGATTGTTCTGCTGAATCACATGTTTCTCTGGAAGGTGTCGTTAGTAACAGCGCAACGCAAACAAAAGAAGGGGTTTCTATTGAATTGCAAAACCGCTTGTCTTTGCCTGATTTTGTGAGGCGTTATGTTTATGCATCCTCCAACACACAGGCAGCAAATATCGGATTTCCTGAATTAGCGGAAACCTTAAACGTCAGTGTGGCTACGCTAAAGCGGAAACTAAAAGAGTACGGCACTAGCTATCGCGCGCTCTGCGAGGAAGTACAGCGCAATCATGCACTTTTACTTCTGTCGGTGCACAAAGTGAGTAACGAGACGGCGGCCAATGCAATGGGCATTAACGATTTACCTAACTTTCGACGAACGGTAAAACGGCTTACAGGTAAAACCCCTAGCGAGCTAAGAATTTAACGTGAATGACTGATAGTGCCTGTCCATATTGCTACGTAACAGAGCTATGCAACACAGCTATGAAAAAAAGCTAGGCGGCAGTCGCGTTCTACGGCTAAATGGTTGTAGCTTCACTCCTTTAATAACTCGAAATCTATCGTAGCGTCTGGCACAGTGCAGATGAGTTAATCATTGGAAAGCAAATTGCTTTTCAACGCCGTTAAAACCTTTTATCCTTTGTTGCTTTAGCTTTTCACCGTCAAAAGCCGTCACGTTATGGTTTCGTTGAAGCTTTTTTTACGCACTCGCAACCGGCTGGTGGCTTTTCCGCGTAGCCTTTAAACTTTTGCTGTCACGCAATAAAACCCAAAAGAGAGTTTTCTGTGCACGAAAATAATGACATTGCACCAAATTCTAGCGCACCCAACCCGTTAGGTTTAACGCCCATTTTGCTTTTTGTAATTCTTGTTGTAGTGACGGGAATTACCACAAACGATATTACTGCGATGCCTATTTTGGTGGCGTTTTTTATCAGCGCTGGGTATGGCCTATGTTTAAATCCGAAAGGGAAAAAGGTCAGCTTCTCTGAAAAAGTACAAACGTTTTGTAAAGGCGGTGGCGATAAAAACATTATTCTTCTAGTGCTTATATTCTTGTTAGCTGGTGCATTTTATGCGGTGACTATTGATATTGGCGCTCGGGATGCCACGGTGAATATGGCACTTCAATTTGTGCCTTCTGCACTTATATTGCCAGGCCTCTTTTTGATTTGCTGTTTCATATCATTTTCAATGGGCACGTCTATGGGCACCATTACCGCGCTCTCGCCCATAGGTGCAGGGCTTGCCACAAGTTTAGGGCTGCCGGTGGAAATGGCGCTTGGTATTGTGGTGGGGGGCGCAATGTTCGGTGATAACCTCTCGTTTGTTTCAGACACCACCATTGCCGCAACCCGTACCCAAGGCGTTCAACTAAAAGACAAGTTCAAGGCAAACTTAATGGTTGCTGTACCGGCGTGCATTGTCACCATGGCGTTACTGCTTATGGTGGATGTCGATACTTCTGGCATCGTTGAAGGTGGCAGCTACGATTTTTGGCGCATAGTGCCTTACTTGTGCATTATCGCTTTTGCGCTAACAGGGTTTAACGTCATTAGCGTGCTTGCAGTGGGTATTGCCAGTGCCTGCGTAGTAGGATTGCTGCAAGGCAGCTTTACGCCACTTTCAATGATGCAAAGCATTCAAAAAGGGATGGGCTGGATGCAAGACTTGGCTATGATTGCCATAACCATAGGCGGTATTGTGGCGCTTATGCACGCTAACGGCGGTATAACATGGTTAATCGAGCGCTTAACCCGAAAGGTCACGTCAAAGAAAGGCGCTGAGTTCAGTATTGCTGGCTTGGTTAGCTTTTTGGACATTACAACGGCGAACAACACTATTGCGATTGTTACCGCAGGCCCAATTGCTAAAGACCTGAATGAAAAATACGGCGTTGACCCTCGTCGTACGGCATCACTTTTGGATATCTTTTCGTGCAGTTTCCAAGGTTTAGTCCCTTACGGGGCGCAACTTTTAAGTGCCGCAGCCGTAGTGGGTATTTCACCATTAGCTATTACGCCGTACTGCTGGTATCCCATGCTGATTTTTGTGTTTGGTGTAGCGGCCATTTGGTTCGGTTTTCCCCGTTTTAAAATGCCCCAGGACGATGAACTAACCCAAAGCGCTTAAATTCTCGTAACGCTTAACACACTGGCTTTTTAGGGCGGTATCTTCTAGGATCACCGCCCGAATTTTATTGATGATTAGAAACACGCTTTAGGATGTCACTTTGTCTTCACCACTTGCAATAAAACCTCTTTACAACAAACTAGATGATTGTTTGAGCGCAGATAAACTTCGCTTGAAGCGCCGCATTACGCAGCTTGCACAAAAAGTGAATGATATATCTGGTGTTGACGGAAAAGGCGCAGAGAAAAAAGCAGCTAATTCCAAAGCTTCAAAACGCGACATTGCGGTTAGCGAAGATAGCTTAAAAGCGCAGTTTGAAAAGCTTGAAGGCGACATCGATGCATCAATAGAAAAACGCAATTGGCGTAAAGACAACCTTCCTAAAGTTGAATACCCACCGCTGCCGGTTAGCGATAAAAAAGAAGGCATTAAAGAAGCGATTGCAAATAACCAAGTGGTGATTGTTGCGGGTGAGACTGGGTCGGGTAAAACGACGCAGTTACCTAAGATATGCTTAGAGTTAGGTCGCGGTGTGAACGGCATGATAGCCCACACCCAGCCAAGACGATTAGCGGCGCGAAGTGTAGCCACCCGTATAGCCGAAGAACTTAATACGCCGCTTGGTGAAAAGGTGGGCTTTAAAATTCGCTTTAGCGATCAGGTAAGCGAGCGAAGCTACGTTAAGCTTATGACCGACGGTATGCTGCTAGCTGAAATGCAGCAAGACCGCTTTTTAAATCAATACGATACTATCATCATCGATGAAGCTCACGAACGAAGCCTTAATATCGACTTTTTGTTAGGCTATCTGCGTCAGCTGTTAGACAAGCGCCCTGATTTAAAACTCATCATTACCTCTGCCACCATCGACCCAGAACGCTTTTCTCAGCATTTTAATAATGCGCCGATTATCGAAGTGAGTGGACGTACCTATCCGGTAGAAATTCGCTACCACGCGCCAGAAGACAATGATGACGATATTGATCAAAGCGACGCCATCGTAAACGCAGTCGACGAGCTAATGCGTGAAGCACCGGGCGATATCTTAGTGTTCTTAAGCGGGGAGCGCGAGATACGCGACACCCAAGATGCCTTGAGCAAACAGCATTATCGCAATACTGAAATTGTTCCGCTGTATGCGAGGTTGTCGGCGGCAGAGCAAAACCGCATATTTCAGTCGCACAGCGGCAGACGCATTGTACTTGCAACCAACGTTGCAGAGACCTCGCTTACGGTCCCCGGCATTAAATACGTAATTGACCCGGGGTTTGCCCGTATTTCACG
>LUME01000195.1_pt1 | contig 11027 bp, 23 predicted proteins | sample 729951 | NCBI WGS metagenome assembly LUME01 (sample SAMN03860271, study PRJNA289734) | marine metagenome | biome: seawater column; feature: ocean; material: water; isolation source: Red Sea water column Station 34 - depth 200m | place: Saudi Arabia: Red Sea | collected 2011-10-15 | depth 200 m | reverse complement strand
TAAGAGACAGGTATTAATACAGGCCACTACAGAAAAGATGTTGTTCGAGATGAGATGGAGAACATTGAGTACATGCAGGGTAGGGGTAAATACCAAAAAGCCCAGAAAATTATAGGTCAAGAGAACCCTGCTATTAAGTTTGGCTTTGCAGTTGGCGGAACTATTGAAGGTAATGCAAGGTATGCGATCTTCCTTAATACATTAAATAAGATAAAGCGTGGCGAAGATATGGCGTGGGTTGCCCCCGACGGTAGGAAGGTAATGCTGTCAGAGTTTGGAAAAGGGGATAATGTATTCTGGACTACCGAGATGAAAGAGATAGGTGGTGGTAGATTCAGCCAGGTCCGTAGACTGATGACCAAGGATGATGCGGTCTTTGACGTTGCTGCTAACCAAGTTAAAGAAGCCCTGTTTGACTACTCTGATCTATCTAAGTTCGAGAGGAACTGGATGAAGAGGGTCATGCCCTTCTACACATGGACGAGAAAGAACTTCCCTGTTCAGATGAAGCATCTTATCCTTAATCCACAGAGGGCAGAGAAACTACAGTTAGCCAAAGAGCAGTTCGAGTATGATAGTGGTGATATAGAACTGTCAGACCTCGGAGCCTTCTGGGGTAAACGTGCGCCTGTATTCCTAGGTAAAGAGAAAGAGGGAGTGGTCAAAGCGTTCACGCTCTTGAATACTATCCCCCTTGCAGAGTTCCAGAGACTATGGCATCCAAAGGCATTACTTTTAGAGATGACAACTCCATTCCCAAAGGAGATATTCGAGCAGCTTAACAACTATGATTCCTTTAGAGAGAGTCCAATACAGGAGATGGAGGGTCAGAGTAAAGATATACTTGGCGTTGCTCTTAATGTTAGGCTTTGGAAGTTAGCGCAGTTACTTGTTCCTCTTACCGAAGTCAATAGATTAAATCCTCTCGGTGTGTTTGGCTTACAAACTGTTGATCCTGCAACTGGAGAGCAGACAACCACTAGAGGATGGGGAGGATGGGGGGCTTACCGAGAAGGTGGCCCAACTGATCTCTCAGAAATGGCTAGATGGGTTAGATTCTTTAGTGGTGCTAGAGTCTATGATATTAACCTAGAGAAGCAAGTCTATTTTGAGAACAAGAACCTTATGGGTGACTTAGGTAAACTGAAAAGTAAACTGAAATGGGCAGCAGCAAGAGGAGAAAATAGAAGAGTGAGACAATTACTAAGGGCTATTGATGCTATAGAAAGGCAAGGACACGCAGAGGGAACTTTTTAATGAAGAAACTATTATTGGTATTGCTCTTTGTCATTCCGTTAGTAGGTTCAGCAAAGATGTTTCCAACTGAGTTCCCAATCAAATCAGTATGCTGGGATGACGTTGATGAGGCAATCACATATCATCAAGAAGTATTAGGTGAGTATCCCATTGGAAAGGGGTGGATCGACAACAAGCAAGGTCCATCATTTGGAGCCATTATGTACAATCCCAATAAACCATCTTGGACATTCCTAAGTTTTCACAAGGGAGAAGAAGGTGTAGTAGTCTGCGCTATTACAGGTGGAACTGTATGGGAAATAATACACCTCGGAGATGAAGAAGGGAAACTACAACTATGAGCAATGGAAGCCAACTGAATAAGAGCCTATCTGTAGGCCACATAGTAGCCACGGTAGGTTTGATAATCGGTGGTTTCACATTCATCTATGACTTAAGAGAAAGCGTAGCGATACAGGCATTTCAGTTGGAGAATGTTGAGAATAGATTGGAAAGGGTAGTCGCAAGAACAGATGATCAGTTCGGTGAGATTATGGATCACTTAATCAGATTAGAGGAAAAGTTAGATGCAATTGTTTTACCCAGTACAACATATCAAAGGCCACGTTGAGTGGAAGAGGTACGCTCTTAAAGCATACCTGTGTTGGTCTATCTGTGTAGATATTGCTGCGCTATCTGGCCTTCTTTGGTACATATTAAAATGAAATGTCATCACTTAAACTTTGTTGGGGAGTCTTATGTTCAGCATCTACGCTTTACTGTCTATCTTTGCGCTGTACTTTTCATACTATCTGTTGTTGCCTTAGTGCATGGGCTGATACCCTGGATACTTACAGGCACAGTATCAGATAAGATCAAACACCTTAATGAAAGACTATCAACTCGATGAACATAGACGCTAAATTCTTTGGTATTATTGTTTTCCTGGTAAGCCAGACAGCTGCTGGTATATGGTGGGCTGCAAGTTTATCATCTGAGGTTGAGAGGCTTGCCGGTATACAAGGCACCTCTATTCCATCTATAGAGAAAGCGATTGAAGGATTAGATGTGATGGGATTCAGAGTAGAGCAGCTTAGCAAAGAGTTGGAAAAGATAAATGATCGTAACGATGCCATAGAGAACCAGCACTCAAGATTGTTTGAGGCTTTACAGGGTAATCAAATACAACAAAGCACCAAAGGTTATGGTGATTATTAGTGAGCGACGCGATTGATGTAAGCGACCGAACTAAATTCGCTATGCCAGTTCGCAATCTGATTTCATTGATTGCGTCTGTTGCTTTAGGAGTATGGGCTTACTTTGGAATAATTGAGAGGCTCAACCGAATAGAAACTAACAACATTTTGATGCAAGCTGACCTTATAAAGAACACGGAGTTCAGGATCAAGTGGCCTAGAGGTGACCTCGGTTCCCTCCCTGCAGATGCAGAACAGTTCATGTTAATTGAGCATTTATCGGGGGAGTTCGACAAACTTCTCCACAATATTGAGACAGGTAAAGCACCATTTGACCAGCAACAGGCACTCACTCTTGACTTCTATAAGCAGAGAATCGAAACCCTTGAGGGTAAAGTGGAAACATTGAAGGATACAGTCGCAGACTTAAAGGCGCATAATGGTAACGCACAATGATTATTAAAACAATGTTTGTTCTTATGCTGTTCCTCAATGGTAATGTCATTGAGTTTATGGGTCACCATGAGAATGAGCAAGGTGAATGGGTAGAGATGGGTGTGCCTGGATGCCTTGCCATGAAGAGAACTCTATCTAGGAATGGCTGGAAAGATAATGCTGATACAAATACCAGATACGCTTGTGAGAAACATAGGGTAGCAGTAGAAGATAACTGGGAAGGAAGGGAAGTTGTAAGGAAGATACTTGACTGATGGTAATCACTGAAGCAGCACAGAATAAAGTAGATCAAGTCCTTAATGGAGAGGGCTTCCTTGAGGTATGTCTTGAGGGTGGTGGATGTTCAGGATACCAGATAAAGTTAAAAGGAACATCAGAGATCCCTTCGGACGCACAGATGCTTTCGGACACAATCTTCTCTGATTCTGCCTCTCTTAATTTACTAGGAGATGCAGAGATGGACTGGGATGATGATCCATTCAGACCATCATTTAAATTCACACCACCCACTGGTGCACATTCCTGTGGGTGCGGATCAAGTTTTCAATTAGACTAATGGAGACAATAAATGGACGCATTAAAAAAGTTGTTGGACGAGGTTCGTTCAAAGCCTTGGATATGGGGGGTGTTACTATTAATCGTTGCGCTCGGTATCTTTGCCTAGCCCTTTTCTCACTGAGTATCGCAGGATGCAGTTTGCCAAAGTTAAAGAGCAGTCTGATAACAGGGGCAGCGACTTCCGCAGTTGCTGGTGTAACGAGTGTCTTGCCGGGGGGTGTGATTGTACCGACGGTAGCGTCGGGCCTGACGGCTGCGACTGCCTCTGCATTGACTGCGGAAAAGAGCGTTAAAGGGGAACCTATCTCTGTCACTGCTGACACTGTTGTCAACAAAGCGCCTGATAATTTCTGGACTCTGTTAGGCAAGCTGATATCTATGGGAGGCTGGGCATTAATATTGATAGTAATCGTTCCGATGCTGTTCTCCTGGCTGCTACCAGGGCCAATTCAATTCAAGGGGAAAAAGAAAAAGTAATGGAAGAGAAACAACTCGTCCTTGTAACATGGCGAGATATATTGCAGACATCAGACTGGACACCAGCTAACGAGGTGTTCTGCCATACTTTTCAAAGCATTGGATGGTTTGTATCTAAAGATGATAAAGAAATAAAAATAGGGGGTACACTTGTGGTCAAGGCAGATGATCCACAAGGTACCCCCTTTGGTATTACAGCCTTTCCCATCGGCTGTGTAGAGGAAATTAAGCTGTTAGGGGTGGTTGCTGCACCACCTCCGACGAACGATTCGACGACACAGAGCCACAGTTCTGACAGTGCCACTTCTGATACTTCCGAGTCTTCGTAACCTTATACCCATGTCTCCATAGATGGGATGACCCACACTTTGGACAGGTAGGATCATCAACTGGCTTCTCCTTAAATAACTCAATGTTAGGATGACCCTTGATTAGGGGAAGGAATATATGATACATCTCCTCTAACATCTTGACATCTTCTTTGCAGTGTTTAACCACCTCATTCATTGATGGGCTATGTCCTGCTATAGCTTTAAACCAGACTCCTTGATCTATGGGAGTTTTACTTGCTTTTAGTTTAAAGAATCTTTGCACATTAGCCAGCCTATTGCTCGATACCTTTAACTGATATCTTGAGGTTCTCCATAAATCTACATGAGGCGTAAGTGTGCTGGCTGTTTTCTCTCCATGGTTTAGGAGCCTAGCTTGCAAGTATGGGATGTCAAACTTAGCACCATACCATGACACCCACATATCTGCTGTGTCAAGCGCGTCTCTCATTGCCATACATACACCAGAGTCATCCATCATATCTTTCTGATCATAGTCGGTCATACGGAATGACTCTAGTTTTCCTTTTGACTTACCATTGTCCCATTTAATACAGCCACATATAATGACTCCCCAATCTGCGTTTAGATTTGAACACTCTAAATCTAAGTGTGCGATTTTCATTTGTCTGGTCCTCTTATTTCTGGATTAAACATCACTACATTCTCTGGTTGCTTAACTTTCCTCAAGAAAGTCAACCACATATGCTCTTCCCAATTATCTTCTGCCTCCTTCGCTCTTTCAAGCAGGTGTTCCAGTAAAAGTTTATCAACCACCAGGTCATTGTCAAGGCATACATTCATCAGGGTACACGCAGCCTTCAGGTGATGACACATCATCCATACTATACTCTCTTCCTCCCTCATAGTTTCACCTTTTTAATTCTCTCTGATTGAAACCTTTTTATATTCAACGCATCAATGAACACGTCATTGTGCTGCCAGGGATCAAACGCTACCTCTTGAAACTTCTCCTCCTCCTTGTCGAGCCTGACTATTACGCCAAGTTTAGGTAGTTCACCCATCATCTCACCTATAGCATTACAGTATGCTGACACCTGTAGATAGTATTCCTTATATATCTTTGCGCTGGTCTTGAAGTCAATGACACATAACTTACCATTAATTTTAGCCAGAGCATCTATGGTTCCTGCATACTCCCAGCTTCTGGAGTAAACCTTCTTCTCACAAGCAAGCCACTCTATCTCTCTTGACTCTACCCACTTGTGGAAGTTCTGCATTGGAATCTTCACTGCCTCTGGATACTCTGTTGCTGTTTCACCATCAATCATCTTGACCTTGATGTAGAGTTCTATCCATTTGTGTACCTCTAGTCCCACCTCTTGGGCATTATGGCTGATCTGTTTATGGGCATTGAGTATGCCATTATACATATCCTCGTCATCGCCATAGTTATTAGCCCAGTAGTCAGCACCAGCCTGTGCAGCCCATGTTGTAAGGTGCTTTGGAAAGACAGCATCAACTACCCTGGTCACAGAGGGAACTTTACGGTCACCAACCATGTAGGTATGCTTGACATCATCATACTCCAGGTCTATGTCATCTCCATCCCAGTATTGTATAGTGTAATTCGCCATCAGACCTCCTGTATTGACCTGTATTGGACGTTAAGGGGGGCAGTGATACCCCCCTACGTCCCCCCATTTAAAACGGTATATCGTCCCTAGAGGCTTGCTCTCCCTCCCTGGCTCTGGCTGTATAATTCTCAGTAATGGGGTTCACCCTTACTTTTTTGTAGGGCTTACCTGCTTTAGATACCATATCTCTGATACCCAGCCAGTACATTGAGCCATCTACCTGGATTCGGCCTGACCAATCATCATGCCAGTCCTCTTTCTTAGGCTTCTCTACTTCAAATGCTGCACCATCATTGTCCTTCTGTTCACCATTCCATTCAGGCATTGTAATCTCCTATGTGTTTCGTAAGTTGGCCTGTTCAGTACGCCATGTTTCCCATATTACTTTCTCTGTCTCACGTTTATTCTCTAATAACTTAACGTCAGCCAGAGCGTTCTCCCATCTTTCTTTCCAGTCTTTATATTCCCTGGAACTTTCAGCAATAGCATTTGCTTCTGCTATTGTATCGTATAGTCTCTTCGCATTAATAAATGCTTGAGCCTTTACAATCTTTTCTTCCTTCTCTACTGCTTTAGCCTTGGCGTGAGCATAAGCATAAGGCTCATCACTTTCAGCCATGTAACGTATAGACTTCTCTACTCTCTCTTCTGTTATCATCAGTAATCTCCTGTAAAGTCTACCATTATCCCTATTATACCACACTTAAATGCTTTGTCAAGTGTGTCGAATATAAATAATGGTTGACAAGATCGAATACTCTTGTCTCCATTGTGCAGCTTACTATGACAGGTGTAGCATAACGGCATCGCTAACCAATCGTTCGTCTTCATACCTATACCTTTGCTAGATACTCTCCCTGCTATTGCGCTGATATCTATTGCATGATGCGGTACTATAGTTTCATCTATAATACCACAGTTAGCGCAGGGTAGTGTTGCTATCCATTTAAGATACCCAGGTCTTTCCCATCTCTTACTCTTGAGTAACATGGATTGCAGATGTATATCCTACTCCAACTCTACCTGCCTGGAACGAGGTGGTAAAGGCACACCCAGCTAACATACTAACCAGCAACAGCGTGATTAAAACTTTCATTAACTAACTCCTGTATTGTATTGATTGCTATATCTTCTGGAACATTAAACCACTCTCCTTTTACTTGATACTTTCTAAGAGATTGGTGTACTTCTTTTTCTATCTTCGAACAATCAGCAACCTCTTCTGATTCATATATACTTTCAAAGTCGCCCCATGTATTAGCTTGATCTAATCTCTCTTGTGGTTCATGGGATGCGCCTATTTTATAAAGGCCATCAGACTTCATATGGTCTTTAAATATATAAACATACCCCCTAGAATCAACAACCTTTTTAGTTGTTATCCTTATACTTTTTGGCCTGTCTACTTTAGGCAGCTTTCGTTTAGTCCTTGTCCAGTTACGTGGTGGAGCGATATTATATATAAGGTCTTTAAGTTCTTCTTTTGCTTTAGTTCTTAATCTTTGTCGTTCACTTTTAGATAAGGCATAAAAATTCTTGAATCCCCCGGCAGACTTATAGATTGCAGGGCGGATTCCGTTTCGAATACGCATTTTTTCTGGATCATCCTTATAGTATTTACCATCGGTCTTTGTGTATGGCGTAGTTTTATATTTAATCATATGTTACATACTCCTATATAATTTTTCAATACAAAGGTTCATTAATTTCTTCTATTTCTTCCATGCTAAGAGGATTTGTAATGCTTTGTATTATAGTTTTCGGACTACTCGGCGTCATATATACACCATCGTTCATATAAACGCCTCGACCATCATCATATCCTGGAAGATCGCTATACCAATCAAGTTCTTCACTGCTGTAGAACGCTTCATAATTATCATGCCATATCTTAGGTTCAATTCCTTCGCCTTGTGTAAGGTAATAGTTCCATAATATTTCATCTGATTTTCTTACTTTCATCCATGATCTCATTCTTCTCATGGATGGTTTATATCCTATCTCTTCCTCAATAGGTTTGACATCATGATCCCAAGGCCACATAAGTTCAATTTGACTAACGTTGGGATCATTTTCAGGTACGAGTGTTGGTTTTTTCATTTTTCCTATCTCATTTAAGCCCGCCATCCTCCATGCTATAAATGAGGCACAGTTTATACTGCCCCACTCAGTTTGTTCTTCGCGTGGAGCAACTAAACTTACACCATCATCGAAAGCATACCACCACTCTCCCGGATAATCTTCATCTGTCTCTATTGGTGCTTCAGCGCGATCAAATATACTTATACATAAACAAAAATCTTTAACTCGATTATGCCTGACCGACCTTATATCTAATTTTTGATTGTCAAATTGTTTTGTTCCATAAGCAAATTTTTTCATATGTTACATACTCCTGATAAGCATTGTTCTTCACTGTTATCCTCAAAGATTACACCCCTCTTAGAGTGAGCCTCTTCATAGGAGCAGGAAGAGATTGGTTGACCACCTCTCGATCCATCTGGATACAGGGTAAGACCTCTTAATCCAGGTGCATACTTCCTTACTATCTTAGCAAACTCTGGCACCTTATCCTCATTGTTGAACTCACTGCCCCATTGAGGCAGGTTTAACGTGGAACTTATTGCATGATCCACATACTTCTGTAGTTCATACTGGAACTTGATCCTTCTCTCTGGATCAGCAGCCAGGTCAACAGCAGACTCTATATCCTCTGGCTTTATGCCGTCACCTATCAGTGACTCTGCAGTCCCGTCAACGACAAATTGATGCTTCCATCTGGTTCCGTCCGTAAGGTAGCGACGACGGTAGGCCACTGCGTAAATAGGTTCAATACCGCTGGTTGTTCCTGCGAGTATAGAAATTGTACCTGTAGGAGCAATTGCTCTATATCCCTTGGGACGGTTAAGAAAGAGTCTATCGCAGTGTTCATCTGCTGCTCGTTTACTTTCTTGTTCATAAACTTTCATCCACCTTTTAAGTTCATCGTTCATCTCGTATTTGTATCCACCTTTAAGCAGCCACTCATGTAGCCCCATCAGGCCTAGACCAATACGAGAGTTCTGTTGCCTTACCTTCTCTACCTTCTTATAAGGCAAGTGCGCTCTGATTAAACCGCAGACTAGGAACTTCGCTGAGAGATTAACCACATCCTTAAGTTCTTCAATCGTATTAATATTCGCAAGGTTAACAGAGCCAAGATTACATACATCACTGTCATCTTCCGATGTAATTTCTGTGCAAGCATTTCGTAGCGTTTCATTCTGCTTCTCTCCGAAGTTGAATGAGAACCCAGGTTCACCAGTCATCAAGGCTTGCCTACAGTTCTCTGTAAACACATCATCTCCATTACCATTGAGCCATGCATCATCGTAGTTCAATGATATGTTCATCATGTCAAGTGGGGCAGCATAATTAAAGTCCAGCTTCTTCATGTCTGCCACTGTATATTCTTTATTGTTACCAAGGAACATATCATGCCAGTTCTTTGAGTGAAGCAGAGTCTTGGCGTCCTCATGTTGCCAGTTCATGCTACCATACAGTGCAGACCTACGGCTACCACCCTGCATTACGTTCCTTCCTACCTCATTCAAGGTATACAGTAAAGGAATTGGGCCTGACGCTACGCCACCAGTTCGGCGGAGTTGGCGACCAGATGGACGGCAGATCGACACATCTACCCCGATACCACCACCTGTCATCAGGCAGGACATTGCCCTCTGAGTAACGCCAGCCCATTCCTCCCTACTGTCATCCTCCAACCTCAACAAGTAACAATTATTAAAGAACCTCGCATCTCTTCCTGAGTACCATAAGTACCTGCCACCAGGCATGAATTTGAATTCAGATATATACTGGGTGAGTTGATCCCTATCTCCCTTAGACATCAGGTTATTCTTGTCACCATCTACATCACCACATACATAGTTGACCACGGTATGTGCCCTGTCTGCCCATGTTTCATAAGGATTACTGGCATACTTCTGTTTGAATACTGTCTCACCTAGATTTGTTCTGAACATATTTCTCTCCTAGTTTATTTTTCTTGGCAAACTTTATATACTCTTTAAGAGTTATGCCTTCGTTCCTCTCGAACACATCATCCCAAGAGATACCGGACGGTGCTAGCGTGCTGCGTCCTGAGTAGGACGTTGTATCCCAGCATCCTTGTAAGTCGTCCGCAACGTACTCTCTCTCCATTGTTTGATTAGCCCAGCAAGCTTTATGCACTGCCTCTCTTAGATTGTCATTATACTCTGATGCCATCCTCTTGTATATGAACTCACAATCACTAGCCTCTTCAGCCCACTTATGGCTTGCATAATACAGTGTCCATAAAGCATCAAACATCGCATCAGTATCTTTCCTGATTTCTTTAGCGTTCTTCTTACGTCTACCATTAGAAGGGATCTTTGCCTTTGCCTTCTTCTTTGTTCCTTTGTTTGAAGTCATCTGATTCGTCCTCTGCGTAAACTCCATGTTTGTATGCACCAGATAGTTTGAGTACAGCCCTTGCCAGTGCGCGTTTCTCTGCCATCTCAGCAACATAGTTACTGCGACAGTTACCACCCTGCCCCATCAATGCACTGCCATATGTTTCAATGGCAAGCCCATTCTTCTGGGCAGTAGCCTTCATTACAGCGAAGTCTTCCTTCAACACCTCGGCACTGAACTTCACCTCGATATCATTGTTGTATTGTATCTTCTCGATACCTGTCCTGGTTATGATAGCAACCTCCTTACCACCAAGAGGCATCTTAAAGATATCCTCTTTGCGATCAAGGTCATTATCCTTAACCAATTGATTTAAGAACTCGCTCTTTGTTGCCATTAGTCTGTACCCTCTGGACCTGTTGGTAAGTTTTCGTCATCATCAATAAGAACTTCATGGTATGAACCATCTGAATTCTTCCATGCTTTATATCTCTTACGAACTATCTCCTCTCTGACAATAATGCTTGGATTATCTTCAGTTCCTACATCACCTTCATACATTCTGCGCCCATATTTATAAGGCTGAAGTAACTCCTCGAAAAAAGATACAGGATCATTTCTTAACATCATGTGTCTCATCATTCATCTCCATATTAAAGTTTAAGAGCCTTATTATAACATAAGACTCGTCATATTTCAAGCCCTTTTCGTGAAGGACTACGATTGGTACCCTCCCATCTGCC
>LUME01000937.1_pt1 | contig 11054 bp, 11 predicted proteins | sample 729951 | NCBI WGS metagenome assembly LUME01 (sample SAMN03860271, study PRJNA289734) | marine metagenome | biome: seawater column; feature: ocean; material: water; isolation source: Red Sea water column Station 34 - depth 200m | place: Saudi Arabia: Red Sea | collected 2011-10-15 | depth 200 m | reverse complement strand
GTTATATACACCGATTTCTTATCTGGAGTAATACTTACTTGTGAACTGGATAGAGCAAACTCTACATAGCCTCTATCCTTATAATAGGAGGTTAAGGTTTCTATATCTCCTTTAAGCTTCTCTCTTGAATATTTGTTATCACTACTTAGAAAAGAAAACCAACCGCCCACACTTAATTCAAAATCTCTTAAAAGTTCATCGTCTGTATAAGTAGTGTTTCCTACAACGTTTATGCCTTCGATGGTAGCTACTTCACCTTCTTCTATTTCAATTTCAAGCTCAACTCTATTTCTTGGTTTAGGGTTCGCTTTTACATCAACTAAAGCTCCGTATCTACCTTGAGAAATATATTGCCTTTGTATTTCTAAAGCTAAACCACTTAATACAGATCTTTTGAAAACTTGGCCTTCTGATAAACCGGCTCCTTTTAAGCCTTTCATCAAATCTTCAGTCTTTAAAGCTTTATTACCATCTATCTCTATAGCCGATATAGAAGGCCTTTCAACCAAGCTGATAATTAAAATATTTCCATCTCTACCAATTTGAATATCATCAAACTGACCCGTTTTAAATAAAGTTTTGGCCACAACTTGTAGAGAGTAAGTATCAACTGTATCTCCTATTGCGATAGGCATTTCTGCAAAGACACTTCCAGCAGAAACTCTTTGCAATCCACTAATTCTGATGTCGCTAACCAACCAAGAATCATCACTTTTTAATACTTCACCAAAAAATAATAGAGACAGAAAAACAAAGACAATAGGTTTTGTTAAGGAACGAATCTTAATCATCAAACTATCCTTGTAATGTCATTAAAAACAGCGAACACCATCAAACCAACAACCAACAATAATCCTATTCTATAGGCAAATTCAACAAACCCTTCAGAAAGAGGAGAACCTTTGATCTTTTCTGCAGCTATTAGTACTAATTGTCCTCCATCTAGAATAGGAATAGGAAACAAATTTATTAATCCTAAATTAATACTTAACAAAGCAATCATCCCAATAAAGGATACTAGGCCTGCTTTGGCAGCAGAACCGGATAAAACTGCTATTTGTATCGGACCACCTACATTTTCTGCAGAAACGGAACCAGTAATCATTTTTCCTATTGAATCTAATATAAGAACCGTAAAGTTGTAGGTTTCTTTCTCTTCATTGCTCGAGATTCTTGCTATGCCAATTCTTCCAATTTTTACTCCAAGTTCATTCTGCACCGAGCCAATGGACACCGGAATACTAAAAATAGATTCGTTTCTTTTGATTGTTAAGAGAGTATCTTTGTCGGGAATCGATGAAATCTCATCTACTAGTTCATACCAGGTTTTGGTTGCATTGTCGCCAACACTTATTATCTCATCACCCTTTAACAAGCCTGATTTTTCAGCTGGGCTTCCTGCCTGAACAGAAGAAACTATGGGCGGTATAAATGGGTTAATACCAAAATAAGAAATTACACTGCGGTCTAATTCAGATTCAAGCCAGTTTTCTATTGCCACGGATTCTGAGAAGGTTATATCAGAACCTTGTTATCTATTGCTAGGATTTTGTCGCCTACCTCAATTCCTGCTTGTTGGGCTAAACTCTCTTCATTTATGCCACCTGCAATTGGGGCAATATCTTTTACCCCAATCATGAAAATAAGAAAGTAAGCTGCGATTGCTAAAACAAAATTTGCGATTGGTCCTGCTGCAGTAATGATTGCTCTAGCCCCTAAAGAGGCTTGGGGGTAAGAGATTTCTTTTGAATTTGGATTTTGATCTGATTCATCTCCTTGCAATGGGTTATCTTCTCCCAGCATTTGAACATACCCTCCTAGTGGTAATAATCCAATAGCGAATTCAGTTCCCTTTTTATCAAATCTACTTAATAAAGTTTTTCCAAACCCTATTTTGAACCTAATAACATGAACTTTAAATTTTCTAGCAGCTAGAAAATGACCTAATTCATGTATACCTATGATCACACCTAATAAAACGATAATAGATACAAGATTAAAAAGGATGTTAGTCATATCAGTTGTTTAATTGTTGAATTCTATTTTGAGCAGACTCCCTTCCCAAGACGTCAGCTTCTATAACATTTTCTAATTCTTTGACAGTTTTTATAGGGTTTTTATCCATTACAAATGAAATAATTTCTGTAATTTGGGTAAAACATATTTTTTTATCTAGAAAAGCCTTAACTGCTTCTTCGTTCGCTGCATTTAATAATGAAGAAGCTGTTCCTCCGGATTCAAGACAGCTTCTTGCTATAACAATACTGGGAAACTTCAATAGGTCGGGTTTAATGAAGTTTAACTGACCAATTTTTTCTAAACTTAAACTTTGTGATTTGGAATTTATTCTTTCAGGGAACCCTAAACCATAAGCTATTGGAATTTGCATATCTGGTACAGATAATTGCGCAATAACTGAGGCATCATTAAATTCAACTAAAGAGTGAACTATTCCTTCTGGATGAACCAAGATGTCTATTTTTTCTGAGTTTATTCCGAATAACCATTTGGCTTCAATTATTTCCAAGCCTTTATTCATCATGGTCGCTGAATCTACTGATATTTTTTTTCCCATTTTCCAAATAGGATGATTTACTGCCTCTTCAGGGGTGATTTGCTCAAATTCTTTTAAGTTTCGATTTAAGAAAGGACCTCCTGATCCCGTGAGGGTAATTTTTCTAACTCCTCCTGAGATATCTGTTTTTCCTGATAAACATTGATGAATTGCGCTGTGCTCACTGTCAATAGGAAAGATAGTTGAATTATTTGATGCAGCTAATTCATTTAATAATTCCCCTGCTACTACATAAGCCTCTTTGTTTGCTAACAAGACTCTTTTCCCAGCTGAAACGGCTTTGTGGATTGATTTCAATCCTGCTACACCGACTATACCTGCTACAACAATATCAACCTCATCAGAAGCTAAAATTTTTAGATAATCTTCTTCATCAACTAAAGTGGTATTTAAATTAACAGAATCTACTTTCGATCTAAGTTGGCTAGAGGAAGAGTCGTCATTTAAATATAAATAATTTGGGTTAAACTTCAGACTTTGCTCAAAAATTGAATCCACATTCGAGTCAGCAGCTAACAAGGTAATTGAAAATACATCTGGATTAGCCTCTATTACTTTAAGAGTTGAGGTTCCAATAGATCCTGTGGACCCCAATATTGCAACTTTTTTCATGAGCCCAAACCCATCAAATAAACTAAAACTACAAAGCTAGGTGCTGCAGCTAAATGACTATCTATTCTGTCTAAAATCCCTCCATGACCTGGTAAAAGATTAGAAGAATCTTTTACTCCTGCTATTCTCTTAAAGAGGCTGGCAGAAGCATCACCGAGGACTGAAAAAATTGAAACCAAAAGAATTAGTATAAAAAACTTAATAAAGTTAAAGTCAAATATTAGGGCAAGAAAAGGCATCACAAGTAATGGAGTTCCTATGAGAGCTATTAAGAAACCTTCTAATGTTTTATTGGGGCTAATATTTGAAAGAAACTTTCTTTTTCCGTATTTCTTACCTCCAAAATAAGCAAGAACATCCATTAACGAGCTTACAGTTATTAACAGAATCAAAACATACCTTGAAGGTAGCTCAAGACCTATATTTCCCAAAAAGTACCCTTCAAAATTTAATATTAAGAAAATTGATGTCCAAAAAGGGATATGAATAAAAAAACCAGACAAGACCCAAAAATATTTATTTTGAAGGATGTTCTTGTTGTGAGGAAAACCTAAAATCAAAAAGCCAATCACCAACCAAGCCAATAACCCTATGGAACTTAAGCTTAATTTTAATCCACTCCCAAAACTTAAATAAATTAATCCAAAAAATAAAACTATGCTTATTATTATCGCTATCTCAGAAGAGAATCGTAATTTATAGAATTCCCATGCGGACAAACTAACAATAAAACTAAGAAGTAAAGTAATAGCATTTAGAGGCAGAAATAAAAAAGATAAAACAATAAGTAGAGCTAAAGTTATTCCTGTAAGTATTCTAGTTTTGTTCATTTCTAGTTCTTATCAAAGTTAGACTTGTCTCCAAAGCGCCTTTGTCTGCTCGAATATTCTTCAAGAGCCTTTTGAAACTGCATTGAATCAAAATCAGGCCAATAAAGTTCGCTAAAATAAAGTTCAGAATAAGCTAAATGCCAAAGCAAAAAATTACTTATTCTAAATTCACCCCCTGTTCGTATACAAAGATCTGGATCAGAAAAAGGACCCAAAGAAGTGTTAGAGCTAATTAATTCTTCGTTTATTTCTATTTCCCCCTGCGAAGTATTTATTTTTTCTAATGCTTGCACAATATCCCACCTACCTCCATAACTTGCAGCAATTATTAAATCCAGATTCTTTTCTTTGTCGCACTCAGTTAATTTTTCTGCTTTCTTCATTCTGACTTGAAGATCATCATCAAATTTAGTTAAATCACCGATAAATGAGAGCTGTACTTTATTTTTTATTAAATTAGGTACCTGTTCTTCTAGGGCTTGAGCTAATAACTTCATTAGAAGACTGACTTCTTCATTAGACCTACCCCAATTCTCACTGCTAAAAGCAAACAAAGTTAAGGTATCAAGCTTTTTTTCAACTGCATATTCAACTGCTTCGCGCGCCCTTTCCACTCCTTGTTGATGACCAGAAACTCCTGGCAAATTTTTTGCTTTCGCCCATCTGTTATTGCCATCCATAATAATCGCAACATGAGAAGGTAGGTTTGCAGTCTTTGTTGCACTCATTTGGACTCTAGAGAGGAACTAGAAATCTAGCAGATCCTTCTCTTTAATTGACAGAGCTTCATCTACCCTGCTTACAAACAAGTCAGTGAGCTTTTGAATCTCTTCTTCTCCTTGCCTCTCTTCATCTTGAGAAATTTCTTTTTCCTTTAGAAATTCCTTTAGTTGTGAATTCCCTTCCCTTCTAACATTCCTTATAGATATCTTTGTATTTTCTGCTTCTGATCTTGCTTTCTTGATAAATTCCTTCCTAGTCTCTTCAGTTAAATCAGGAAGAATTACCCTAATAGTATCTCCCGAAGTGGCAGGATTTAGACCTAACTCTGACTCCATAATGGCTTTCTCAATATCTTGCACAACAGCTTTCTCCCACGGAACAATTGCTATTGTTTTAGCATCTTCAATGGATATATTTGCCAATTGCGATAATGGGGTCAGGGTGTCGTAATAATCTACTTTAATATCATCCAATAGGGCTGGGCTTGCCCTACCTGTTCTTATTCTGTTAAAAGCAGCATCCAAAGACTGTAGACTTCTTTCCATTCCAACTTTGGTGTCTTCTATAATCTCTTGATACATTATTTTAAGTTTTCTCTATTTGAGACATAACTTCAGCTGCAAAGTCTGTTTCTTCTATTTCCATTCCCTCTCCTACTTCAAATCTTTTAAACTGGATAACTTCAGCTTTATTTTTATCCAGTAAAGATTTTATCTTTAGTCCAGGATCTTTAACAAAGTCTTGTTCCGTAAGACTGACTTCACTTAGAAATTTTTTCACTTTTCCTTCAACCATCTTAACAATAATTTCTGCAGATTTACCTGAGTCTGCAGATTGTGCTTCAAAGATTTCTTTTTCTTTTTTAATAGTCTCTTCAGGGATATCTTGAGGAGTAATGGCTAAAGGGTCCGTTGCTGCTATGTGCATAGCTATATCCTTGGCTACTTCTTCATTGCCTCCTTTTAAGCACACTATGCAGGCAATCTTCTTATTTGAGTGCAGATATATACCTGTATGATCAGCCCCATCATCGCTAATAAATACCCTCCTTACTACTATATTTTCTCCCAATTTTTGTACTAGCTTTTCTCTCTTGTCGTTTAAATCTCCTGCCATTAATTGATCTAATTCTAGATATTCACCAGAGGAAAGAGTCTTAATGACTTCTTCAGAGAACTCCACAAAAGAACCATCTTTAGCTACAAAATCGGTTTCACAATTAATTTCAACCATAAAACCCATAGAGTTAACTAATTGGATCTGTAAAATGCCGTCGGCAGCAGACCTTCCAGCTTTCTTGCTTGCTTTAATACCACTAGATTTTCTTAATTCTTCAATGGCTTGCGCAATATCTCCATCAGTTTCTAACAAAGCCTGTTTGCAATCCATCATTCCCATTCCGGTTCTTTCTCTGAGCTCTTTTACAAGGGAAGCTGATATTTCAGTCATTTAAGTCTCCTTTCCTTCCTCAACTTCTTCAGATTTAGAATCGACCTTAGAATCTTCTTTCTGTTCTTCAGTTTCTACAGACTCCTCTTTTTCTTTTGATTCTTCAGCTTCTTTAGGTTCTTTAGGTTCTTTCACCTTACCTTCTTCAAGACCCTTTTCATTAGAAGATTCTTGTTTCTCTTCTTTTTTAATTATTTTTGGTCCAGATGAATCTGCAGAAGGCTTTAAGCCAGTGGCAAGCTTAGACCCTTCTAAGCAAGCATCAGAAACTGCTCTAGTAAATAAAGAAATAGATCTTATGGCGTCATCATTTCCGGGCACCAAATAGTCAATGCCCTCTGGACTACTGTTGCTGTCTACTATTCCAACAATAGGAATGCCCATTTTGCTTGCTTCAGATATAGCAATAGCTTCTCGCCTATGGCTTTCTCAAGCCTATCTATTTCTCTTTGTAGTTTTAAGCCTTCTTTTTTTGTTAGTTTGTCAAAAGTTCCATCTTCTTTTTGTCTTAGAAGATTTTCAAGCCTATTAATAGAAGATCTGATGGTTTTATAGTTTGTTAGCATCCCTCCTAGCCACCTTTCGTTCACATAGGGCATACCGCATCGCTCTGCCTCTTCCTTAAGAATATTCGTAGCTGATCTTTTAGTTGCAACAAAAAGAATCTTATTGTTCTTCTGTGCAACTGTTTTAATAAAAGCCAAGGCAGGCTTCAAAAGCTCTACTGTGTGTTGTAGATCAATAATGTGAATTTTATTACGAACTCCAAAAATGTAGGGTTCCATTTTTGGATTCCAGTATTTGGTTTGGTGTCCGAAGTGGACACCAGCTTGGAGCATATCTTCTATTGATATATCGGCCATTTGCTCTCCTAATCTGTGAACGATTTTAATCGTTCGGGTTATTCTTCCGTGTTTTACTACTCTTAACTAAAGATGAGCAATCCTTTAGCACCCAAGAGATAGAAACGAACACGTGCTACATTATTTTTAAAATAAATAAATTTATCCTAAAAAGGGGTGCGTTTATAACATATTTCTAGTAATTCAAGAATATATATCTGACATGGAATAGAGCCCATTTGGCTTAGATTTCAGCCATTTAGCTCCTATCAGTGCCCCTTTCGCATAAATAGAGCGATCCAAGGCCTTGTGAGTTAGCTCAATTCTTTCGAGTTCATTTGAAAGAATTATTTTGTGTTCCCCAGCCAAATCTCCAGTCCTTTCACTATCTATATTTATAGAGCTTTCACTTAATATTCTCTCTGATAAAAAACTAGCTAAATCTAACGAGGTACCTGAAGGTAAATCCTTTTTATCTTTATGGTGTTTTTCTGAAATTTGTAAATTATCAAAGTAAGAAAGTGAATCTGAAGTTAGATCAATTACTTTCTTTAGATAAGCTATGCCCACACTTGTATTAGGTGCTTTTAATAAAGGTATAAACTTAGAAGCTTCTTCAATATTGCTTAAATCTGACTCTTGATAACCTGTGGTCCCTAGAAGAAGAGCTGTATTGTGATTTTTTGCGTATTCAACAGATTGCAGACTAAATTTAGCTTCAGAGAAATCTACAAGTACATCAACTTCTGGAAGATCGCTCAATTTAGAAGAGAGAACAACTCCTATTCTCTTTTCTCCAGCTATTTCTCCTAAATCTTTCCCAATATCTGAATTTGATTCGCTAGCAACTCCACCAATAAGCTTAAAATCTTTATCTCTAGAAATAGCATTAATGAGAGCAAGTCCCATTCTTCCTGTTGAACCTGATATAGCAATCTTTAACATACTTCTTTATTTACTATCAAAAAATGACTTAACTTTATTGAACCACTCAGAGCTAATTGGAGAATTCTTCTTTTCTTTTAGAGATGTACCTAATTCCTTTAGTAAAGCCTTTTGTTTAGAGTCTAGTTTCTGAGGTGTTTCAACTATCACTCTGCACAATAGGTCTCCAACAGCCGAACTCCTTATCTTCTTCACTCCCTTACCTTTTAATCTAAATAACTTTCCAGTCTGAGTGCCTTCTGGAATCTTGATTTTAACTTTGCCATCTAAAGTAGGAATCTCTATTTCAGAGCCTAAGGCAGCATCAACAAAAGTTATCGGTGCTTCACAATACAGGTGTTGTCCATCCCTTTCAAAAACCTCATGAGATTGAACCTTAATTTGCACATACAAGTCTCCACTAGGACCTCCACTCGGTCCAGCCTCTCCTTCACCAGATAATCTAATTCTATCCCCAGAATCTACTCCTGCAGGTATTTTGACCGATAAAGTCTTAGTTTTTTCTACCCTTCCTTGGCCTCTACATTTTTTGCAGGGATTGGTTATAACTCGGCCAGACCCGCCACACTGTCTGCAGGTTTGTGAAATGGAAAAGAAGCCTTGTTGCATCCTAACTTGTCCAGCACCTTGGCAAGAGGGACAAGAGGATGGTTGAGTTCCAGGTTCAGCTCCTGAACCGCTACAACTTTCGCAACTTTGTAAAGTGGGTATTCTTATCTTTTCTGTGGTGCCCTTTACAGCATTCTCTAAATCGATTGTTAAAGAAAACTCTAGATCCGAGCCTCTATTAGAACGCCTAGATCTAGAAAAAGGATCTCCGCCTCCAAAAATATCTCCGAATATGTCTCCAAAAATATCATTAAATGCATCTGTAGGAGACCTTCCCCCGCTACTAAACTCTGAAGCATCTACGCCTTGATGCCCAAACTGATCGTAAGCGGATCTTTTTGAAGAATCTGACAGGACCTCATATGCCTCTGTAGCTTCTTTGAACTTCTCTGAAGCGGAAGCGTCATCTGGATTTCTATCCGGATGATACTTCATCGCTAATTTCCTATAGGCTTTCTTTAATTCATCACCCTGGGCACTTCGATCGACCCCTAAAATGTCGTAATAGTCCCTTTTAGACATTTATGGGCCTTTAGTTTTAAAGAAGAAGGAGAAATATTATGACTTCTCTTCTTCTTTAACTTCCTCAAAGTCAGCATCAACAGCATCCGAATCAGCAGCTCCTTCCTCAGGGGTTTCACCCTCTTGGGCTGTGTCTTTAGCTTGTTGTTCTTCGTATAGTTTTTGAGCCAGAGAAGCAGAAGCTTCGCTTAAAGCTTTTATTTTTTCATCTATCTGATCTTTATCATCAGTTTTAAGTGCTTCTTCCAACTCGCTTATTCCTTTCTCTATCGCTTCTTTTTCTTCAGGTTCTGCCTTGTCACCAGCTTCTTCTAAAGTCTTCTTGCAACTATGAACTAAGTTTTCTCCCATATTTCTGGTTTGAACTAAAGCTTCAAACTTCTTATCTTCCTCAGCATGGACTTCAGCATCCTTAACCATTTGTTCTATCTCTTCATCAGACAGACCACTTGAGGCTTTAATTTCTATAGATTGTTCTTTTCCAGTTGCCTTATCTTTTGCAGAAACATTAAGTATTCCATTTGCATCAGTATCAAAAGTAACTTCTATCTGAGGCATTCCTCTTGGAGCCGCAGGTATATCAGTTAAGTTAAATTGTCCTAATGTTTTATTTTCAGCTGCTTGCTTTCTTTCACCCTGCAGAACATGAACTGTTACGGCAGTCTGGTTATCTTCAGCAGTTGAAAATATCTGAGATTTATTAGTTGGAATAGTCGTGTTCTTATCAATAAGAGGTGTCATTACTCCTCCCATGGTTTCTATACCTAGAGTTAATGGAGTAACATCCAACAAAAGGACATCAGTCACATCCCCTGCTAGTACAGCACCCTGTATTGCAGCCCCAACCGCCACAGCTTCATCAGGGTTTACGTCCTTTCTCGATTCCTTCCCAAAAAATGCCTTCACTTTCTCTTGTACCAGAGGCATTCTTGTCTGACCGCCAACTAAAATTACTTCGTCCACATCAGAGGCTTTAAGTTTGGCATCATTTAATGCAGTTTTTACAGGAGCTATAGTCCTTTCGACTAAACCTTCCACTAAAGCTTCTAATTTAGCTCTCGTTAATTTATGCACAAAGTGTTTTGGTCCAGAAGAGTCTGCAGTTATATACGGCAGATTAACTTCTGTTTGTTGATTGCTAGATAACTCTATTTTAGCTTTCTCTGCACCTTCTTTTAGTCTTTGTAGGGCTAATGGATCGTTATGAAGATCCACACCAGATTCCTTTTTGAATTCTTCAGCAAGGTATTCTATGAGGGCAAGATCAAAGTCTTCTCCACCTAAGAAGGTATCTCCATTAGTCGATAAAACTTCAAATTGATGCTCTCCATCAACCTCTGCGATTTCGATGATTGAAATGTCAAACGTTCCTCCACCTAAATCGTAAACAGCTATCTTTTGATCACCTTTACCTTTGTCTAATCCGTAAGCCAAAGCAGCTGCTGTAGGCTCATTAATTATTCTTTTTACATCTAGACCAGCAATTTTTCCTGCATCTTTTGTAGCCTGTCTTTGAGAATCATTGAAATAAGCTGGAACTGTTATCACAGCTTCCTTAACTTCATGACCAAGATAGTCTTCAGCCGTCTTTTTCATCTTTTTAAGGATTTCAGCTGACACTTGTTGCGGAGCTAAACTTTTTCCACCTGCTTCTACCCAAGCATCGCCGTTTTCAGCAGGAACAATCTTATAGGGAACCATGCTTTGATCTTTCTTAACTACATCGTCATCATGTTTTCTTCCTATAAGTCTCTTAATTGCATAAAGAGTATTATCAGGATTTGTAACCGCTTGTCTTTTTGCGGGAGCACCAACAGTAAGTTCTTCACCATAAGCTACTACTGAAGGAGTCGTTCTGGCTCCTTCGGAATTTTCAATAACTTTGGCCTGGTCTCCTTCCATTACAGCAACACAAGAGTTAGTTGTTCCTAAATCTATGCCTATTAC
>LUME01000277.1_pt1 | contig 11114 bp, 9 predicted proteins | sample 729951 | NCBI WGS metagenome assembly LUME01 (sample SAMN03860271, study PRJNA289734) | marine metagenome | biome: seawater column; feature: ocean; material: water; isolation source: Red Sea water column Station 34 - depth 200m | place: Saudi Arabia: Red Sea | collected 2011-10-15 | depth 200 m | reverse complement strand
GGTTAGGGAAGTGACAAAAGACCATTCTGGAATCCTAGTCCAAGTTGAATCTGAGAAGCACGGCCCTCCAATTGGTCGAGCGATTGATATTAATGTTCTAGGAGAAAATCCCAGAATTCTTAAAGCAGCAACTCAAAAAATTACTAGCTTTATTGAAACTGAGGTTGATGGACTTATAGATGTTGAGAATGATTTACCCAAGAGAGGTCTTGAATGGAAACTGGATATAGATAAAACAAGAGCAGCACAATTTGGTGCTAGTTTGAATGATGTCGGTGCCGCAGTTCAGATGGTGACCGGCGGTATCAAAGTTGGAGAATATAGGCCTCTGGATGCTGACAGAGAATTAGATATCAGAGTTAGATTTCCCAAATCAGAAAGAAATATAGATCAACTTGAGAAACTTAATGTTAAAACCAATAAGGGACTTGTAGCAGTAAGTAGCTTTTTAGAATCACAGGCTGTACCTGAAACTACCTCAATACAAAGAATGGACGGAAAAAGGGTCTATAAAATTTCTGCAGAAAAAGAAAAGGGAGTTGTTGTTTCAGAAAAGATGCGTCAAATTAAAGAATGGATGTCCACCACTGATTTAGGACAAGGAATCTCAATTAATTATGGCGGGTTTGAAAGATACAATGCTGAAGCAACAAACTATTTAGTAAACGCATTTATATTAACTTTATTCTTAATGATGATAATGATGGTGGCTCAATTTAATAGCTTCTATCAAGCTGTGGTTATTCTTTCTGCAATAGTTCTCTCTTTTGGAGGAGTTTTCCTTTCTTTATTAATCTTTAATAGGCCTATAAGTACTATGCAAACAGGAATAGCCTTTATTGCCCTTACTGGAATTATTGTTAATAACAATATTGTTTTAGTAGATACTTTTAATGTTCTAAAGAGGAACAATCCAGGAAGTGATATTAAAGACATAGCTTTGAGAACTGCTGTTTTGAGACTAAGGCCTGTTTTTCTTACTTCTTTTACAACCATTGCAGGATTACTACCAATTGCCTTGGGATATAGCGTTGATCTTCTCGACAGGACTTTGAAAGCAGGTTCTTTCATATCTAGTTATTGGGAACAAATGGCTGGAGCACTTGCAGTAGGATTAGCCGTAGGAACAGTGCTTACTCTGGTAGTAACTCCTTGTGCACTGGTGGTTCCAGAAGCTTTAAGAAATATTTATGGCAAAGTTAAGGGCTCCTTAAATAAGGCAGAAAAAAAGATCTTTAGTAAAGAATCTACGCAAGCTTAAAACTATATTAAAATCCTCCCACCTAAACTGCGTCTTTTTTTAAATTTAACTGAATAAACATAACTATTTGGAGAAGTGATCTATGCTTAAGAGGACATGGAAAATATCTTTTCTATCTATTTTATTTTTTTCTTTCTTACTTTCTTCAGAAGTTGAAGAAGAAATAATTGTTGAAGCGAAGAAGGTAGATAGCATCTCAGATTGGAAAGAAGAAGTTTCTTCCACCAGTCTTAACTCGGAAGAAATTTCTTTGATAGATGCGCAGCACCCAAAGCAAGTATTCAGTAGAGTCCCTGGAATTTGGATAAGTAGAGGATCAGGACAAGAACATTTAACTTCTATCAGATCCCCAGTCCTTACAGGTCCAGGGGCATGTGGATCTTTCTTGATACTAGAGGATGGAATACCAGTAAGGCCCAATGGGTTTTGTAATGTAAACGGACTTTTTGAAACTCAGACTGAAACCGCTTCCAGTCTAGAAGTTATTAGAGGTCCTGCTAGTGCCAGGTACGGAAGCAATGCTATGCATGGCGTCATAAATGTCGTCTCTAAATCTATAGAAGATATAAATACCCTATCTTCGAATGTTGGCCCTAATAAATATACGAATTTCAAGTCATCTATTGGGGATTCTGAAAACTGGAGAATAAATACTTTATTTTCCAGCGATGATGGATTCAGAAAAGAATCCGGTTATGACCAACAAAAATTTCATTTAAAAAATAAATTTAGTTATTACAGCGCCGATGCAACTTTTAATTTAAGGCTGACTAACTTAAACCAAGAAACAGCAGGATATATATTAGGAAAAGATATCTATAAAGATAAAAAAGAAAGCGAAAAGAATCTTAATCCTGAAGCTTATAGAGATGCTTACTCTTTAAAATCAAATCTTAAATTCTTATGGGAGCTTAACAATAACATTGTTTCACTTATACCTTATTTCAGAAAAACCAGGATGGAATTCCTGCAACACTATCTTCCAGGAACACCAGTTGAAAATAACTCGCATACAAGTTTTGGAATAATAACTTCGTATGTAACTAAATTAGATAAAATTCAATTCACCTCCGGTGTTCAGGCTGAAACCGCTAAAGTTAAATTAGAAGAATTTCAAAAATTCTCTTTAACTACAAGTACAGCTTTCAACAATGCTGTTAGGCCTCAAGGATTTCATTATAACTACGGGGTTGACTCAAGGTCAGTAGCAGTTTTCTTTGGTTTTGATGAATTTTTTATAGGAGAGAATTCTTCCGCATTCGGAGATTTAAGGCTAGAACACAATGCATACTCTTATGACAACAAAATATTAGCAGGGAACTCTAAAGATGATGGGACGCCATGCGGATTTGGTGGATGTTATTACTCGAGACCAGAAGACCGGGATGACAATTTTGATGAAATCAGCTTTAGATTAGGGCTACAAAAAGAAGTAAACCTTTTAACTGTATTTTCGCAGATAAGTATGGGCTTTCGCCCACCGCAAATGACCGAATTGTATAGGCTACAAAAGAAACAAACTGTGGGAAATATAGATTCAGAGAAATTAACTATGTTGGAAATAGGCGGTCAATTTCTATCGGATTATTTTGAAGCATCAATAAGCATCTATGCGGGTAAAAAAAGAGACTCTATTTTTAGGGACGCTGAAAATTTCATTCAAGATAATGGTAAAACTGATCACAAGGGATTAGAGCTTTTCACAAGATTAAGAATTAACGAAAAGAATTCCTTATTCTTTGCTGGGACATTTCAGAATCATAAATATGACTTTTCAACTGAAACGTCTATGAAAGAGCAGATTATTTCAGGTAATTATGTTGATACATCACCTAAAACATCATTTAACCTAAGATGGCTTAATACATTTTCAAACACTATGAAATTCGAAATAGAAGCAGAAAGACTTGGGTCGTACTATACCGATGCCGCTAATTTACATGAATACGAAGGTCACACTTTAATCCATTCACGCTTTGTTTATCTTTATGGAAATAATCTCAGACAAATTATCAGAGTTCACAACCTATTGGATGAGGATTATGCTGAACGCGCTGACTTCAATGCTTTTGGTGGAGATAGATATTTTCCAGGCCTTCCAAGGCAAATTTATATTAGTTGGGAATACTCATTTTAAAATAAACATAAAAATTTATTGAAAAATTAGATACACTCTAGGTCTTATGGCTGAGAAGAAAACTGCAGTAAATTTTGAGAAAGCAATTAAAGATCTTGAAAAGATTGTTGAAGACTTAGAGTCTGGCGAACTAAGCTTAGAACAATCCCTTAAAACCTTTGAAAAAGGAATTAAGCTAACACGTCAATGTCAGGGAGAGCTTGAAAAAGCTGAACTTAAAGTTAAAAAGTTAGTTGAAGAAAATGGAGAGCTTAAAACTAAGCCTCTAACTAATGACTAATTCACCTAACTGGATTACTCCATATGAAAAAAGGATAAATTCTGCTTTAGGATCTTTGCTTCCTGATGACGACAGTGTTCTTAGTAAAGCCATACGTTATTCAGTTTTAAATGGTGGGAAGAGACTAAGGCCTCTATTAGTTTATCTATCCTCAGAACTGGGTAGCTCTCCACCTGAAGCCCAAAACTCAGTAAGTTGTGCTGTAGAGTTAATTCATTGCTACTCACTAATTCATGATGATCTTCCCTCTATGGATGATGATTCAATAAGGAGAGGAATGCCAACTTGTCATAAAAAGTTTGGGGAAGCAGTTGCAATATTGGCTGGCGATGCGATCCAACCCATGGCTTATTATTCATTAACTAACTCTAAAGAAATAGAAGATAAACATAAAGTTAGCCTAGTAAGAATGTTAGCTGAAGCTTGTGGCCAAAACGGAATGGTTGAAGGACAAATCTTAGATATTTCAGAAAACAAATCTCTTTCCATTGAAGATTTAGACTATATGCATAGTAAAAAGACCGGTTGTTTGATAAAAACTTGTCTGGAGATGGGTGGTTTAATATCTCATTTACCAGACGAGGAGATTAATCTCCTTTCAGAGTATGGTGAAAAGGTAGGCCTTGCTTTTCAAATTCGAGATGACATCATTGACTTACAATCGCCTACCGAAATAAGTGGGAAAACACAGGGTGCAGATATATTGCAACAGAAGACTACCTATCCCAATCTGATAGGAATAGAACATTCTAAGAAAAGAACCATAGAATTATGCGAAGAGGCACGAGAAACTGTAAGAAAATTATCAGGAGACTCTACTAAATTGATTAAACTATCAGAATTTATATCACATAGGAATTACTAGTTTTGAAGATTTTTGAAGAAATACCAACCCAAGAACCCTCAGGTGAATTTCTCCCATCAATTAATTTTCCTAAGGACTTAAGGGGCTTAGATTTAAAGGATCTCCCAAAATTTTCTGATGAATTAAGGGAGTATCTCCTTTATAGCGTGGGACAAACCGGAGGTCACTTTGGAGCTGGTTTAGGTGTAGTAGAACTGACTACCGCTCTTCATTACGTTTTTGATACACCTAAGGATAAGATTGTTTGGGATGTAGGTCACCAAGCTTACCCCCACAAGTTAATTACAGGAAGAAAGGAAGCCATGGATACCATTAGGCAAACTAATGGTTTGGCACCCTTCCCTTCAAGGTCGGAAAGCGAATACGACACTTACGGAGTAGGACATTCTAGTACTTCAATTAGCGCAGCGTTAGGCATGGCTTCTGCGGCTAAATTGAAAGGAGAAGACAAAGAAATTGTCGCTGTAATAGGTGATGGAGCCATGACTGCAGGTATGGCTTATGAAGCACTATCTCATGCCGGTTCTATTGATGAAAACATTCTTGTTGTACTAAATGATAATCAGATGTCTATCTCTGAGAATGTGGGAGGACTGAAAAATTATTTAGCAAAAATCTGGGCAAGTCCTCTTTACAACCAAATAAGAGAAGGAGGTAAAACCGTTCTAAGATTTATTCCAGCTGCAAGCAGAATAGCTAGAAAAGCTGAAATCCAGGCGAAAGGACTGCTTACCCCAGGAACCCTATTTGAAGAACTTGGAATTTCTTACATTGGACCAGTTAATGGTCACGATAGTGTGGGAATGGTAAAAATATTAAATGACCTAAAAAGCATGGAAGGACCAAGACTTCTCCATATCATCACACAGAAGGGGAAAGGGTTCTTGCCGGCCGAGCTTGATCCTATTGGTTACCATGCCATCAATAAAATAAAACCCCTAAAAAAACAAAAGGACGAAGCTGTAAAAGTTACAACTTACTCTCAAATCTTTGGAGAATGGTTATGCTACAAAGCAGAAGAAGACAATCTTCTAACAGCTATAACTCCAGCCATGAGAGAAGGGTCTGGGTTAGTCGAGTTCTCAAAAAAATTTCCAGATAGATATTACGATGTCGCTATAGCTGAGCAGCATAGTGTGTCCTTGGCAGCTGGAATGGCATGCGAGGGACTTAAACCGGTAGTGGCTATATATAGTACTTTTCTACAAAGAGCTTACGACCAACTTATACATGATGTAGCCTTACAAAATCTTAATGTACTATTCGCCATAGACAGAGCTGGCTTAGTGGGAGCGGATGGTCCGACTCATCAAGGTGCTTTTGATATCTCTTATCTGCGCTGTATACCAAACATGGTAATCATGACTCCCTCTAATGAAAACGTTACTTGGAAAATGCTAAATACAGGATTTGATTACGCAGGACCAGTTTCAATCAGATACCCCAGAGGTTCGGGTCCAGGTTCTAAAGTAGAAAAAGATGATACCACTATTGAATTAGGCAAAAGTTCTCTTATTAAGGATTCTCAAGAGTCAAGAATAGCGATTATGAACTTTGGTAGCACACTAGAACTAGCAGATGAGTTGTCAGAAAAATACAACGCTTGCCTGATTGATATGAATTTCGTAAAGCCTTTAGATCACAAAAGAATTAAAGACTTGGCTGAAAAATATAAATTGTTAATTACCCTTGAAGAAAATGTCGTTAAAGGGGGTGCCGGGTCAGCTGTGGCAGAATTCCTAGCAGATAATAATCTAAATGTTTCCCTTCTTAATTTTGGCATTTCAGATGAGTTCGTGGAACATGGTAGTCCAGATCATCAAAAAGTGAGCTCTGGTTTAGGTATAGAAGAGATAATGGAAAAGATTAATAAAAGATTAGAAAAATTATAGTAAGAATTAGAGCCGAGAGTAAACCAGCGATAACATCATCCATCATTACTCCGTAAGGGCTGTCCAATTTATCAAAGTGTCTGATAGGTTGTGGCTTCCAAATATCAAAAATTCTAAACAAAGCAAAAGAGAGAATAATCCACGGCCAAAAAGATTCAAAAACAACCAGTGGAAAAGAAGCTATCCACATTCCAACAAATTCATCCCAAACAAATATTTTTGCATCCTTTTGAGCAGCCATTGTTTTTCTGTATAAATATAATCCAAAAAAGAAACTGGTTATTACTAAAAGAACATACGCAGTAAGAATAAAGATATAGGCAAAAGGCCTAAGAAAAGGAATTATCAAGAAATAAAAAATAAGAATTGCTAAGAGGGTTCCTGCAGTTCCAGGAATAAATGGAGATAACCCGCTACCAAAACCAATCGCAAACCAAGTTAAAGGTTTTTTGAAGTTGACTCTGTTATAAGCCATCTTTTTAAAAGTGCTGAAATCCTGAAGAAGCTTTTAGAGAATCCCCTTCTTGGTTAATAATCTGCACTTCGTCCCCTTTTATTATTAAGCCGATTTCATAAATTGGTACTTTTTCCTGTTTAGATATCTCTTCTATTTTTTCTTTGTTTGTTTTATCTGAAGTAAAAAGAATCTCGTAATCATCACCTTTATTCATTTCTTCCAAAGATAATGATTTAGATAAAAAAGTTGGGACCTTTTCTAGGTAAAGATTTGCTCCAACTTTACTTGCTGTACAAATGTGATTTAAATCCTGAAACAGCCCATCAGAGACATCAATAGCTGAAGTTGCAATTCCTTTTAATTTATTACTTACCCCAAATCTTATTTCTGGTCTTAGATACCTGCTTTTCTTTATGTCTACTAAATTATCTTTTTTTATGTCCTCAAGAGCAGAAGAAGCCTCACCTATTGCTCCAGTTAAATAGATTAAATCACCTACTTTAGCTCCCTTCCTAGTTAAGGCCTTGCCTTTTTCAACATAACCTCCTACCTGGACAGTAATTGAAAGATTGCCTTTAGTCATATCGCCGCCAATTAGAGGTATCTTCAGCTCGCTAGATATATCTTCAAGTCCTCTTTTAAAACCTGATAACCATACAGAGTCATAATCTTCTAGAGTAAGAGCCAAAGTAAACCATGAAGGAGTTGCTCCACAAGCAGCTAGATCACTGAGAGCAACTGAGACAGACCTATAAGCAATATCTGAAGCACTCATAGATTTTAAAAAATGCACTCCTTCTATTGATGTATCTACAGAAATGACACTTTCTTTTCCTTTCGGAGGAGCAAGCACTGCTGCATCATCCCCCACGGGAACTCTGATGCCATGTTCTGCTAGATATGCAGAACCGACATCAGAAAAATATTCCTTTATTATTTGGTGCTCGTTTAAATTATCGAGACCTTTAACCAAATTAATTTTACTCAGGTATTGATTCAAACAAACCGGTAGCTCCCATGCCTCCACCAACACACATGGTTACTATTCCGTATTTTCCACCTCTTCTTCTGAGCTCTCTGGTTAAATGACCTACCTGTCTAGATCCAGTCATGCCAAAAGGATGGCCTATTGCTATAGAACCGCCGTTAACATTTAGATTTTCAGTTGGTAATCCCAGTTGATCTCTTATGTAAACTACCTGAGAAGCAAATGCTTCGTTTAGTTCCCAAAGATCAATGTCATCTACAGTTAGGTTAGCTGACTTCAATAATTTAGGTATTGAATAAACAGGCCCTATGCCCATCTCATCAGGCTGACAACCCACTACTGTAAATCCTCTAAAATAAGCCAAAGGCTTAACTCCTAACTCATTTGCCTTATCTTCACTCATAACCATAGTCACTGAAGCACCGTCTGATAATTGAGAAGAGTTACCTGCTGTTACAGATCCTTCTTCTGGATCAAATACTGGATTGAGACTTGCAAGCCCTTCTAATGTTGTTTCAGGCCTGTTGCAGTTATCTCTATCCACCACAGTATCCACTTCCTTTTCAGCTCCAGTTTCTTTATTGACTAACAGCATTTTAGTTTCCATAGGAATAATCTCATCATCAAAAAGACCTTGATCTTGTGCTTTGGCACATCTTTCCTGACTTGATAGGGCGTACTCATCTTGAGCCTCTCTAGTTACTCCATATCTTTTTGCTACAGTTTCAGCTGTGGTTCCCATGGCGTGATAGATTCCTGGAGCTTCTTCTGCCAGTTTTTCATTCACATACATATGTGTGTTACTTTTACCCTGGGTTGTGCTGATCGACTCTACCCCGCCGGCAATAATGCAATCTGCGAAACCACTTTGTACTTGAGTTGCTGCCATAGCAACAGTCTGGAGACCGGAAGAACAATATCTGTTTACCGTTGTACCTCCAACTTCTATAGGAAGTTTAGACAACACCGCAACGTTTCTGGCAATATTGTGACCTTGAGCACCTTCCGGAGCCTACTGTAGAGGGATCCACTTCAGGGTTTCTATCCATTAGCGCATCAACAAGATGGGCTGTCATATTATCCGCTCTAGTTTGATTAAAGCCTCCTCTAAAAGACTTTGCTAGACCTGTTCTAACACTATCTACTATTACTGCTTCGGCCATAATTTCTCCTTAAAACTAATTTTTTATTATCGGGCGAGAGATGTTAGGTTAGAGTTGAGAAATTGGCAAGAAAATAAAATAGCTTCTTAGAAGTTACTTATTCAATGAGTCTTTAAACCATTCAGGAACGATATCAATCTCATGTTTTTTAGCCAGTTTAACTAACAAGGGAATTGTAATAGGCGCAAAAGGCATAAAAGTTAGAAATCCAAATCCTAATTCCTTAGATAGTACATTTAGTTGCTTATTTGCTTTATCAAGGTCTTCTTTTTTGGCATTCCCTTGGGAGTATGCATAATAAGTTTTTAGCATTTCCTTAGTACTCTCAGAATCTTGCTCTAAAGTAATTTTTAATAAAACCAGGGCTCTTCTTATATTCCTTCCAAACATAATCTCATTTAACTCTCAGTTCCTTGTTTTTTACAAATATTCATAAGATACTAACAAAGAACTAAAAAAATTAATAAAACCTTCTGGAGTCAGAAAAATGAATAAACCTTTCCCATTTGCATTTACTTTAGGTGCAATTGTAATCGTAGTTCTTTATTACCTGTTTGCGAATACTGAAGAGGCTACTCAAGAGAATATTGTTAAAGAAGAGATTAGCTCTCCAATAGAGTCTTCGCCTTCAGTTGGACTCATAGATGATGAAAGAATTATAAATGCAGAAAGCGAACCAGGAAACTGGATAGCTCACGGAAGAACTTATGAAGAACAAAGATTTTCTCCTTTATTAAAAATTAATAAAGATAGTGTTTCTGATCTAGGATTGGCTTGGTACAAAGATATGGGAACCAATAGGGCTCTTGAAGCTACGCCAATTGTTGTTGATGGCATTATGTTCTTTACTAGTACCTGGAGTCGGGTTTATGCAGTAGAAGCTAAAACTGGGAAAACTATATGGAAATTTGATCCAGAAGTTCCAGGTGAATGGGCACGCAAAGCCTGTTGTGACATAGTTAATAGAGGGGTTGCTGTTTATGAAGGAAAAGTCTTTTTTGCAAGCCTAGATGGAAGATTATTTTCACTTAATGCCGAAACAGGAGAAAAGATATGGGAAGTAGACACCATTACTGATCGCTCTAGAGCCTATACAATTACTGGTGCCCCAAGGGCAGCAAAAGGAAAGGTCTTTATAGGTAATGGAGGCGCTGAGTATGGAGTTAGGGGTTATGTAACAGCTTATGATTCTGAAACCGGTGAACAAGTATGGAGATTTTTTACTGTACCTGGAGACCCATCCTTAGGATTCGAAGATCCTGCCATGGAAATGGCTGCTAAGACCTGGAAAGGAACTGATTGGTGGGAATTTGGTGGAGGAGGAACGGTTTGGAATTCAATTGTCTATGATCCAGATTTTAATAATGTTTATTTAGGAGTTGGTAATGGTTCTCCCTGGACAAGAGAAATCAGATCTCCTGGAGGAGGAGATAATTTATTCTTAGCCTCTATAGTTGCTGTTGATGCTGATACGGGTAAATACAAATGGCATTATCAAACTACTCCTGAAGATAATTGGGACTACACAGCTGTGCAAGACATGGCTTTAGCCGATATGGAAGTAGATGGAGAACAGAAGAAAGTATTACTACAAGCTCCAAAAAATGGATTTTTCTATGTCATAGATAGATCTAATGGAAAGGTACTAAGGGCTCATCCTTTTGCAGCTGTTACTTGGGCTACGCATGTTGACCTAGAAACAGGAAGACCAGTTGAAAATCCTGATGTGGATTACTCTGAAAATGGATCTTTTGTTCTACCGGGACCTTTGGGTGCTCATAATTGGCAAGCAATGTCAGTGGACTTAGATTCGGGTCTTGTTTACATACCCGCTCAAGAAAATGCCTTCTTTTATGCCATTGATGAGAACTACAAGAAAACTGGTATTTACAAAAGAAATCCGGGCAGATGGAATATGGGTATAGAAATGAGTTCTTTAGCTCAAAATGTACTTGCAAATCTAGAGTCAATGCCTGAGCCTGGGGGTTTTCTTAAAGCGTTTGACCCTTTAACTGGAGAAACTAAATGGTCAGTTCCCATTCCGCATTACTGGAATGGAGGAGTTCTAGGT
>LUME01000154.1_pt1 | contig 11171 bp, 9 predicted proteins | sample 729951 | NCBI WGS metagenome assembly LUME01 (sample SAMN03860271, study PRJNA289734) | marine metagenome | biome: seawater column; feature: ocean; material: water; isolation source: Red Sea water column Station 34 - depth 200m | place: Saudi Arabia: Red Sea | collected 2011-10-15 | depth 200 m | reverse complement strand
TTTCCATATAAAAGCCTTTTTGCTTCGGCAACATACTGGTTCCCCGGACCAACAATCATGTCCACTTCTGGATTGTCAAAACAACCGTAGGCAAGAGCGCCAATGGCAGCTATGCCCCCCACGTTCATAATAATATCCGCACCGCATAAGTTTGCCGTGTAAATTATGATGGGATTAGCGCCATTGTGATCCTTGGGCGGGCTGGCGGTAATGACCGTTTTAACACCAGCAACCTTAGCGGTGGTAATGCTCATCACTGCTGAAGCGATGTAATTATTCCGGCCCCCTGGCACGTAGCATCCAACAGTGTTCACCGGAATGAGTTTTTGTCCTGCGACTAAGCCTGGAGAGAGTTCAACCTCAAAATTGTTATTAAAATGTTTAAGCTGATGTTCAGCAAATTTTCGAACGCGATCGTGGGAGAACTGCACATCATCTTTTATTTTTTGATCAAGAGATTTAATCACGCCTTCAATTTTTTCTTGAGAAAGGATAATTTCTCCTTCGTATTTATCAAATTTTCGTGAAATTTCTTTAATGCCCTCTTCACGAGTATTTTCTATTTGTTGTAAAATTTCTTGGACTCGTTTTCGTGTTTCAACTTCATCTGATGAAGGCGTCTTATCTGCTTTTTTAATATATTTGATAGCCATTATATATTTTTCTCTCTAATCATTTGTATCACATCAACATTTATTTGTTTGAGTATATGAAGGATGTCTATGGGCACCCAGTTCTCCCTTATAAGACCTTCATTATGTAAATAAAAATCCATTACACGCATTGTAACAGATTTACCTGTTGCATCATAACCTAGCCAATCTTTAGCTCCATGAATAGCATCAATACTATGCCATCCTGATGTCATAGAGTATTGTCCATCACCAACCTCTACATAATGACCTATTTTCCAATAATCTCTTTCTTTAAAAGTTAATCTAAAAGGTAATTGATGATGGTCTACAAAACCAGAAAGTCCTCTTGCAGTGCCTATACCACAGGGACCGTACCACATCATTTTAGGGTGCCAATAGTCCTTTTGCGGGTGACTGATCAGTTTTTCCCTTATTGCATCTTTTGTTATGCCTGGCTCTGTTTCAGGTTTAATGTTTAAACTTCTTTGCATTGTTAAAGCTTGCTCAAGGGAGGCAAGTGACAAATTAACGTCTAAATTCTCATATGTCGTTCCATCGCCAGTAATAGGGCCAGGCCACATTTCTTCTATGCCAAGCGATGGCTTGATAGGCCAAAGACCAGCTTGGCGAATAAAATCAACCGTATCAATTAAAACATAGGATTTAATGATTTTATTTTCCTTTAATTGATGTGCTTCACAAATACGCAAATGAATTGTTTTTTGCGTAGCTGGAACATCAAGCCATGAGTTTGAAAATGTTCCCGTTAAGTGACCAAAAAACGACACAAACACTTTGTCCTGAAAGCTTCCACCTAACACTAAACTATCCCTTCTCTCCAGGTCCGGGAATGATTTTAAAAGAGGCTCCCATAATTTTTTTTGAATCGACTCAATTCCTTTAATTTCGTTGACAGGATGAAATCCATTTAATTCAGCTTCTTCATGGTAAGCATTCCTGAGATTATGTTGAATTGAATCAAGTGATGATTCTGCAATATTTTTTAATAATTTCCTTATATGTTTCTTATTTTTAATGTTTTCTTTTGGATCTAAATTTATTGGTTTTAGATTTAGACCAGATGCCACACCAGTTTTAAAGTCCTCTATCTTCATTTTCTTCTTTCCTAATTTACCCACACACTAATTATATTAACTAATTGATTTATTCAATAATTTGAATAATATTCAAAAAAAATGAATAAATTACATTTATAGATATGCCATATAATATTCTGTCTCGTCTAGCAAAATTTGAAGAACTTATTCCCAGCACTGTTCCTTTCGTAGAGGGTAAGTTAAAAGGTCATCAAGATCGAAAAAACTACTCAGTAATTGGACCTGGAGTCAGTGAGGATGCCAAACAAAATGTCAAAATTGCAGAAGCTCACGGATTTAATATAGGAGCAGTCAGTGCTGCCCCGAATAACGGATCAGGACTTCACAGTCACACTACAGCTGAAGTTTTTCTCATTCATTCAGGTTCGTGGCGTTTTTATTGGGGCGCAGATGGCAAAGAAGGCGAAGTTGTGCTTAATAGAGGTGATGTAGCTTCGTTTCCAACAAATATGTTCAGAGGGTTTCAAAACGTTAGTGATGAAGAAGCCCTTATGTTCGTTGTTCTTGGAGAGAATGATCCGGGCGTTATAACTTGGACTCCAAAAATTCTTAAAGAGGCGAAAGAATCAGGAATGTTATTAATGGAAGATAGTTCACTTATAGATATTGAAAAACAAAAAATTCCTGAAGGAAAAAAAATCACTGAGCCCCTTGGAGATAAAGAGTTAGAAAAATTTGATCATTATACATCTGAAGAAATAGAAAAATTCGTCATTCGGCACAAAGATAGCAATAATTATGTAGATGATGAACACTATAATTCTAATTCAGTTATAAATTATTTGGACACCTTTGAAATCCATGGAAAAAACTTTGAAGCTCGAATTCCTCACAAAACAGGATTTGGCCTATCACTACTCAAGGGTAGAAAGGCGCATATTCATTCATACTCTAGAGATCTATCAGAAGTTTTTCATTGCTTAAGCGGAGAATGGGAAATTACATGTGATGAGGAAAAAGTAGTCATTGGTCCTCGTGATACTTTTTCAGTTCCGAAAAAATCATCGAGAAGTGTTAAGCAAATCAGTAAAGATGAAGGCGGTTTGTTCATCATAAGACAAAAAAATTAATTTAATAGGAAGATCAGAATGAAGGGTTTTGACAGCAAGTTCAAAGATTTACCTGATTATATTTTAAAAATTACTTATCAAATTTGGGAGAATGAAGATGTGGAATCAATCATGCAATATTATGCTGAGAATATTCCTGTACGCTCACCATCAGGAGTAATTTATGGGCCAGAAGCTGTGGTAAAGGCAACAAAAGCGACTCAACAAGAATTCCCTGATCGTCTGTTATTGGGAGAAGATGTAATATGGATAGGAAATGAAGAAAATGGTTTTTTATCTTCTCATCGTATACTAAGCAAAGCAACCCATCAAAATGATGGCACGTACGGACCAGCTACAGGCAAAAAAATTGTTTACCGTGTTATTGCTGATTGCGCGTGTCGTAACAATCAGGTTTATGATGAGTGGCTTGTGCGCGATCAAGGAGCAATAATTCGACAAATTGGTCTTGATCCCAAAAAGTATGCAGCAAATCTAATACAAGAAGAAGGTGGTGCAGAAAAATGCTTAATACCTTTTAATAAAAATACACCTATAGGCGGAAATTATACTTCACCAGTTATTTCGAATGAAAATACGGGTACAAGATACGCTGATATTTTAAAGTCAATTATGAACAAAGATATCAGATCTGCTGAAAATAATTATGACAGAGCGGTTCAACAAGAGCAACCAGGTGGATTTACCGCTCATGGAACAGAAGAGGTAAGCCAATTTTGGAAAATATTGCTATCTGCTTTTCCAGATGCAAAATTTACTATTGAGCACATCAGTTTTACTGATGAAAAAGATCAACCCAAAAAAGCTGCAATACGCTGGGCCTTGGTTGGCAGTCACAGTGGAAAAGGAAATTTCGGGTATCCCTCAAATGCACAGGTTTACATCATGGGCATTTCCCATGCTGAATTTGGACCACGTGGAATAAAAAACGAATGGGTACTGTTTGATGAAACAATGATTTGGAAACAGATTTTAATGAAAACAGGGTAACCGGTGAGCTCTTCAATTCTTACAACACATGTGGGCAGCCTTCCTCGCTCTAAGGAACTTTCAGAATTGCTTTTTGCAAAAGATAAAAAAGAAAATTTTAATCAAGAAACATTTAATCAGGTAGTTCAAAAAAATGTTGAAGAAGTGGTTAAGCGCCAACTAAAGGCTGGCATTGATGTTATCAGTGATGGGGAAATGAGTAAGATAAGTTATGCCACTTATGTCAAAGATCGCATTAAAGGATTTTCAGGAGAAAGTGAAAGAAGGGCTCCTGCGGATCTTGATGCTTTTCCTGATTATAAAATGAAGATAGCCAATAGTGGAGGGACGCCAACATACACAAGACCTTGTTGTACTAGTGAGCTTGAAATTCAAGACGAAGAGTCACTTAAAACTGATATTGAAAATTTTACTAAAGCATTAAGTGCTAATGGCCATTCCAAAGCATTTATGAATGCAGCTTCGCCAGGTGTTATAAATGTTTTTATGCCAAACAAGTTTTATCAAAATGATGATGAATATTTAGAAAAACTATCGAATATAATGTCTGCCGAGTACAAGACTATAACAAAAAATAATTTACACTTACAATTAGATTGCCCTGATTTAGCTTTAGCACGGCACATGAATTACAAGGATTTATCGGATGAAGATTTTTTACAACGTGCAGAAAAACAAATAGAGGCGCTTAATCATGCTTTAAGCGGCATTCCACGTGACCAAGTGAGAATGCATATTTGTTGGGGCAATTATGAAGGGCCTCATACCTTTGATATTGGTTTAGAAAAAATATTACCCATTATTCTAAAGGCAAGGGTTAAATATCTTTTAATTGAATCGTCTAACCCAAGACATGCTCATGAATGGAAAGTCTTCAAAGATGTAAAAGTGCCCCAAGATAAAGTTATTGTTCCAGGAGTGATTGATTCCACTTCAAATTTTGTTGAGCATCCTGAAGTTGTTGCTGATCGTTTGGTGCAATTCTCTCAAGTGATACCCAAGGAACAGTTAATGGCCGGGACTGATTGTGGTTTTAGTACGTTTGCTGGATTTGGAAAGATAGATGAAAAAATCTGTTATCAAAAATTACAGTCCCTGGTTGAAGGAACGGCAATTGCTTCAAAAAGGATTTAATTTAATTTTTTCCATTATGGTTAACCACGAGGAATGTTGAAAAGAAATTATTAATGTTGCTCAATTACAAGTAACTCATCATTAAACCATAAACCACCATGTTTTTTAATCGTTTTTTGGATATGGTGAACATATTGGCCATCCTGTTCAGCCTCCATTACATTTTCATTATTGATTTGACAAACATATGTGGCGGCATTCCAAGAAGAAAATATTAAAGATGTGGCAATACCGTTTTCTATTTCATTAGGGAGCGCTCTTAAATTATATCGAACAATTTCAGGTGAATGCAATTTTAATTTTCTTAAAATATTTTTATCTAAGATTCTTTTTAGATAAGCAATAATATCACTTGATAGGGAGGGAAAAGGATTCTCATCAGGCCAGACTTTATTAACAATTTCCATACCTGAATCATTCCCTGAAGCGTGAACAAGTATTAATCTTCCTTTAGATGCAAGAGCCTGAATCATGGGCTTAACCACGTAATCAACTTTTTTTTGAACGCTTATTCGAGAACGATAAGGTTGGGATGCAATAATCAAATCAAAATAATTTTTAGCACCATCTTGTTTAGGTATAATATGATCGAGACTAAATTCATGATCTTTGCGGTAAATGATAAGTACAGAAGGTGATTTATATGTTGGGTTACCACTTATAGGGTGCCTTTCCACTTCCCAATTATTTTGCAACATCGTGTCTAATTGACTAAGTTGTTGGTTGAATTCAAAAGATGAATTACCTTTAAGCTTAAGAATGTCCCATTTAATATGCTGTTGTTTGACAGAATTGCTTGAATTGAGAGATGCTATTTCCGAATAGTATAAATTGGATGCAACAAAAATCATATTAGGGTGTTCAATAAATCGATCTGGTAATTTTTCTGTACTTAAGCGCACATCTTCCATGCTGATTTCCTTGCCATACACAAGAAAGGGGATGGTAGGAAATTCACGGTGACAATTTCTTAGAACGCTCATTAGCAATGTTCCATCCCCAAGCCCTGCATCTAGAATATTCAAGGAAGGTTTTTTTGGCTTAATTTTTTTGATTTGTGTTGAAATTTTTTCAGCAATTATATTTTTCTCATTTGTTGTTGTCACAAATAATAAATATTTTTGGCGACTATCAAAAAATCTAAAGTTATTATTCATTATTGTGTAGTTTTACGACTAATCAATCTTCCTTGGATTAAATGATTAACAGGTTCAAATTCTGAATCTTTTAAATAATCACCAATCAACTGAGTAGTTAATTTTGCCATTTGTCTTATTGGTTGCCTTATTGTTGTAAGATTGTATGAATCCCAACTTGCAACAGAAATGTCGTCATATCCAATGACTTCAATTTGATATGGAATTTTTAGTTTTGTTTTTTCCTTTATAAAATCGATGCATCCAAAGGCCATGGTGTCATCCGCACAGAAAATAGCGGTAAGTTTGTTATTCCGTAACAATTCTCCTGCAGCTTTTTGCCCTCCCTCGTAGGTAAAAAAACCATCTGCGATAGTAGTCTTAACTTTTGCGTTTTTCTTTAACTGATCCAGAAAACCCTTGCAGCGCTGCTGGCTCACGTATGATCCAGTTGGACCTTTGATCAGTCCAATGTGCCGATGACCTTTTGCAATGAAGAGTTGAGCAATCATTTCTCCTCCCATGCGGTGATCGCAGGCCACCGAACTTGTCGTGGGGATGTTCCAATTTCGATTGTAGGCAATCACTTGAATACGCCGTTCAGTGCAACTTGTAACAAAAGACTCAGTTGGTTTTGTTGCGGATATGATAGCAATGAGTTTTTCTTTTAAATATGGCAGAATAAGATTGTCATCAAGCTCTTCACCATCATCGGTTGTAATCAAAAGTATCCTGTACCCACTCATTCGAAGAGCTTCATGTAATTCAGTTAGGACTTCAGGATAATATCTATTGGTGACATAGGGTAATATTACGCCCACTAGCCCACCATCCACTGATGAAGAAAAAGAATGCTGAATAGCTTGATGTTTATAACCCAATTTTTTAGCAGCTTCGATGACGCGTAATTTTGTGCGACTTGAGATACTGGCTCCTTTGGTGAAGCACCGAGAGACTGCTGACTGGGATACACCAGCTAGTGTTGCCACATTCTGGGATGTTGGATTCTTTAATTTAGTTTTCATTTATGCCTTTATCCACCGAAATAATATTCAATATATTGCATAATTATTCATAATAATGCAATATAATTAATAAATATGTAATATTTTTTACAACCCGGATGAGTGTATTAGGATAAGCAATTACACAATACATTCGGAAACCTAAGGAGGGAAAGAATATGTTTCTTAAAAGACTGACTCTTATTGGAGCATTTATAACTTTGATGGGATCGTCGGTATATGCAGCTGATTGTGGCCCAGCAGGTCAATCCATCCGTATTCTTGCCAGTGACTTTCCAGCAATACACGCTGTAGCTGGCGCTGCGGAAGATAATTGTGGTGCAGCAGCAGCAGAATTCAATCGCAATCATACTACCGAAGCTCGTCAAATCATGAACGCCGCACAAACACCCAATCCAGCAGAATACACTTCTGTCATCGTGGCTAACTCTACTCTCGTTCAACTCATGAATGACGGTCTGGTTCGTCCGCTTAATGATCTGGTAGGGAAATACGGCGGTCATTTGAAGCAAAATCAACTGATCACTATCGACGACAATATCATGGCGATTGCCTTCATGGCAAATTCACAACACATGTTTTATCGTACCGATATTCTTGGACAAGCAGGTGTCGAAGGTCTCCCTGCCACCTATGACGAGGTTTTGGCAGCCGCCGAGAAGATCCGTGCTGCTGGCATTATGGAACATCCACTGGTCATGAACTTGAAAGTTGGCTGGAACGTCGGCGAGGTGTTTAACACTATCTATCTTGCACATGGCGGTGATTTCTTCAAATCGGGTAGCGCTGAGCCGTCCATTAACAATGAAAAGGGTATAGCAGCGCTCAACACCATGAAAGCACTGGTGGAGTACGCACACCCTGATCACCTGACTCAGGCATCGGACCAAACTCAGGGATTGTGGGAAGCAGGTAAGGCTGCCATAGGCTTCATGTGGGGCTCACGCGGTGGCGTAATCCTAGATGACGAAGGTTCATCAGAAGAAGTAGTATCGAATACTGTTCTGTCTGGTGCCCCAACAGTAACTGGAGGTTCAATCCCAGGTGCAACGCTCTGGTGGGACGGTATCACAATTGCAACTAACGTATCAGACAGCGAAGCAGAGGCAACCTTTGCGGCTCTTGTCAGTGGCATGACAACAGAAATGGTATCTAAGCACAATGACGATGCAATCTGGTTGATTGATGGCTTTAAACCTGGTCCGGCTGCAGCTGGTGTTTCTGCGACTGCTTCAGGAGGTGCCAAGTCCTACCCAATGTTTGCACAAATGGGTCTGTTACATAATGCACTGGGTGCTGAACTGGTGGATTTCCTAAAAGGTAGCGAAAGCGCAGAACAGGCGCTGACCGATGTGGAAGCCGTCTATGTTGCCGGTGCTAAAGATGCAGGATACCTATAGTAATTACTTTATAATAAAAGGGCCCTTGAGGCCCTTTTCATTTTCTTAAGAATACTCTACAACAAATGGAAGTATGAAACACAGTACCTTTTTCTGGTTCATTCTGCCGTCTCTAACTGCGATGATCCTATTCATCGCCCTGCCCATCGTCTCAGTCTTCATTCAGTCCCTTCATATCGAGCATGAGCAGGTCCTTATCGTTTCTGAGAGCTGTGATCCCTTCGGTTGTGAGGAAACCACCTCGGTTGATACCGAGGCATCCTCCAAGCTCCGTGCGGAAAAACCACTTGGTCGTTTCAACGGCTTGAAAACGTATACCAACCGTATGATTCTCGCCTTTGACGAAGTGGGCGAAGCTTGGCGCACGACTGACAGTTTCAGGGTATTCTGGGACAGGGTTTTTAACCTGCCATTTTATAAGTCGCTAACTTTCACAATAACCTACACGATTGTCGTAACCCCCTTCGTACTTATTCTTGGTTTTTTTGTTGCTCTTGGAGTCAACAACCTGCCAAAAATATTAAAAGGTCCCACAATTTTTTCCTCACTTCTCCCAATGATAGTCACTCCGCTTGTGGGTTCGCTGATACTTTTCTGGATGGTGGATGGTGACGGTGTGATTGGTGCCACACTACAAAAGATTTTTAATGATAATTCTCTTAGTTTAAAGGCTTCACCCTTACTTACCTGGATTATGCTGATGGTCTATGGTGTATGGCACCTATCACCCTTTAGCTTCATCGTCTTCTATGCTGGTTTGCAAACTGTCCCACAGGAAACGTTAGAGGCTGCTATGATCGACGGCGCCACGAAATTGCAGCGCATGCGCCACGTGGTGATACCCCACTTGATGCCGCTCGTGATCTTTATAACGCTAATTCTTTTGATGGACAATTTTCGGGTTTTCGAGCCGATCCTCGGCTTCTCAGCCGAGGCACATGCAACCTCGTTATCCTGGTTAATCTTCAGTCACCTGCGCGAAAGCGCCTTCCCGCTTTACAATGTTGCTGGCGCGACTTCGATGATTACAATCCTGGGCGTCACAATTCTGCTGACACCGGTTCTAATTCGTACCTGGCGCGATTTCAATCGTAAAGGGCATTAAGGAGATAGTTATGGTGACCAAGATAGAATCCCGAATCACTCCACTGACTATCATTTCATTCTTAATGGTAGCGTTATGGCTAGTAATAGCAATGTTTCCATTCATTTGGACTCTTTGGGGATCTTTCAAGGTGCAGGCGGATTTCTTCTCAAGAGCAAACTGGACCAACGCAATCTACGGCGTTCACACAATCAAACAAACTGGTAATTTTTTTACAAGTGGAGGATACTACGGTGCATGGGTGGAAGAACAATTTTGGCACTCTGTCATAAACACCAGCATCGTAGTCTTCTTTACAGTTGTTATTTCCCTTACATTTGGAACACTGGGAGGTTACGCGCTTGCTCGGTCGACTTACCGCTATGCCTTTTGGATTCTGATGGTAGGACTTGTCTTCCGCGCTATGCCCCATATCACGCTAGTTTCTGGCTATCTTCAACCCTTTTTCGAATGGAATATCTGGGGCATTCTGCCCACGACCATCATTGTACTTGTGGCAATCAATCAACCCTTCACGCTGTGGATGCTCCATTCCTTTTTCCTTAACATTCCAAAGGACTTAGACGAAAGTGCCATGTGCGATGGTTGTAACCGTTTCCAAGCCTTCCGCCACGTAATCATCCCAATCATGTGGCCCGGTGTGATCACTACCGCATTATTCAGCTTCCTCCTTGCTTACAACGACTTTGCTGTAACCTCTATGTTGCTTTCAGGAGAAAACGAGACCATGATCCCGGCTATTGCAAGCTTCCTTGGTACTGTACAGGTTGAAGGTAAAGTGATGTACGCAGTTGCTGCTGTGGTTTCCGCTACAGCACCATTATTTGTATTGGTGATGTTTTTTCAAAGACAAATTATAAGTGGATTAACTACAGGTGCTGTTAAAGGGTAGATAAAATTATAATAGTACGTAATTTTTCAATTTATTTATTTAATTCTTTATTTAAAAATTCAGCAATAGCTTTCATTCCTTTAAAATCACTTAAACTTTCTGCAATTGAGTTATAGTTAGTATTTGTATTGATATCATAGGTAAATAATTCTCCATTATTATCTTCTACGAATTCTATACCAGCAATTTCAATATTATTATTTTTTAAAACCTTTTTATATTGTTCTATAATTGGATTGGAAAACTTATCGACAATCATAAATTTATTGCCCGTTGTATTGGCAGGGCAATATTGGTCTTCTACATTACATTCATCAGCAGGACATAATTCAAATCCTTTACTCGTATCAACCTGTACAGCATACAGGAATTCACTATCAACAAATTCTGTTCGTGTAATTGTATCTGTCTTAGGTTTAATATATTCTTGTAAAAGAGTTATACCGTCTCTTGAATCTTCAAAATCGTCACTTGTAATATACTTTTCAAAACTAGTATAATCATAGAACAATCTGATACCAAGTCCTCTACCTGCTCTATTGTGTTTTGTGAGAAAAGGAAGATTAAAATTTTTCCCTAGGTATAATAATTGTTCTTTTCCTGTGGCATAAACGGTATTAGGAACTTTAATCCCTGTTTTTTGCAATTCATTGTATTGCAGACTTT
>LUME01000152.1_pt1 | contig 11214 bp, 2 predicted proteins | sample 729951 | NCBI WGS metagenome assembly LUME01 (sample SAMN03860271, study PRJNA289734) | marine metagenome | biome: seawater column; feature: ocean; material: water; isolation source: Red Sea water column Station 34 - depth 200m | place: Saudi Arabia: Red Sea | collected 2011-10-15 | depth 200 m | reverse complement strand
CCCACATACAGTGGACCAGTTTGGTGGGTCGGTACTTCCGGTAGCGATAACAATGAAGGTAGTAGCGGCAGTCCATTTGCATCTATATCTCATGCCATGGATCATGTTTCGGCTGGGGATACAGTCATGATTAAGCCGGGTACCTATTCTGGCTCAGGTAACCGTGAAATTGAAATCTCTAGCAATAATTCTAAAGCGGACTTCAGTAAATATAAAAACCTGGTCATTACATCGGAAAAAGGTGCAGACAGCACCATTATTGATGCCAATAATCAAGGCAGGCATTTTACCATTGTTGGGAATCAACAAAATACCATTGATTCTACACTTCAGTTTATTGGTTTAACATTTACTGGTGGTTTATCAAATGAAGATGGTGGCTCCTTCTATATCGAGGCTAATACTTTTTGGAACAATAGTGTTCAAACCAATGTGGCGTCACAGATGCAGCCCAAATTTAAAGACTGCGTGTTTAAGGATAATGAAGCATTTAAAAATACTGATGGAGCAGCGGGTGGCGCTCTTCGTATTAACAGTGCCGCGGCTATATTTGAAAACTGCGTGTTTGAAAGTAATTATTCAAATTCACGTGGTGGCGCCATTTCCTTTTCTGGCGACAATCAGGCTAGAATAGATACTACGTGGTTCAGAAATTCTACATTCAAAAATAACGGTGTTAATGATTCCGGCCAGACTCAAAACGAACCGAAGAATTCTAATGGTGGTGCGATTTCACTTGATTTTGGTATGAGCTTAATCATTTTGAATTCCACATTTAGTAATAATGGGGTGGTAAAAAATAATAATAGTAGTCATGCTAGAGGAGGCGCTTTATCAATAGATGAGGACTGGTCTTTAAGAGTTGCTCCACTTGTATGGGTTTATAATTCCCGCTTTACTAAAAATAATGTAACTCATAATGTTAATAATGGTGGTGGTCGTGCCCTTGGTGGCGCCATTTCTGCTGGTGCGCCAATTGTTATTGCCAATACCGTTATAGATAGCAATTCTGTTAATGGCATTAATTGCAATAATGGATGTCCTGGCGGCGGCGGGGTTTATATTCGAGTTCAAAGTCAATGGGACAATAATGGTAACGAGACTAACGGTTCCAATTATTTGATTAATAATACAATTGTTAATAATTATGGATCCGCTTCCAGCAACAATACCGTAGAGAGCGGCGGTATATTTCTTGATCATGTAACGGAACAGATGGGAACTTGGTTTAATAACATTATATGGGGTAATCGCACCAATAACGATTCTGGGGATCGACATAACTTGAACTATATAAATAATGAACAGTTTAAGATTTCTGTTGATTATAACAACGTAGAAGGCATTGAACAATACAGCTTTATCACGGGTGAAAATTCTTATGATTTGGACCCTGTATTCTATAGCACTACCAACTACCAGCTATCCACGGGTAGCCCCTTAATTGGTGCAGGTACAACTTCATTTGATGGTATAAATGCACCGACTGAAGATATACTGGGTAATGATAGGCCCAACCCCTCTGGTTCAAGCCCAGATTTGGGTGCCTATGAGAATGCATTGGCTGAATCGCCCTACCCTAAACAAGTGCAAAACCTCATTGCCAAAGCGGGTAGCAAAGAAGTATCATTGAGCTGGGATGCCAATACGGAAACGGATATTGCTAAATACTTGGTATATAAATCAGAAATAAAAGGATTCACACCAACCTCAACAGATAGTGTAGATGAAACGACCTCTACATCCTATACCGTTACCGGTCTCGAGAATGGTGTGGAATACTTTTTCAGAGTAGCTGCTGTAGATAATGACGGTTACCGCGGGACCTTTTCTAATGATGCAAACGCGATTCCCAGATACATGGGACCAAACTGGTATGTGGCTGTAAATGGAAGCAATGAGAATGATGGAGATGAAGCCAACCCACTCAGCGATTTAAGAACAGCCATCGATTCTGCTCAGGCTGGCCATACAGTGATCCTTCTAGCAGGAACACATGATGGACCTGACAATAGGGAGCTTAAATTAAATACAGGTAAACAGATTCGAATTGTAGGTGATCCCAATGCCAATGTGGAAGATGTCATTCTTGATGCTGAATATAACGGCAGACATTTTGATATTATGGGTAATTACGACAGTACGCTTGTTTTCAAAAACATTACATTTAAGCGAGGCAGTGGTCGTTCAGATGGCGGTAGCTGGCGTCTGGCTGGATCCATTAGGATTGAAGGTGGCTCATTTTGGGACGATCAAACGCAGCAGCAAATTGAAGGGTATCCTGAGCCCGAATTTGTGAATTGTGTTTGGGATGACAATCATGTTGGTGGTTTTAATGATTTAGGTGCTGGTGGTGCCATTGCGATTCGGGATGCATCGCCTACTTTTGTAGGTTGCACATTTATGAATAATGGCGCAGGTGGTAGAGGTGGCGCAGTTTATACCCAGACATTTAATGCAGAGCATGCATCCAGTCCCCAGTTTAGATATACTTTGTTTAAGAACAACCACGCAGAAAACCAGGATGATGTTGGGCGGGGTGGCGCAGCGACTTTCGAAGGTCCGGGAAGGGTAAAGTTTATCGGATGCAGATTTGAAGAAAATCAAGCCCGAAGTCAAAACAATGACAGTAGAGGTGGCGCAGTTCAACTTGAATATTGGCACCCTGATTATGGTACGGATGTGTTGTTCTCACGATGTGTTTTTGTTAATAATGTTGCCGAAAGCGATAACAATGGTGGTCAAGGCGGTGCGATTTATTCTTCTGTACCATTTGAGATGGTCAATTCCATTGTGGTTAAAAACAGGGCTCGGGGTAATTGGGGTTCTGGTGGCGGTTTGTCCATTCAAATCAATGAGCAAAATGGAACTCAAGGCCATTCACTTTTGATAAATAATACTATTGTTGATAATGAGGTGACCGACAATACAGGCAATTATGCCTATAGTGGTGGCGGGATTTCGGCAATGAATTCTTCAACTCAAGGCGGTTTATGGTTTAATAATATCATTTTTGGTAATAATTCAGAGCATGAAAATTCAATCATGGTAGACGGCAGTGCTAATATTGATATGGCCTACCTGAATGTGGACGATGAAGAAGGTAAATCATGGTTTGATGATGCAACCATGATTACGGATAAACCCAAATTTAGAAATCCAACCGCTGGAGATTATCGACTTAGCTTTACCAGCCAATTGATTGATGCAGGTGCTGCTTCTTATGGCGGTGAAAATGCACCAAGGGTGGATTATCGTAATTATTACCGCATAGGATTGCCTGATATTGGTGCTCTAGAAGCAGGAGCTAGCAAATACATTTTGGCCATGGAAGACGATATCACCGAAGATAAGGATACCACTTTTGTTAGCCTAAGCCAGGAAGTGAAGTTTACTATCACGACAGGAGACATCGATGGTAATATTGTTACAAACAGTAATGAACCGGTAAAATGGGATATCTTCCCGAATCAAAAGTATGCCCGTGTGAGCACCACTGCAGATTCTACAACCAGTGGTGGTTCAGCTACAGCAACCGTAACCGTGACCAGCCAAACAAAAGGAAAAGGATTCCGATTTCGAGTCATTGCTGAAGTTGGCGAAGCGTATATCCGCTCCGATATGTACGTCATTGAAGAAATGGTCACTGGTGCGCCACCACCTGTCACCGATTTAACAATTTCACCCAGCGATTGGACGAATCAGCCCAACTTTACCCTAAATTGGAATTCTCCTACTTGGGAAGCACAAAGGGAACTGATTGGTGCTGTTGTTGAAATCACGGATGGTGTGAACAAATATAATGAATATTTGAGCTTCCCATCCGGGGATACATTAACCAATTATTCCTTTACAGCACCAGAAGCAGGCCAATACACGACATATCTATGGTTAGTAGATGAACTTGGAAATGAAAATCCGGATAGTGCCAAATCTGTCACAGCTAAATATGATAATATTGCCCCAGAGGAATTCTGGCTCCATTACCCCAGTCCAGATGTTTGGGAAAGTGACAAACCCAGGTTCCATTGGTCAGACGGTGGAGACTACCCGTCAGGTATCGAGGAATTCCATATTTTCATTAATAAAAATCATTATGCAAAATTTAGTCCGAATGATGCGAATTATAATCAAAGCAATGAAGAGTTTTATATTGATGCACCCACATCCATCCCTGACGGTAACCACAGCTGGCATATGGAAGCATCGGATTTTGCCGGTAATATTAGATGGTCCAGCGACACAGTCCATTTTGGTGTAGATATCACTCCACCAAATATTGTCCATAATTCACCCTTAACTGTTGTGGATGAAGGTTCGACTACACCGGCCATTGATATTAATGTATCCGATGGTGCTTCCGGTGTGAAAGAAACATTTCTCTATTATCGCCGGTCTGGCGGTGGGGGTGGCGGATTTGTGTCGGTAGATATGAGTTCCGGCTCTTACAGCATCCCAGGTGGTGACGTGAAATCGGATGGATTAGAATACTACATTGAATCAGAAGATAATGTAGGTAATACACGTTATTGGCCTGCAGAAGGTGAATTCCATTCGGTGAAAGTCAGGACGGAGAGTTCCGTTTCTACAGCTGCCCGTTGGCCTAGCGGCGTTCCCGGCGGCACAGACTCTACCAATTATGTATTTTTCTCCATTCCATTTGATGTGGGCAATGCCAAGAGCGCCATTACGTCTGTCTTGGATCCAGAAAATAAAGGTCCCGATGAATTTAACTATCGCCTTTATGGCTATAGCAATGGATGGCAGGAAAACCCATCCTCGGTGACTATGGGGAATGGGTACTTCCTCATCTACGATCCGGCTAAATATTCGGACAATCCACAGATGCATTTTGACTTTGGCCAGGGTACATCCACACCCACAGAGCCACCTTATGGGTTTGGCGTAACGACTGGACAATGGAAATTCTTCGGTTCCCCTTACAATTTCAATGTCTCCCTAGACAATGTTTATACTGAGGATGGCACTAATATTCGAGATGCGGGTTCTATTTATACTTGGAATAGTTCTTGGTCCAGCGCCGGTTCCTCTCTCCAGCCATGGAAAGGGTATATCTTTAAATCCGGTGGTGCCACGAAACTAAATATTGACGTAAGAGGATCCACATTCGGCAAAATGGCCAAGGCCATGAATCCCGATGATTATCCCATGGATGCAAACGAATGGATCGTGGATATAATTGCTGTCACAGGCAATGCAAGGGATGAGCTTAATAGCGTAGGTGTCAGATCATTCGCTTCTGATGGTTATGACCCATTGGATGAGTTTGAACCCCCCGGTGTTCCTGGTGATGTGGTCCTCCGAATTGACAATAGAAACCGGCAAGAAACACCGGACCTCTATGCAAAGGATATCCGTAAACCCAATGAAGAAGGTCACTACTGGGATATCCAGGTATTTGCACCGACGAATGGTCAACGGACATACATCACATTCGAAGGGTTAGGATATGTGCCTGAAGAATATGATGTATTCCTCATCAATAAGACCACAAAACAAGCCAAAAACTTGGAATGGGATGCCCAGTACCGCTTTGCCAATACGGGTTCTGAAAGCTACTTAAAACAGGAACTACGACTTGTGGTGGGTACGAAGAAATTTGTTGAGGATAATAATGCAGGCGTGAGTCTCTACCCTGATGCCTTTACACTATCACAAAACTATCCCAACCCATTTAATCCACAGACGTCCATTATGATCAGTCTGGAAGAGGATGCCCAAGTGGATCTCATTATCTACAACCTATTGGGTGAAGAGATCACCCGATTGGCCCATAATGAACACCGTCCTGCCGGTTATTACAACTTCATCTGGAATGGTCGAAATGCCATTGGCGATAAGGTTGCAACCGGGGTGTATTTTTATCATGCCATGATCCGCAATGATCAAGGAAAAGTGGTCTTGAATAAAACCAGAAAAATGATCTTTTTAAAATAATCGATTCTCTAATCCTCAGAATAAAAGGGGCTGGAAACAGCCCCTTTTTATTTGAATGAACCCTGTTGCCTATATCACAGATTTTAGGGTACTTTTTCTGTAAGTTATTCAGTGAACAGGAGTTTTTCATGAATAGGATACGCATTATATTTTTATTTGTTTTTACTTCGGTGGTTTTTGCCCAGGTAAATGATGGATCTCAGGCCAAACCCACGGCAGCCGTATTAGACTTTGTTGGCTCCGGAATTACAACACAAGAAGCCCAAGTGCTCACCCAGCGATTGGGGTCAGAACTGGTTCAAACTTCTGCCCTCATTATGGTTGAAAGAAATCAGATGAATGAAATCATGGAAGAACAGGGTTTTCAGCAGGCCGGTTGTACCTCCGCTGAGTGTGCTGCAGAAATAGGAGCACTCCTAGGTGTTCAAAAGATGATATCCGGTTCTTTCGGTAAGATAGGAAATTCTTATACCATTGAAGCCCGTATGTTTACTGTAGAATCAGGAGAAACAGAAAAAACCGTTAGTAAGACCTATAAAGGTGAGGTTGATGGGTTATTGCCACAAATTCAAATTGTTGCTTGGGAATTGGTGGGCTTATCGCCTCCAGCTGACCTTCTGGCCCTGACTGGAGTTGAAGTTAAGGAAGAGGCTGCAGAAGAAAAACCGAAGAAAAAAGGCGGCAGCAAGTGGCTCCGCAACACATTTATTTTATTAGTCCTAGCCGGTGGCGGTGCCTACCTTGCAATGCAGGGTGGAGACGCGGATCTCCCTGAACCTCCTGCGCCTCCCACAACAGGAGGTGGATCATGAAACGTATTATAATTGCTATCGCTCTGCTTTCATTAGGTTTTTCACAACAGACATACGATAGTGAAATACAACCCATTTGGGACAACTCCTGTACGTCATCCTGCCATAATTCAGGGAATAATAGCGGTGGGTTGAATCTCATGGCAGCAAATAGTTATTCTGAATTGGTCAATGTGGCTTCCCAGGGTTGGCCAAGCTTTATGCGGGTAAAGCCAGGAGACAATCAAAATTCAGTACTATTTCAAAAAATAGTAGGAAATACTTCCTTTGGTGATCGAATGCCAAAGGGGGGTGCTCTTTCTCAGGCAGATGAGGATAAAATAAAAAAATGGATTCAAGAAGGTGCACCTAAGGATTGGAGTGGAGGTAGTGTTTCAAGCTATTCCTTTGATTTTGGGCCAGGCGGATGGATTGATGTGCCATCCCCAATTAAAAATGAATCAAAGTGGAGTATTGAATTTTGGATGAAATTTCATCAAAAACCGACAACTGGTAAAAATGAAATATTGAGACAAACTAATAACTCTGGTAGTCCTTTATTTACATTTTATTACGACGCTGTTACCGAAATGTTTGAACTTGACCTCTATGGATCCAGCGGTAACACTGGAATTAAGTCAACAGCAAATGTTTTTGACCAAGCATTTCATCATTTCTATTTTGAGGGTGACAGTAGTTTACTTCGTTTATATATAGATGGAACTGAAAAAGTATCTACCGCCTTCACAGATAATTTTCCTGATGATAATAATGTTTTAAGTATTGGTACCAAATTAGATGGTAATCTGGATGAAATCCGGATAAGAAATATAGCGGGATTCGATGGAGTGCCAACTCAAAGGTTTGCAGCTCAGACAGGCGTAGAATTATTATATCAATTTGATGACCAGAGCACAACCACCATTACGGATAACAGCGGAAAAGGCTATGATGGTAATGTTGTAGGACAAGCCGCCTATGAAGATGATGTTTATGGCGGTGGTGGCGGCGGTGGTACTCAAGGGATTGAAGTGAGTTACAAAAGTAACAACGCATTTAATGGCGATGTCCATATTGGATATATTCCTCAAGGGAATGATCCAAATTACTGGTCAAGCGCCACCCATAAATGGGATTTGGGTTATCACGTTTTCCCTGGTGATTATTGGACTAAAGTTTGGCATGATGGGATTCAGGATGGAGAGGCCCATTTGATTGTATTTGTAGATACAGATAACGATGATCAGTGGAATGATGCCACAGAGTACGGAGCCATATCCCAAGTATTTCAGGTGACCAATAAACAGGGTAATGCAGGTACCCTAAGCTTAATGAAAGGCGGAGGAGGAGGTGGTCCCGGCAAGCCAAACACCATTGAGATTGTGGTTCGGCTGAACCAGAATATCGGCGTAGGAGATGTACATGTAGGGGTCTGGTTACCGGGGAATAATGCCAATCCGGATATTGTTGCTAATAAAGATGGTAAAAATTCACCGTCACCGAATGAAGGATGGGGTTTTGAATTAACAGATAGTCGTATCCTGCCCAGTGATGGTCCCTATCAAATTGAAACATTTTTTGATCAAAATAATAATGATATGCCTGATGCTAATGAACTGCTTGTTCTATTTCAAGATATATATACGGATGACCAAGGATATGCCTTCGTTGATATGACCCTGGGAGATGGCGGGAATCAGCAGCAGATCCTCAATGTGTCTCTTTCGGTTGATGGCGTTGGCGATGGTGTCAATGGTCAAGTCATTATCGATTTACTCAGAAACAGTGATGAATTTATTATTCAAGGGTTTCAATTTGGAGAAACCACGCCCATTACAAATATGAATAAAAGTTTCAACGTAACATCGCAAGTTAATCAAAATGAATCAGTCTTTTTAAGGGGTTGGTACATGACCGGCGGCAATGAGACAACTTTACTTGCTGAAGGAGAATCAAACGTTTTCAATTGGCCTCCAACTGGGGATATTAGCCTGGTCCTTGAAAAAGGAACCTATACAGGACCATTCAAAACGAATATAACCGTCCATGGGACCGATGAGAGCGGGACCCTTTTGTTTAGGATATTACCCCAAGGGTCTTCAATAAATGATTATATGCCTGATTTTATTGGTGCCGAATATAGCTATGACCACCCGCAAGTGTTTTCAACACCGCCCAGCGATGAGGAAATAGAAATTAATGATTTTCTCATAGATGTAGATTACGGCATGTATCCCTTAGTGGCATGGTATAATGTGGGCTCAGATGATGCTTTTGACCCTGCCCAAGATCCGTTTGCTGCTGGTCAGATCAATATTGTCAAAGATCAGGGCCCTAATATTTCTCTTACCCCCTTGAGTATTTTGCCGGGGCCAGAGATTGCCTCAAATAATTTAATTGGATTAACTCCAAATGAAGGAGAAGACTTGTCTTTTTCGATAAATGTTAATCCGCATCCAAGCATGTTGGCCGGTACAGTATCTCAGGTGTCAATGATTTATTTTACGGGACATGGTAATTTCCGATTCACCGATTGTTCCAATTCAACAGGAGATACATATGACTGTTTAGTCCCCGGTTCAGATATGACCAATTCAGGCTTGGTGATCGGTATTGATGCCTTCGATGAATATGGTGCAGAATCCTCTGCTGGACCTTATGATGTAGCTGTACAATTTGATTCAATATATATTTCTTCTGTTCCTGCAGAACGCTATATAATGATCTCTGTTCCTGCAAATTTATCGAACCCTTCTCTGACGAATGTATTGGGAGATGAATTGGGAGAAGCGGATGCGACAAAATGGAGATCATTTAAATGGGTTAATGGTGCTTATCAAGAAAATGCAGGTAGTTTAACACCCGGCTCTGCTGTTTGGCTTATTTCCAAAGAAAACGTCAATGCCATCCAGGCCGGCAATGGTCATTCCAATGCTTTATCGATGGGTAAAACCATTTCGCTTTCAAACGGCTGGAACCAAATTGGTAATCCATACAATTTCCCCATCAATATAGATGATCAAAATATGGTACAATTTTCATCAGAAGTTGAAAAAGTCTTATATCAATATTCAGGAGGTGAGAATTATTCTCAAACCACCAATTTAGACCCTGGCACAGGCTATTGGGTATATTCCAATGGTAGCGGCAGCATTAACATTTCTCCAATAAATAATGCTGATCCTCATGCACAGCCTTCTTCGCCGAATTTGGTAAGCAAGAGTCAGGGTGGCTGGCAGGCTACTCTAGAAGTTGCCGCAGGGAATCAAAAAGATAAAGCAACCATATTCGGTATGCATCCTGAGTCATCAGATGGTTATGACAAAAAGGATTTCCATGAACCTCCGGTTATTGGAGAATATATATCAGCTTATTTCAATCATCCCGAAACAGGGAACTTGAATAATGATATGAGAAGTGAAAGTCAAGATGTGACACGCTGGCCCCTGTCGGTCATTACTAATCAAAAAGGGACGGTGAAAATGACCATTCCTGATATTGAAAGAATTCCAAATTATTTTGAAGTGATGCTCTATGACCCCATTTCAAAAGTCGTCTATGATATGCGTCAAGATAATCTGGTAAGAATCTCTTCTCAAGGCTCTGAAAATCCATATCCTCTAGAATTGATATTGGGTCCATTTGATGAAGTGGAGGAACAATTGGATATGATGGATATAATTCCCAGCACATTTCAACTGGCTCAGAATATACCCAACCCATTCAATCCTGTAACGAGCATTCGAGTATCCCTTACTGAACAAGCTGTTATGACCCTGAAAGTCTATAATATTTTGGGAATCGAAATGAATGCACTGGCTGTGAACCAGTTATTTAGTAAAGGTAATCATCGTTTCCTCTGGGAAGGGAAAGACGATAATGGTCGACAATTACCTTCCGGAATATATTTATATCGCCTTACAGTGAGTTCCGAAAATGGTCTTCCCGTTTATCAAGATACTAAGAAGATGATATTAATGAAATGATGAAACGGATTTTATTTATTCTTTTCTGCTTTGGCACTTTTGCTTTTGGGCAAAAGGAATTTGGAAAAATCACACTACCCTTAGGGCGCGTTCAGGTACAGCAGGGGGGTACAGGTGCTTTCAAAAAAGCCATGCCCCGAATGCCAATCAAAGAAAAGGATGTGGTCAAAACTCTCGCCAAATCCCGCTGTGAAATTACATTGGTAGGCGGCGGCAAACTCCGCATTGGTGAAAATTCTGAATTGGAAATCACTGAAGCAAACGTAAAACCCATGGAGAAGAACTTTAGCGCCACATTGAAAAAAGGCGATGTATGGGTGGCGGCCAAAGCAGCTTTTGGTGAAAAGAAAAATGTGGCGGTGAGAACCCCAACAGCCGTTGCTGCTATTCGGGGGACCAAATACCGTGCTAAAGCAGGTGACGATGAAAGTTCTGTATTGGTCTACGACGGTAAAGTAGATGTAAATGCAGCAAAGAAT
>LUME01000151.1_pt1 | contig 11220 bp, 10 predicted proteins | sample 729951 | NCBI WGS metagenome assembly LUME01 (sample SAMN03860271, study PRJNA289734) | marine metagenome | biome: seawater column; feature: ocean; material: water; isolation source: Red Sea water column Station 34 - depth 200m | place: Saudi Arabia: Red Sea | collected 2011-10-15 | depth 200 m | reverse complement strand
CGGCTAGGTCGTGGGGGGTGTACACGACGATGGTCGGCTTGCCGCTGGTCCCCGAACTGGCATGAAGACGCGTGGTGGCCTCCATCGGGGAGATAACCATGCCCAGCGGGTACTGGTCCCGAAGGTCCTGCTTGACCGTAAACGGAAGCTGGCTCAGGTTTTCCAACGAGGTGACAGACCCCGGGTCTATGTCGGCCAGGCGCTCTTCCCAGAAGGCGTTGCCGCTGCCAGCGAGCCGGACCACCAGATCGGACAGCAGTTGACCCTGGAGGTCCTTCTTGGCGTCACCGGCCAGGCCGGCGACGTCGAGCGGCTCACCGGTCTGCAGAGTGGGCATCGCCGGACCCTAGGACCCGTCGGCCTGGTGGCCAAAGAATCGAGCGGGCTCCGTCACCGGGAACCGGCCCGCACCACCGCACTAGCCACGATGAGGTCCCAGACGGCCAGACCGACCGACTTGAACAAGGTGACCTCGTCATTGGACGAACGACCGGCCGTCCCGAGGCACAACTCGGCCAGATCGCCCCGAACCTCGTCGAAGGACCACTGGCCCTCGTCGGCTGCCGTGATCAGGTCACCGGCCTCGTCGGCTGCCGCGTTCCGGTCGTCGACGAAAACAGCGGACCGTCGGAGGAGGTCGGCATCGACCTCCCGGCGGGCCGTCGAGTAGGAGCCGACCAGACCCACGTGGGTCCCGGGCCGGACGGCGCGGGTGGGGATCACCGGCGTGGCTGATGACGTGCAGCCGCACACCAGGTCGCACCCGGCAGCCTCGGTCGGGGACCCGGTTATCGCTAGACGGTCTCCGACGTCGAGGCCGGCCACGAACCGGTCGAACGTCTCCTCGTTCCAGTGGGCGTAGCCGCGGTCGGGCGGCTTCTTCTTCACGAGCTTCTTCCGCCGGGCCGGGTCGGCGGCGACCTTCTGCTCGGCCCGCCGGTTCTCGATCCAGTGGGCGGGGGCCTGCGCCCACACGTGGCCCTCGTCGTCGAAGCCGCGCCGCCCCGCCCGTCCGGCCACCTGCTGGAACTCCCGGTTCGAGAGCAGCCGGGTGGTGGAGCCGTCGTACTTGCACAACTGGGTGAACAGCACGGTGCGGATCGGCACGTTGACGCCCACACCCAGCGTGTCGGTCCCGCAGATCAGCTTCAACAGCCCGGCCTGGGCCAGCTTCTCGACGAGCAGCCGGTAGCGGGGCAGCAGACCGGCGTGGTGCAGGCCGATGCCGTGCCCGATGAAGCGCCGCAGGTCCTTGCCGATCGGCGTGTCGAACCGGAAGCCGCCGACCTCGTCGCGCACCGCCGCCTTCTCCTCCTTCGAGAGGACGTCGAGGCTGCACAGGTCCTGGGCCTTCTCGGCGGCCGCCTGCTGGGTGAAGTGCACGAGGTAGACGGGCGCCCGATCCGACTCGAGCAGTTCGTCGACCGACTCGTGCAGCGGCGTCTCCCGGAACTCGAACGTGAGCGGCACCGGCCGCTCGCTGCCGGCCACCGTCACCGCCGGCCGGCCGGTGCGGGCCTCGAGGTCGTCGGTGAACCGGCGGGTCGGCCCGAGCGTCGCCGACATCAGCAGGAACTGCACGTGGGGGAGTTCCAGCAGCGGCACCTGCCAGGCCCAGCCCCGCTGCGGGTCGGCGTAGAAGTGGAACTCGTCGGCGACCACCAGCCCGACGTCGGTGGCGGCCCCGTGGCGCAGCGCCCGGTGGGCGAGGATCTCGGCGGTGCAGGCGATGATCGGGGCGTCCGGGTTGACCGAGGCGTCCCCGGTGACCATGCCGACGTTGTCGGGTCCGAAGTCGCGGACGAGGGCGAAGAACTTCTCGCTCACCAGCGCCTTGATGGGCGCCGTGTAGACGCTGCGCACTCCCCGGGCGTGGGCGGCGGCGTGGGCGGCGGTGGCGACCAGCGACTTTCCCGACCCGGTCGGCGTGGCGAGCACCACGTGGCTGCCGGCCAGCAACTCGAGGACGGCCTCCTCCTGGGCCGGGTACAACTCGAGGCCCTGCTCCGAGCACCAGGCGACGAACCCCTCCAGCAGTTCGTCCGGGTCGTCCCCCTCCGGCAGCCGGTCGGTGAGGAGGGTCACGGCCGGACCGTCACGACGGGCGGGTGAGGGCGGCGCGGAGCGACTCGACCTCGGGGTGGGCGGCGCAGCCGGGGAGGTGGTCGTTGACCATGCCCATGGCCTGCATGAAGGCGTAGACGGTGGTGGGCCCGACGAACGACCAGCCCCGCCGCTTCAGGTCGCGTGACAGGGCCGTCGACCCGGGGGTGGACGCCGGGATCGAGCCGTCGGGCTCCCGGACCGGCACCACCGGCTCCCACGACCACACGTAGGCCGCCAGCGAGCCGAACTCCTCGGCCAACTCGAGGCAGCGGGCGGCGTTGTTCACGGTCGACTCGACCTTGCCGCGGTGCCGGACGATCCCGGCGTCGCCCAGCAGCCGCTCGACGTCGGCGGCACCGAACCCGGCGACCACGGCGGGGTCGAACCCGGCGAACACCTCCCGGAAGCGGCCCCGCTTTCGCAGGATCGTCAGCCACGACAGCCCCGCCTGGAAACCCTCGAGGCACAGCTTCTCGAACAGCCGGTGGTCGTCGACCACCGGCCGGCCCCACTCATGGTCGTGGTAGGCGACGTAGTCGGCGTGCCCGCCCGGCCACCAGCAGCGGGTGACGCCGTCGTCGCCGGTGACCAGTCCGCCGCTCATCGCCGCACCGCCACCCGACCTGGATGCCCGCTGGGAACCGTCATGGGGTCCGACAGTACGCTCCGGCCACCCCGACCCCACGCCCGACTCGACAAGAAAGCGCGTCCCCATGATCCTCATCGCCGGCACCATCACCCTCGATCCCGACAAGGTCGACGAGGCGCTCGCCGCCATCGTGCCGCTGATGCAGGCCACCCACGCCGAGGAGGGGTGCGACGACTACGTGCTCAGCGCCGACCCGGCGACGCCCGGCTGCATCCGCATCTTCGAGCGGTGGGCCGACGACGACGCCTTGAAGGCCCACATGCGCGCCCCCCACATCGCCGAGTTCCAGAAGGCCCTGGGCGGCCTCGGCGTGACCGGCATGTCCGTCGACCGCTTCGACGGCGCCACCGCCACCACGCTCTTCTAGGCGCCGCTCAGGCGTCGAGGCCGACCGGGCGGCCGTCGACGACCTGGTCGAGGTACTCGGACAGGCCCCAGCCCGTCCTCCCGTCGCACCGGAACCGGGTGAGCCCCTCGACGATGCGCGTGTGGAGCACCTCGCCGTCCGGGGTGGTGCGGCGGTTCCGCAGCGGGATCAGCGACGTGACCGTGCCCCGCACCTCGTAGGTCCGCTCGTCGGTCGACACCACCGCCGTGAGCCCCGTCTGGTGGCCGGCGTCGTCCCAGTCGGTGTCGATGGCGACCTCCCGCACCTGGTGGTACCGGTCGCCGTGGAGCACCATGCCGCCCGGGTTGCGGTCCGTGCCGTCCCGGCTGATCAGCGACAGCATCATGGCGAAGTCCTCGCCGAAGGCCATCGGCAGCCAGCGGTACCACGAGATGGCCTGCCAGTAGCGGGCGCCCCACGACTTGTCCCGCAGGCCCAGCCCGTCCACGGCGAACGACTCGTCGCCGACCCGGATGGTGCCCGTGGCGGCCACGTGCTGCTCGTAGTGGGCCTTCGAGAACGACGACTCGGCGTCCTGCTCGGGCTCGAGGCCGGTCTCGGCGTCGACCGGCCGGCCCCCGTACATGGGCGAGATCCCCCGGTAGGCCAGGTCGACCGTGCACGGCACCGACGGGTTCTGCGTGAACGCCGCCTTCGGGTCGGCCATCTGTGTGGGCTCGTCCAGCAGGCAGACCAGGCCGTCGTAGCGCACCCGCAGCCGCCGGAACGGCTCCTCGAGGTCGATGCGCAGCCCGCCGGCGTCGAACACCTCGTTGGTCTCGATGGCCGGGCGCTTGAACATGAACCCGATCCGGCCGTCGGGCAGGTACACGCACACCGTCATCTCGGCGTAGCCCTCGTTGACCCGGTTGCCGATCCTGAACCAGGCCCCGACCGTCGACCCGTGGTCGACGACGTTGAGGTACATCGACTCGTTGTAGTTGGGGACCGGGTCGGGCTCGTGGTTGTACTCGTCCTCGGGCGCGAGGACGATGCGTGTCGCCCGTCGCTGCTCGGCCATGGCGGACCCCCTTCGCCGCTTTCCCGGCCCGAGTGTCGCGCCCGCCGGCGCCACGGGCGTGATCGGGCTGCCGGTGGGAGCCTGTTGCCATGCGGCGCGTGCCCCCCGTGCTGAACGGGCACCGGCGGCTACTGACAGCGCCGGACGGCGCGTGTAGGTTCGGCGGCCATGAACCTCCTCGAGATCAAGAGCTTCACCGACGTGATCACCAAGGGCGCCGCCGAGAAGGGCGAGACCGAGATGGTCATCATGGGCGACGAACGCGTCACCTGGGCCGAGATGCACCGACGGGCCGGCCGGGTCGCCAATGCCCTGGCCGCTGAGGGCGTGGGCTCCCAGGACCGCGTCGCCTACATCGACAAGAACGCCATCGAGTACTTCGAGATCGTGTTCGGCTCCGGCTTCCGCAACGCCGTCACCGTCGCCGTCAACTGGCGCCTCGCCCCGCCCGAGATGGCGTACATCGTCAACAACTCGGAGGCCAGGGTCCTCATCGTCCACGAGGAGTTCGCCGAGCACCTGGCCGCCTTCGAGGGCGACCTCGAGCACGTCACCCGCATCGTCGTCATCGGCGACGCCGGCTCGCATGTCGGCTACGCCGACTGGCGGGACGCCCACGACGACGCCGCCGAGATGCTGCCCAGCGGCGACGACGACGTCGGCATGCAGCTCTACACATCGGGCACCACGGGCCTCCCCAAGGGCGCCCAGCTCACCAACAGCAATTTTCAGGCCCTGTTCGAGTCCGTCGACTGGAACATGGACGACGACTCCCGGAACATGGCGATCATGCCGCTGTTCCACATCGCCGGCAGCGGCTGGGCCCTCTTCGGCATGGCCAACGGGGCCACCACGATCATGATGCGCGAACTCGACCCCGTCGCAGCCCTCCAGCTCATCGAGGCCGAGGCCTGCACGCACGCCATCTTCGTGCCGGCCGTGCTGCAGTTCTTCCTCATGGTCCCCAGCGAGGGCATCGACCTGTCGTCGATGAAGTACATCGCCTACGGCGCCTCGCCCATCACCGAGGACGTGCTCGTCAAGTCCATGGAGCAGTTCGGCTGCGAGTACTTCCAGGTGTACGCCATGACCGAGACCTGCGGTGCCGGCACCACGCTGCCCCCCGAGGACCACGACCCCGGCGGCCCCCGCCAGCACCTGCTGCGCTCGGCGGGCAAGCCGATCCGTGGCATGGAGATGAAGATCATCGACCCCGACACCGGGGACACCCTCCCCGACGGTGAGGTCGGCGAGGTCTGGATGCGCCACGCCGGGAACATGAAGGGCTACTGGAAGATGCCCGAGGAGACCGCCAAGACCATGCCCGGCGACGGCTGGCTGCGCACCGGCGACGCCGCCTACATGGAGGAGGGCTACCTCTACATCCACGACCGGGTCAAGGACATGATCATCTCCGGTGGCGAGAACGTGTACCCGGCCGAGATCGAGAACGCCCTCATGGCCCACGAGGGCATCGCCGACGTGGCCGTCATCGGCGTGCCCGACGAGCGGTGGGGCGAGGTCGGCAAGGCGCTCGTGATCCTCGTCCCGGACGTCGAACTCACCCCCGACGAGATCCTCGCCTACGCCCGTGAGCAGCTGGCCGGCTTCAAGGTCCCCAAGACCGTCGACTTCGTCGAGGCCATCCCGCGCAACCCGTCGGGCAAGATCCTCAAGCGCGAGCTGCGCGACCCCTACTGGGAGGGCCACGAGCGCAAGGTCCACTGAGGTCCGGCGGGGGGCCGCTGACTAGGGTCGCCCGCCATGGAACTCCACATGGACACGAACCTCGACGGGAAGGTCGCGCTCGTCACCGGCGGCTCACGCGGCATCGGCAAGGCCATCGCCGGCTGCTTCGCCTCGGCCGGCGCCAGGGTGATGATCTCGAGTCGAAAGGCCGACTCCTGCGAGGAGGCGGTCGCCGAACTCGAGGCGGCCACCGGCGGCGAACTGGCCCATGTGGCCGGCAACGTCGGCAACGCCGAAGACGTCGAGCGCGTCGTCGGCGAGACGATGGGCACCTTCGGGGCCGTCGACATCCTCGTCAACAACGCCGCCACCAACCCCTACGCCGGGCCGACCATCGACGTCGACCTGCCCCGCTGGCAGAAGACCCTCGACGTCAACCTGACCGCTCCGCTGGCGTGGACCCAGGCCTGCTGGAACGCCTGGATGAGGGAGCACGGCGGCAACGTCGTCAACATCTCGTCGGTGGGGGCGTTCCACACCAACCAGATCCTCGGCACCTACGACATCACCAAGTCGGCGCTGCTGCACCTCACCCGCCAGCTGGCCGCCGAACTGGCCCCCGGGGTGCGGGTCAACGCCGTCTGTCCCGGGCTGGTCAAGACCGACTTCGCCCGTGCCCTCTGGGAGGACGGCCGAGGCGACGAGGTGGCGCAGGGGTACCCGCTGAAGCGCCTCGGCGAGCCGGAGGACATCGGCCGGGCGGCGCTGTTCCTCGCCTCGGAGGCCTCGGGTTGGATCACCGGACAGGCGATCGTCGCAGACGGCGGCGGTCTGGTCGGCTTCCCCCACTGAGCCCACCGGCCGGGACGCGGAGGGAGTCGTGGACCTGGTCATGACGGGCACGGGCAGCCCGATTCCCGACCCGAACCGTGCCGGACCGTCTCAACTGGTTGTGGCAGCCGGTCGCCACCTGCTGGTGGATGCCGGCAGGGGGTGCCTTATGCGCCTGGCGGCCGCCGGGTCCGGTGCCGGTGCGCTGGACCGGGTGCTGCTCACGCACCTGCACAGTGACCACCTGACCGACTTCAACGACGTCATCACCAGTCGCTGGATCGGGGGCTTTCCGCCGGCGCCGCTGGACGTGGTGGGCCCGGTGGGGACCGAGAGGCTGGTCGGCGACACGTTGGCCATGCTGGGTCCCGACATCGGGTACCGGATCGCGCACCACGAGGACCTGGAATCCGGCCCCGAGGTGCGGGTGCAGGAGACCTCCGGCGGCCTCGTCCACGAGGACGACGAGGTGAGGATCACCTCGGCCCCCACCGAGCACCGGCCTGTGCACCCGACCGTGGCCTACCGCATCGATGCGGACGGCGGTTCGGTGGTGCTGGCCGGCGACACGGTGCCGTGCGCCGGCCTGGACGAGCTGTGTGTCGGGGCAGACGTATACGTCCAGACCGTGGTGCGGGACGACGCCATCCGACAGGTGGCGATCCCGCGTCTGATGGACGTCCTGGACTACCACTCCACGATCGCCGATGCGGCCGAGACGGCGGCTCGGGCGGGTGTGGGGACCCTGGTGTTGAACCACGTCGTGCCTGCACCCGCTCCCGGCCAGGAGGAGGAACTGGTGGGCCGGGCAGCCGAACACTTCGACGGCAGGATTCTGCTACCCGCCGACCTGGAGCGCATCGCGGTATCGGTGGCCTGAGCAGTGGCTCGCCGCCCCGCCGACCCGCCGACCCGAGTCCGTTCCGCCTGGGTCCCGGTCAGACCTCCAACTGGCCGGCCAGCGACTCTGAGGCTTCGATGAACTCCTCGATCATCTCCATGACCACCTGTCCGGCCGACATGGGACGGTTCATGGACCCGACCACCTGGCCCACAAAGTAGGTCGCCAACTGCTCAGCGCCCGAGCCCTCGTGGTGGGCCGCCCGGTTGATCCGATCCTGGGTGCGGCCCGTCAGCATCGGTTGGAGTGGCATGCCGAGCGGGTCGGGGGTGTCCTCCCGGTCCCACTCCTCGGTCCAGGCCGAGCGGAGCATGCGGGCCGGCTTGCCGGTGAGCGACCGCGAACGCAGCGTGTCGCCGGTGGCGGCCTCGAGGAACTTCTGCTTGACGACGGGGTGGGTCTCGGCCTCGTCGGTGGTGAGCCACACGGACCCGCACCAGACCCCTGCGGCACCGAGTGCCATGGCGGCGGCCATCTGGCGGCCGCGGCCGATGCCGCCGGCGCCCAGTACGGGGACCGGGGCGACGGCGTCCACGACCTCGGGTACCAGCACCATGGTGCCGATCTCGCCGGTGTGGCCGCCGGCCTCTCCGCCCTGGGCGATGATCAGGTCGACCCCGGCCGCCACGTTTCGTTCGGCGTGGGCGCGGGTGCCGGCGAGTGCCGCCACCCTGGCGCCGGCCTCGTGGGCCCGCTCGATCATGTCGGGCGGGGGTGGGCCGAGGGCGTTGGCGACCAGCGCCGGGCGGTGGGCGAAGGCGATGTCGAGTTGCCGTTCGGCCCGGTTCAGGGAGAACGGGGCATCGGCCTCGACGTCGTCCGCCCAGTTGGAGGCGGCATCGGGGTGCTCGGGAACTTCGTACCGGTCGAGGAGGTCGCGCAGGAACTCGCGGTGTCCATCGGGAATCAGGCCCAAGGCATCACGGGCGCTGAGGCCCCCGTCGGCATCGCCGGCGTAGCGGGCCGGGACGATCAGGTCCACGCCGTAGGGGCGGTCGCCGACCTCGTCCTCGATCCAGGCCAGGTCCACCTCGAGGGCCTCGTCACCGTGGCCGACGGCGCCGAGGACGCCGAGGCCGCCGGCCTTCGAGACGGCGGCGACGACGTCGCGGCAGTGGCTGAACGCGAAGATCGGGAACTCGATCCCGAACATCTCCGTGACCGGTGTCTGCATCAGGCCTCCATGATCGCGCAGGCGGTCAGACCGCTACCAGTCCGTCGGGGTCGAGCTCGGCGGGGCGGCCCACGTGCTCTTCCACCGTCATGGCGGTGAGCCGTCCGGTGTCGCGGACCGTGCCCCAGGTGCGGGCGTCGCCGGGGGTGCGGAGGGCCACCAGGGCGTGGGTCGGCGCCCCGTCACGGCCGTGCATCACGGCGTAGGCCTCGATGGTCGCCGGGCCCACGTGGCCGTGGTCGACGGTCCGGGTGGGCAGGTCGGCGGCGTCGGCCTGCACGTCGACGGATCGGTAGGGCCGGTCCGGGGGTTCGGTGGCGTAGACGCCGAAGGCGTGCTTGGTGGCATAGCCGCCGTTGGCGTGGACGAGGCCGGGCCCGGGCTCGTCGCGCATGCGGTGGACGAGCGCAGCGACGGCCTGGCCGCTGTAGTTGTTGAACGGCCCGCCGGCGAAGGTCAGCCCGCCGGTGACCGTGAGGGGCCGGTCGTCGCCGATGCCCAGCTCGGTGGTCGAGAGTTGCACCGACGAAGGGAAGCACGAGTACAGGTCGAGGTGGGCCAAATCGCCGACGCCGACGCCGGCGGCCTCGAGGGCGGCGGTGCCGGCCAGGCGGAGGACGGGGGCGCGGTGCAGTTCCCAGCGTTCGCTGATCCACACGGTGTCGAGGCCGGAGCTGCCGGCCACGGGGAAGACCCAGCGGTCCCGGGGCACGCCGAGGGCCTCGGCCCGGGCGGCTGAAACGAGGAGGACCGCCGAGGCCTGGTCGACCGAGTTGTGGGCGTTCATGGCCACCGTGTAGGGGGCGCCCACCAGGCGGTTGCCGTCGGTGGGAGTCGTGATCTGCTCCCCGTTCATGGGGGTGCGGACCGCGGCGTGCGGATTGCCGACGGCCACGGCATTGAAGCCGGCCCACAGGTCGCCGAGTCGCCGCCGGTGCTCGTCGATCGTCTCTCCACGGTCGTGGCGGATCGCCGAGTCGAGGAGCGGGTACACGGTGACGGGGGCGTCGACGCCCCGGGCCTCCTCCTCGGGCGTCGCCATCACGAGCGTTTCACCGAACTGCGTGGCGGGTGCCAGGCCGGTGTCGGCGTCGCGCCGGATGTCGACGCCGAGGCGCCTGGCCCGCCGCCGGGAGGCGTTGACCTCGCCGCCCATCAGGGCGGCGGCTTCGAGGTCGCCGGCCTGGATGCGGGCGGCCAGGTGGTTGAGGAGGAACTGCGGCGAGTGGCCCGACCAGGCGGTGACGAGCGTGGCGGCATCAGCCGCCCCGACGCGGTCGGCGACCTGCCGACCGGGGTCGGTGTAGCTCCAGAGCCCGCCGGACACCCCGAGGAGGTCCAGGTTGGCGAGGCCGCCGGGGGCGCCGCTGTCGATGGCCGCCGACTCGAGGGCGTCGACCATCAGTTCGAGTGGGGTTCGGGCGTCGGTCGGGTCATCGACCCGGTCGGTGACCTGGGCGGCGCCGACGATCACCGGGGTGCGCGGGTCGAGGCTCACGTGCCCAGCATGCTGCACGTGCCTCCATCCCGCCGAGGCGGGGGATGTCGAGGGACGGGGGTCGGCGCCTACACTCGACGGCATGGTGTACGAGGCGCCCGAGTACCACCCGGCGTTCGAGGAGTACTGCGAGGCCATCTTCGAATTGGCCGAGGACGACCTCGAGGTCATCCAGGCGCGGATCGCCGAGCGTCTCGACGTGAGCCGGCCAGCGGTCTCGGAGATGGTCAAGCGCCTGGAGTCCGAGGGTCTCGTGACCATCGACGACACGGAGATCGCGCTCACGTCCGAGGGTCAGGAGTTGGCGAACCAGGTGGTGCGCAGGCACCGGATCGCCGAGCGCTTCCTGACCGACGTCCTGGACCTCAACTGGACCGACGCCCACCACGAGGCGGGCAAGTGGGAGCACGTGATCTCGCCCGTGGTCGAGGAGGCGCTGGTCCGACTCCTGGGCGAGCCCACCACGTGTCCGCACGGCAACCCGATCCCCGGCTCCGACTACACCGCCCCCGACGTCCGCCACCTCGTGGAGGTCCCCATCGGTGTGGGGTTCACGGTCAGTCGGATCACCGAGGAACTGGAGTTCGTCCCCGGCCTGCTCGAATTCCTCGAGGAATCGGCACTGGTGCCGGGGAACCGCGGCGTCGTCACGGCGGCCTCACCGGACGGCACCGTGACGGTCGATATCGGCGGTACACACGTCGGCGTGGGCTCGTACGCCGCCGAACGCATCTTCGTGACCGACTGAGGCCGCCCCACCCGACCAGCCGTCTCGCAGGTCAGGCCAGGTGGTCGGCTCGCCGGACAACCAGGAACCAGGTCAGCATGGCGCTGATGGCCACGAGCACGAGCGCCAGAATCCCCATCTCGGCCAGGTACAGCGCCTCGTAGTTGTCCCAGATCTCGACCACCAGGGTGCGGAACCCGATCGGCGCGACCAGCAGCGTGGCGGGCAGCTCCTTC
>LUME01000268.1_pt1 | contig 11280 bp, 9 predicted proteins | sample 729951 | NCBI WGS metagenome assembly LUME01 (sample SAMN03860271, study PRJNA289734) | marine metagenome | biome: seawater column; feature: ocean; material: water; isolation source: Red Sea water column Station 34 - depth 200m | place: Saudi Arabia: Red Sea | collected 2011-10-15 | depth 200 m | reverse complement strand
ATTTTCAACAACCGCCATAATCAATACCCCGCGACTATCTGCTGCAATGAATTGGAGCTAGCGTCTAACCTGTTTTGGAGCGTCTCACGAACCAGTTGATCCAGACGAGCTATAGAGATCAAATCATCAGCTGTCACATCGCAAAATTTATCCAGCGCGCCGCGGATAAAATCAGGGATATCTGTAAATTGTAACCTGCCCGCACAGAAAGCGTTTACAGCTACTTCGTTGGCGGCATTCAGAACGATCGGGGCTGCACCTCCAGCCTCTGCAGCCTGACGAGCGATCGCAAGACAAGGGAATTTCCTGTCATCGGGGTTTAGGAAATTAAGTTGTCCTGCCCGAACAAGGTCTAATCGCTCGATACCCGATTCAATACGTTCAGGATCCGCCAGAGCCGCAGCAATTGGTACCCGCATATCAGGGCTTGCTAACTGAGCAATTATCGACCCGTCTACGTATTCCACAAGGGAATGAACAATACTTTCTGGATGAATAACCACTTCGATATTCTGAGGGTTAGCCCCAAAAAGAACGCAGGCCTCGACCATCTCTAGGCCTTTATTCATCATCGTCGCAGAATCAATCGAGATCTTGCGCCCCATGGTCCATCTAGGATGGGCAGCAGCCTGGTCAGGTGTAATATCTGACATTCCTTCTAGTGGGGTGTTTAAAAAAGGGCCGCCAGATGCCGTCAGAATAATTCTTTGTACACCGTGTCGCAATAACCCCTGATCTTTATCTATACCGCCACTCATACAATCCACTTGGGCTGCTTTGGGCAGACATTGGAATATCGCATTGTGCTCGCTATCGATAGGTACGATCTGGGCACCAGACTCCGCAACCAGCTTTCGCAGTAATCCTCCGAGCATGACCAGTGGTTCTTTGTTCGCAATTAGGACCTTCTTTCCGGCCTTAATTGCAGACACTGTCGAAGCGAACCCCGCGGCACCGGCAATTCCAGCAATAACAATATCGACCTCGTCAGCAGCGGCTATAGTGTTGATTCCTTGATCTCCCTCCAGCAACACTACTGAGTCAAAACCATCGGTCAGGAATTCAGCCACATCACCTATAATTTCAGAAGAAACCGCAACCGTTTTCGGCCGGTATTTTTTGATCATCGCACAGCAATTTTCTGTGCGCGTATGACTGGTCAAACCCCAGATGGCAAATCGATCGGGATGTTTTTCGATAACTTCTAGTGCGCTTGTACCGATAGAGCCTGTAGCGCCAAGAATTGCGACGTTTCTTATCATTCCACTACAACGCTACAGTTGCGCCTTTTTCGCACAAAAATACCCAACTACCGAATATAGGCGCCGCACATAATAGACTATCAATCCGGTCAAGTACCCCACCATGGCCAGGCACAAGTGTGCCACTGTCTTTCTGATGTGCTGAACGTTTTACAGCACTCTCTACCAGATCACCGATGACTGCCATTACAGCAACCGATGCAGCGATTAAGCACCAAAATTTAAACCCAATAATCCCAACATTATTATTTTCCATCAGGACAGAAAAGAAGATGATCCCCGTTCCAATAGCGCCCACTATACCACCCAGGGTGCCCTCCAGTGTTTTTCCAGGACTGATGCTCGGCGCCAATTTCCTGCGCCCAAATCGCTTACCCACTGCATAAGCAAATGTGTCCGTACCCCAAACAACAACGCAGATAGACAGGATCTGTACTCTAGATCGTCGATATATCTGGAACAAGACACTGACGCCCAACCCCATCCAAACCACAGATGCTCCTACCGTCAGCGGTACCCAACTGGGTTCATACAATGTGCACCCAAGCAAAAGAAGAGCGACCCCAGCGCAATATCCACCCCGCACTACCGGGGACAACCCACCTGGGATCAATCGGCACCATTCCCACGCGGCCAATGCACTGACAGCTACCAGATATCCGGTAAACACGGCCCCTGGCAGCCAAAGAATAACTGTAACAGTGAACGCTACCAGCACTGTTGCTGTTGCTATCCGTGTTTTCATTCTATAGGCTCAGCGGCACAGTCTTGTGCCGTCAAGTGACCCAGAACAACCCGCCCTCAGCTCAGGTCGTCTTTGTGGGCACCCCAGTTAAATACCAGTTAGGAGGCCCTGACCTGTTCTTGAGTATTGCCAAATCTTCTTTGCCGCGTGCCGTACCAATTTAGGGCCTTAATAAAATCACCTTCGCTGAAGTCGGGCCAGTATAGGCGAGCTGCCAGAGTAAAAAATTGCTGATTCGATTTTCTCCTCCAGTGCGGATACACAAGTCCGGATTGGGTAGTGTCGACGTGCTGAGTGCTTCGGCGACACTCCTTTCATCAATAGCATCTGAAGAAAGTTTTCCTTCAACCACCTTCATAGCCAGCCTGCGACAGGCAGAGACAATGTCCCAGCGACCACCATAATTTACCGCAATGACCAATTCGAGCTTGTGGTTGCCGGCAGTTTCGCGCTCCGTACGCTGCACCAAGTCTAGGACATCGGGCCCAAACGGCTCTAAATCACCGATAACACGAAGCCTGACCCCGTTGCTCACCAAACTGTCCGCTTCAGCCATAAGGCTGGAAAACAACAGCTGTTTTAACCCGCTGACTTCTGCTGGTGGCCGACGCCAGTTCTCACTGCTGAAAGCGAATAAAGTCAGTATTGAAACGCCATGCTTTCCGCAGCATTCTATGATATGGCGTAGCGCCTCTACCCCCTTTTTGTGGCCGAAAATTCTGGGCTGTTTCCTTTGGAGCGCCCAACGGCCGTTCCCATCCATAACGATCGCGACGTGGTATGGTACCTCACACAGATCTTGGCCTTGCATAAGATCAACTATATAGGGCTGAATATTTGGCGAGATAATACAGCTAATCAGACTTTAGTTTTACTAAACTTCCATGATCTCAGCTTCTTTCTCTTTGATCAGTGCATCGATTTCCGCCGTGTACTGATCCGTAAGCGACTGTATCTGCTCTACTCCTTTTTTTTCGTCATCCTGGCCTATGTCCTTGCTTTTGACCAAGTCGCGGGCATGACTTATCGCGTCTCGTCTTATATTTCGAACGGCAACTTTTCCATTCTCTCCCTCAGTCCGTACCAGCTTAGTCATTTCCCGGCGCCTTTCCTCTGTTAGGGCTGGAATTGGGATGCGCACAACCTCGCCAGCCGTAACAGGATTTAGCCCTAACTGCGACTCCAGAATAGCCTTCTCAATCGTTGGCACCATGTTTTTTTCCCAAGCCTGCACTGACAAGGTACGAGCATCAGACACACTGATTGTTGCTGCCTGATTAAGCGGTACGTCGTTGCCGTAATAACTCACCACAACATGATCCAGTAGACCTGGGGTGGCTCGCCCAGTACGGATTTTTGCCAATTCAACCTTGACTGTAGCGATGCTCTTCTTCATGCGAGTTTTGGTGTCTGCCATGATTTCATTGATCATCGTCTCTCTCCGTTTTTACCCAACTATTCCTAGGATATCTGCACACTTCTAGTAGCATGAATCAATATTTTAATACTGTCCAAGTAGAATAGCAGGCAGGATTTCGACCTCTAGAATATTTGATTTAATTCAGCACATTACGACTCAATACAGGAACAATCCCATAGATCCTGTGACAATTCTATTACGGACCTAGAAAAACCGGTTCTGGCTGGAGGTGGAACCGAATCCAGTTATGCAGAGGGGATTGTGTGACCGAATGACATTGGAACTCAGGCCTGGAACGACGTTGAGTTGATGATTCTTGTTAGTGTTGGTTAACTGTTACTTTGATCGCGCTTATCTGAGCAAACAGAATCAATCCGATAATGTTACCGGGCAATATCTATCGTTTGCATTATGTCGTCACACATAATCTTATCCACGACTAGCTTGTGCCATCACTTCAGCGACGAAATCATCATTTCTTTTTTCGAGTCCCTCGCCAACCTCATATCGTAGCATCTCACATACCTTTGCCTCAGTTCGCGCGACAAGATCACCAACTGTTATATCTGGATCTTTTACATAAGCCTGCCCCAACAAGGTATTTTCCTTTATAAACCTTTTTAACTTCCCGTCGACCATGCGCGCAACTATGTCGTCAGATTTGCCGCTTTCTTTCGCCTGCGCAATAAATATTGACCGCTCTGCATCGATAACTTCCTCAGGAACATCATCCTCGGCGACACAAATTGGTCGACTGGCTGCAATATGCATTGCGATATCTTTACCCAGATCCACATCACACTTATCAATGGAGACCAACACACCGATTTTTCCTCCGTGGAGGTAACCAGCCACCAGACCGTCGGAAGACCTCAATCTATCGAAACGACGTACAGACACATTTTCACCGATTTTGGAGATCAACTCCTGGCGTGCCTGATTGACAGAAATACCTGGACGAAGCTCAGATTCTTCCAGTTCTTCCATCGTATCTTGATCACCTGCAAGCAAAGACTGGGCAACCGCGGTTGCATATTCTTTAAACGAGTTATCTTTAGCCACAAAGTCGGTTTCGCAATTAACCTCAACCAACACACTCGAAGATCGATCTTCCGACACAAGCTGGACGATTATTCCTTCAGCCGCGATACGTCCCGACTTCTTTTCTGCACTTGCAACGCCTAACGTTCGTAATAGTTCGATACCCTGATCAATGTCACCGTTCGTTTGGGTGAGGGCTTTTTTGCAGTCCATCATGCCTGCACCGGTACGTTCACGCAATTCTTTGACCAAGGCGGCTGATATAGTCATGTAATGGTCCTCATCGGCTCCCTGTGTTTATCCATCATCACTTTTTTCGCTATCCTCTAACGGTGCATCTTCTCCAGTTACGTCGGGTGCCGTCTCGGCAGCTTCTTCGGAGGCAACAGGAACATCTGGAACGTCAACCGGATCTACCGAAGCAACGCCAGTTGTCTCTACGGTTTCAGAAACCTCTACATAATCGTCAGCGTCACCAGCGATTACCTCTGGCAGAATACTTCTTGCCTCCAAAACAGCATCAGCAGCATGAGAAAGATAAAGGCGCACCGCTCTTATCGCATCATCGTTACCAGGAATGGGATAATCGATTCCCTCTGGTGAACTGTTGGTGTCAACAATACCGACTACCGGAATCTTCAACTTTTTAGCTTCGGCAACTGCAATTTTCTCGTGGTCGACATCGATAACAAATATACAATCTGGTAGGGCCGTCATGTCACGTATACCAGAAAGACTACGGTCTAGTTTATTTCGCTCTCGCTCCAGATTGAGCGCTTCTTTCTTGCTTAGCCGGTCTATGGCACCACTGGTATTTAATTCATCAAGCTCAATCAACCTCGCTATAGAGTTCTTGACTGTCTTAAAATTGGTCAACATGCCACCGAGCCAGCGGTGATCTACGAAGGGGCAACCGCATCGTTCAGCATGCTCCCGAACCAGTTTACTCGCCTGGCGTTTTGTCCCAACGAACAACACCGTTCCTTTTGCAGCAGTAACGCTCCCTAAAAAGTTCATCGCCTCTTGAAATAAAGGTAACGTAGCTTCCAAATTGATGATATGAATTTTGTTGCGGCTACCGAAGATGTAAGGTGCCATCTTTGGTGACCAATAACGGGTCTGGTGGCCAAAATGAACGCCAGCTTCCAACATCTGACGCATGTTAATGTCTGCCATGTGAGCTCCTTCGGGTTAAGTTTCGGCAGGTACCTCTATCGCCGACTCATCTGTTTTTGGACAAATGAGCACCCGGACGATCGATTATGTTACCTGTCAGGATTTGGGGGCGGGATTCTATCCGAACAGTCTGGAAATCGCCAGTGTTTGATGTTTGTGCATCATACATACTGTCCAGATATGGCTTTGACACAGGACTTTAGGGCACGTCTGACAAAATGTTCGTGTAGGATAGGCTACCCTGAAATAAGCGAAATATCCGTGTTCCATGACCGTAACGATAAAAACTGCCGCTGAATTGGCCAAGATGCGGGTAGCCGGCCAACTAACCAAACAAGTGTTAGATATGGTCACGCCTCACGTGGTGGCTGGAATCACCACGGGTGAGCTAGATCAAATTTGTCACCGATACATCGTCGATGACCTCGGTGCTATACCAGCTCCGTTAAACTATAGGGGATTTCCCAAATCGATCTGTACAAGTGTGAATCACGTGGTCTGCCACGGTATTCCAGGAAAAAGAAAACTCAAATCCGGCGATATCATTAACATCGATGTCACCGTAATAAAGGATGGCTACCATGGGGACGCCAGCAGAATGTTTGCAATTGGCGACGTCTCAATTCGAGCTCAACGTCTGATAAATATTACTCGTGAGTGTCTTGAAACGGCTATTCGTCTTGTACGCCCTGGCACCCGACTTGGAGACATCGGCGCTGCGATTCAACAACATGCCGAAGGTAACGGGTTTTCAGTTGTCCGCGAATACTGTGGCCACGGCATTGGGCGGGTATTTCATGAAGACCCGCAGGTACTGCATTACGGCACGTTTGGCAGTGGCTTGGAACTTTCGCCTGGAATGACCTTTACAATCGAACCAATGGTCAATGCGGGGAAAAAAGAAACCCGCCTACTTCCGGACGACTGGACCGTTGTTACCAGAGATCATAGTCTAAGTGCACAGTGGGAACATACTATAGGGGTCACTGAAGACGGTCATGAGATACTAACAAGCTAACCGTCTCAACCGGTCTGAATAATGTGGTTATCACGTAACCGTATCCTGGATACCCGGGTCCTGCACCAGTTGATGGAGGATTCCAATAGAGTTAGCCTAGTCAAAACACTGCTGCTTGAGAGTAACGGTGTATTAAGAAACTATCACCTAGGTGGTGCTCCTTCACAGGATATCGTCACTGCTCACGCCTGGTTTGTAGATCAGGTAATCAAAGCTATCTGGGAACATCATGCTCCTTCGGTGGAAAAAGGTCGCTCCGTCGCACTCATTGCCGTCGGGGGCTATGGTAGGTCTGAGCTTCATCCAGGATCGGACATCGATTTACTGGTGCTCTTTCAAAAAGCACCCACTAAAACACAGCGACAAAACACTGAATCGCTAATTCGAACACTCTGGGATGTCGGACTTACAATCGGCCATAGCGTTCGCACACTTCGAGATTGCACCTCCCAGTCACGTAATGATGTGACTGTAATGACCAACTTGTTGGAATCGAGGGTACTTGCCGGCGATGCTGAATTACTGAGCCAGCTCAAATTACAAACCGGTGTCGACCTGATGTGGCCAGCTGCAAAGTATCTAGAAGCCAAGATCGAAGAGCAGTCAGCCCGCCACCTACGCTACGATGACACTGCCTATAACCTCGAGCCACAAATCAAAGAAGGACCGGGTGGATTAAGAGATCTCCAGACCATTGGCTGGGTTGCTCACCGGGTACTTGGCCAGCAGGGACTCCGCTACCTTATTTCTTACAATTATCTAACCGAGCAAGAATATCGAGACCTGATCAGAGGGAGGAACTTTCTGTGGAAGATTCGCACTGCATTGCACTTCGCGTCGGGTCGAGCTGAAGACCGGCTTCTTTTCGATTACCAACGCGAGATCGCCAAGCAATTTGGCTATAAAGACACAACAACGCTAGCAGTCGAGAAACTCATGAAACGGTATTACCGAACAGCCGGGGAAATTCGACTACTCAATACGACTGTACTGCAGCAACTACAAGCGGTCACGAAACCTAAAACAAAGGGCCGAAAGAGTAGAACTGTTGACCTAAATCGACGTTTTTACATGAGGAACGGGGTTATTGAAATACGCAATCCCAACGTATTTCAAACATCACCTTTTGCCCTCCTGGAGATTTTCTTACTTTTACAACAGCACCCAGACCTCAAAGGCATTGGAGTAGACACTATCAGGTCAATTCGTAAGAATCTTTTCCGAATAGATGCCGGATTCCGCCAAGACCTTCGATGTAGGAGTCTATTTATGGAAATTCTGAAAGCTCCACTTGGACAGACACGGGCACTCCGCCAAATGAATGCATACGGCATTTTAGGAGCTTACATACCCCAATTCGGCCGAATCATAGGCCAGATGCAACATGACCTATTCCATGTCTATACAGTCGACGCACATCTCCTCTTTGTCGTACGAAACCTTCGACGCCTTGAGATGCCCGAACACGACGCCGAGTATCCGGCAGAGAGTCAGTTGATGCGCACCATTTTCAAGCGCCATCGCCTTTTTATAGCTGCACTGTTTCACGACATTTCAAAGGGACAAGGAGGCGACCACTCCAAGCTGGGCGAATCCGAAACTTATCGGTTTTGCAGAAAACACAGGATGAGCGATTATGACTGTCATTTCGTTTCATGGCTGGTCCGTCACCATCTCACCATGTCATGGATAGCTCAACGCGAAGATACCTCAGATGTTGGTGTAATAGATGACTTTGCGCGCCTGGTCGGAGATCAGGAACACTTGGACAATCTTTATCTACTTACGGTAGCTGATATACGAGGCACCAGTCCTCATGTATGGAACGACTGGAAGGCAAAACTTCTAAGTGACCTATACGACCTAACGACACAGGCTCTTCGTCGGGACATTGGGTCACCGCTATTAGCATCAGAAAGAATAGAAGACCTAAAAAATGACTCGTTGATTTATCTGAAGGAGGTGTCAATCAAGCAAGAAATGGCAGAAAGTGTATGGTCGGTAATGGACGACGAGTATTTTCTTCGGAATTCTCCATCGGCTATTGCCTGGCACACCCGCCTCCTGGCATCAACCCCTATCGCGTCCCTGCCAATAGTGGATACGATAAGTAATAGTAAATCTGGTACTACTGAGGTGTTTGTCTGTGCTCCTGACTCGGAGCATTTACTGTGTAATGTGACTGCGGGTTTTGATCGAGAAAATCTAAATATTGTCGATGCTCGTGTGCACCGCACCTTTTCTAGCTTGGTTGTGATGACATTTGTTGTGTTGAATGTTGGTCGTAACAAACCCACGAAAAGCAGCCTGAATTCTACAAAACAGTCTTTGAGAGCGCAGATAATAGATCCAAAGCCTGGGAAAGACCCCCAACGAACTCGACTTTCTCGCTCCCTGCTGAATTTCCCTATTGATACAAGGGTGACATTTCCCAAGCCAAAAGATCAAAACAAAACGATTATGGTAATCACTGCCCAAGACCGGCCTGGGTTACTCCATCAAGTTGCAAAAGCATTTATTGAATGTAAAACACATCTGGTGAGCGCTAAAATCAGCACCTTCGGTGAAAGAGTGGAAGATATATTTTACATTACGGACCGTGACGGCCAGCCGATAAACAACTCGAAAGAAAGAAAGAAAATCGCAAAAACCGTTTGTGCCGCATTGCCTTCCTAACGCCTTGATTTCCTTTAAACAATCGACATTATGAATACTATTAAAGAAACTATTGTTGCGGCATACGAGAATCGCGAGTCGTTGACTCGTTCTTCAGCCAGTGCCGAACTGATCCAAGCAGTACAAGATGCGCTTAAACTCCTAGATAACGGTGACGCCAGAGTCGCTGAACCAACAACTACCGGTTGGGTGGTGAATGACTGGCTCAAGAAAGCGGTATTGTTGTCATTCATGCTTGGCGAAAATAGAGTATTAGAATCTGGGGACACCAAGTACTATGACAAGGTTGCCGGCAAGTTCGACAGTTACGACGATAGTCGATTTCAAACTGGTGGATACCGTGTTGTACCGCCAGCCATGGTTCGCCACGGTGCTTATCTCGCACCCAATGTCATTCTCATGCCGAGCTATGTCAATATTGGAGCCTACGTAGGGGAAGGTACAATGGTCGATACGTGGGCAACGGTTGGCTCTTGTGCCCAGATCGGAAAGAACGTCCACCTGTCGGGAGGTGTGGGTATCGGCGGGGTCCTTGAACCTCTTCAAGCTTCCCCTACCATTATTGAAGACAATTGCTTTATCGGTGCCCGCAGCGAAATTGTTGAAGGGGTAATCGTTGAAGAAGGCTCTGTAGTCTCAATGGGCGTATATATTGGCCAGAGTACCAGGATTTTGGATCGTGCAAATGGGAACGTCAGCTATGGAAGAATCCCCCCGGGTTCTGTTGTGGTATCTGGAACGATGCCAGCAAAAGATAACTCACACAGCTTGTATTGCGCTGTAATCGTCAAAAAGGTGGATGAGAAAACACGATCGAAAGTCGGGATTAACGAGTTGCTACGCGATATCTAAGTCAATGGAGCAGTTCCAACAACTCACCGACATTCTTTATTGGAACAACTTCTAGCGTCTCGGGACCATGAGTCGCTTGGTTCGCTTGCGGGATTATGGCTTGTCTGAACCCGAGTTTTTTTGCCTCTTTAAGTCGCTCTTGGCCTCGTTGAACCGGCCTGATCTCACCAGACAACCCTATCTCGCCAAAACATACCGTGCCAGCTGGTAACGTTTTGTCAAAATGGCTAGACAAAACTGCTAGAGCTATAGCAACATCTGTGGCTGTTTCTGATAATTTCATCCCCCCCGCAACATTCACGTAGACATCCCTGTTCCCCAAGTTAACACCAGCATGCCTGCTCAACACAGCCAGCAACATGTTAATTCGGCCACCATCAAGACCTATGGCCAGTCTACGAGGGGCTGCAAGCACAGTGTCATCGACTAACGCTTGAAGCTCAACCAGCAACGGGCGCGAACCCTCCTGTGCGACCAGGACGACACTCCCGGGCTTATCTGTGTTATCTGAAGACAGTAACATGGATGATGGATTCTCTACCCCCCTTAGACCTGAATCAGTCATTACAAATACGCCTATCTCATTTACGGCGCCAAATCTATTCTTGAATGCCCTGACCAGTCGTAAACGACTGTCCGCATCTCCTTCAAAGTACAACACGGTGTCGACTATATGCTCAAGTAATTTAGGACCAGCAAGCACACCATCCTTTGTTATATGCCCTATCATAAGTATTGCGGTATTTGTCGATTTGGCAAACCTCACCAGTCGATCTGCACAAGCTCGTACTTGACTGATACTGCCTGGCGCAGATTCTTGTTCTGTGGAAAACAGGGTTTGGATGGAGTCAATCACAACGAGTTTAGGGTCTGCTGACTTAGCAACATGTAGAACCGATTCGAGTTCCGAGGTAGCTATGATCTTGATGTTTGAGCTCCCTATCTTTGTACGACCTGCCCTTAAGGCGAGTTGCTGCAATGACTCTTCACCCGTGGTATAAAGAACCGAATCGGCAATCGAAAGACTACCAGCACATTGGAGGGCTAAAGTGCTCTTTCCTATTCCTGGTTCGCCTCCAAGCAGTGTTAC
>LUME01000147.1_pt1 | contig 11344 bp, 9 predicted proteins | sample 729951 | NCBI WGS metagenome assembly LUME01 (sample SAMN03860271, study PRJNA289734) | marine metagenome | biome: seawater column; feature: ocean; material: water; isolation source: Red Sea water column Station 34 - depth 200m | place: Saudi Arabia: Red Sea | collected 2011-10-15 | depth 200 m | reverse complement strand
GGTAAATCTGAAAATGGCGAAGGTGTAGGTGCTGGTTGGTCGATCGAACCGGTTGCCTTTGTGGTCGTTGGCGAAGATGGGGCAAAACTCATGACCATCGGAGATAAAGAAAGTTTAACCGGCAGACTTATGGATTTGGCCCCTTCAGTCATTGATACCGTAAAAGAAATGGTAAATAATGGTTCTGAATCTTCAGAAGAGGAGGTAACCGAATGAAGCCCAAATCAGTAAGAGATATTATGGCCACGAAGCTTCTGACTTTTACACCAGATACGAAAGTGGTGGCTGCCATCAAGTCATTGGTCGATCGAAAATTTTCCGGCGCCTCCGTGGTGGATGAGAATGGAGATTTAGTTGGTATTCTATCTGAAATGGATTGTATGGAAACAGTAATACAAAATTTATACTATGGAGTATCAGGTGGGGATGTGAAAGATTTTATGTCCACTAATGTGACCACGGTCAATCCTGAGATGGGGATTGTGGATTTGGCCCAAATGCTTCAAGAAACACATTTCAGACGACTTCCGGTTGTGGAAAATGAGAAATTAATTGGCCAAGTGAACCGAAGAGATTTGCTAAAAGCCATTCAATAATAATCATATCGCCCATTTGGGCAAATTAAGAGGAGGTTTCATTATGAGGAGGATGATTCATTTAATTTTAGTGTTCAGCATGAGTTTCATTTATGCAGACTCTCTGGATGTATTTTTTAAAGATGCCATGCAATGGCGCAATATTGGTCCATTTCGGGGCGGCAGGTCACTTACAGCCGTTGGTGTACCCTCTCAACCTCTTACCTATTATTTTGGCTCCGTTGGCGGCGGTGTGTGGAAAACTACTGATGCGGGATTGGAGTGGAAAAATGTGTCCGATGGATTCTTTAAAACCGGTTCTGTAGGCGCATTGGCCGTGGCTGAATCGGATCCCAATGTGATTTATGCTGGGATGGGTGAAGCCTGCATCCGGCCTGTTATGACCTCTCACGGTGATGGGGTATATAAATCCATGGATGCGGGCGACACATGGACCCATATTGGTTTACCCAATTCCCGCACAATTTCCCAAGTGATCGTTCATCCAAAAAATGAGAATCTTGTGTATGTAGCGGTGCAGGGTGACCAATATCAGACCAGTAAAGACCGTGGTATCTATCGCTCAAAGGATGGTGGTAAATCATGGGAAAAGATTCTCTACGAAAATGAACATACGGGCGTGACCGGTTTGAGCATGGACCGAAACAATCCCCGTATTCTATACGCTTCGCTTTGGGACCATCATCGACAGCCTTGGCAAATGCGAAGCGGCGGTGACGGAAGCGGCATTTATAAATCCACAGACGGAGGCGACACATGGAATAAACTGACCAAAGGTCTCCCGGAGGAAATGGGAAAAACCGATGTAAGTGTTTCTGGCGCAAATTCGAAAGTGGTGTATGTGATTGCAGAAGCTGAGAAAGGCGGCCTATTCCGTTCTGTCAACGGTGGAAAAAGTTTTAAACGGGTGAATAGCGACCGAGTCCTTATTGCTCGCAGTTGGTACTACATCCATGTTTTTGCTGATCCTCAAGATGAAAATGTGGTGTACGTGTTGAATGCGCCATTCATGAAATCCACGGATGGTGGAAAATCTTTTAATCAAATTTCCGTCCCTCATGGCGATAATCATGGGTTATGGATCAATCCCTACGACAATACCAATATGATTAATGCCAATGATGGCGGTGCAAATATTTCATTCAATGGGGGCAAATCTTGGTCCACCCAAAAGAATCAGCCCACAGCTCAGTTTTATCGTGTCATTACGGATAACCGGTTTCCCTACTACGTCTATGCCGGCCAGCAGGATAATTCCAGTGTGGCTGTACCCAGTGCCACCGGTGGCAGGGGCATTGATTGGTCCGACTGGTACCGTGCGGCAGGATGCGAAAGCGCCTACCTTGCATTCGATCCGGATAACCCGATCGAAGTCTATGGCGGATGTTATCAAGGACTCATTTCAAAACTGAATGTTTTGACTAAGAAAAGCAGAAGTATTATGGCCTACGAATATTTGGGACTGGGTTCCGTAGCCAAAGACCAGAAATATCGATTCAATTGGAATGCGCCCATTTTTGTATCTCCTCATGATCCCGAAACCATTTACCATGCAGGAAATGTTTTATTCAAAACTAAGGATGGTGGTGATTCCTGGGATATTATCAGCCCTGATTTGACACGAAATGATATAGAAAAACAGAGTTGGGGCAGCGTACCATTCACCAACGAAGCGGCTGGCGGTGAAGTCTATAACACCATTCTTTATGCAGTTGAGTCTCCACATGAAGCGGGAACCATCTGGGCAGGATCCGATGATGGATTAATCCATATCACCTGGAATGGTAGCGAATGGAAAAATGTCACCCCCCGCGGTATGGATGAAGGAATGGTGAATACCATTGAAATATCACCTCACGATCCCAGCACAGCCTATGTGGCTTTCACCAAATATAAGTTTGGCGATTTAACACCTTATATCTACAAAACTACTAATTATGGTAAAAGCTGGACCATGCGCACGAAGGGCATCCCTGATGATGCATTTGTCAGGGTTGTACGAGAAGATCCAAATAAAAAAGGACTACTCTATGCAGGAACGGAAACAGGATTATATTTGTCGGATAATGGTGGTAAATCCTGGCAGCCTTTTCAACTCAACTTGCCCGTAACGCCCATCACCGACCTTACGATTCGAAATAATGATTTGGTCGCATCTACACAAGGGCGGGCATTCTGGATTTTGGATGACCTGACCCCTCTTCATCAATATGCATCCAGTATTGAAAAATCGTCCCTTCATTTATTCGAACCGAGAACGGCCTATCGCACATCCGGTGGAAGCGGCAAATCCACCACCATGGGGCAAAATCCGCCCAGTGGTGCAGTCCTTCTCTACCACCTTTCTGAATCGTTTGGAAAGGATGCTGAATTAAAGCTTGAGGTAATAAGTGAGAATGGAGATGTGGTTCGGACTATTACCAATAAAGGGGGAAAATCATCCAAAATATTTGGCGGTTCCCATAAACCTTCGACAATACCCGCGAAACAAGGGATGAACCGGTTTGTGTGGAATTTCAGAATTGATGATTTGACCACCGTTCCCGATGTATCTTTTTATGGCGGATATAGTGGATACCGTGTAGGCCCGGGGGACTACATCATTCAATTGACTTTAGATGATAAAACTGTTTCTCAACCATTAACAGTTCAAAATGATCCTCGTATTGACATCAGAGGTCAGGATACTAAGGCCCATCAAGAATTGATGGCGGATCTTTACGATCAAATCAATGACCTTCATGCATCAATAGTGAAAGCGAGAAGCATCCGCGGTCAAATTCAAACCATGAATAAGCGATTGAAGGAAAAAGATGGGATGGATGCTTTAATCGAAGCAGGACAATCTGCCATTGATGTCATTGATCAATGGGAAGGGAATGTGATGCAAACGGATATGGAAACATTTCAGGATGTGGTGAACTTCCTCAATCGTTTGAATTCCCATATGATCAATTTGCTTCAGACCATTGATGGTTCTGACCCCCCATTGACTCAGGGCCAGCGTGAACGATATGCGGACCTCATGGATGATTGGGATATGTATAAAGAAAATTTTGAAAATATCCTGAATAATGAAGTGAATGAATTCAATACACAATATAAAGCCGCCGGATTGCCTGCGGTTATAATTCCAAACTAACATTCAACTTTCCCCTCCTTGAAAAGGAGGGGATTGAGGGGTGTGGTTTATATTAATGAATTAACTGTAGAAATGATTCCCTTTAATATATAAAGTGAGACTAGTTTTTCCACGCTGCCATATTCAAGAAGAATCCACAATAGTAAGAAAAAATTTTGATTAAAAATGAGTAATTATCCACTTCCTTCGGCAAACTCAGTAATTGAATAATTTTAATCCCAAAAATGGATTTTTTCTGCCGGAATAAACCCAGACAAACTTTTTTTCATAAAATGTGTAACTGCCAATCGTTCCAATTGGGCAACCGTCACCACTCCATCAGCATTCTCAAATTGTTGATAATATACATTTGATTCGGGGCTAGACTTACGAATTCGGTTAAAATAATCCTGCCCCATACGGAATACACCTACCGTTGCATCAAAAATTTGATCTCCCTCCAATGTAGATATAACCTTATCAATCAATGCTTTGTAATCCGATTCCCAACCGGAGTAAATCATCACGGGATCAAAGCATATCCGTACCTTCCACCCTTTTTCCATGGCAGACCGAACGGCAGCAAGACGTTTGGTTAAAGGTGGCGTATTAAATTCATTGGCCTTAACCACTTTTTCAGGTGACAACGTCCATGCCAGCAATACTTGATCCGTTGGAACCATCTCATCAATGGCACTGAATAAGGCACTTTTCGTCCGCACTTCTAATTGAAGTTCAGGATGTTGTTTTGCAAAATCAATCCATGCCCGAGTCATGGGGAGTATATTTTCAAATGCCAGCAAATCCGTATTATAAGAAATAGACAGCATCATGGGGTCATGGGGATAGGGCCGCTGTTCTAATTCAGTGATAACTGCCGATTCCATCTCTTCCTGATTCACAAACACCACCAAATTGGCGGATGGATACATACCCTGCAAAAAACAGTAATCACAATTATAGAGACAATTCAGAATCGGCGTATTATAATAAAAATTCTTGAATCCACCATCTTGAAGGATGCCTGTCCCCTTATAAATAAAGGGCGGTTTCTTTACCGCCAGAATCAATTTCATTGATTTCTTCTGGATTTGAAAATCCTGATTGGGTCTATTGAAAATGGATTTATAATCCTGCACATCCACCACTGCTGCTTTGGGGAATCGGGTAAGGCATGCCTTCGTTAATGGGTAATCCTTTGCAGAAGACTCCACATAGATATGAGAAAAATCAGGCAGAAAGTTTTTGTCGGATTTCTTCATGAATCCCGTTCCTTTCTGCTTTTGACTTGGGCGCCGTGGCAAAGAACGGTTTTAACAATTTAATTGATTCTCCATTCCGTTTTTTAAAACTCTCGGACCATTCTAGCAATTGAATCTGCTGTGTTTTAGTCAACTTTAACTGAGCAATGCCTTGATTTAAAAACGCCAATTCGGATGAACTGAATATCTGCCTATCCCCCAACACCTCATTGTGATATGATTCAACAATGGACTGAATTTCATCCACCTTGTTTTGGATCAACCCTGTAACATCTAGAGATTTCCAATCCCTTACATTCATAAGATCTGAAACCACTTTTAAGAATATCAACCTGTGGGGTGGCACAGTTGTTGACATAATTTTAAAAATGGCACTCCCTTCCATATCCACCAAACCGGGGTATCGTTCACCATTTTCTGTAATCCCTTTTGAAACGGTGGTTAATGATATTTCTTTTTGACCATGACGCAGCAAAATATCCGGGAAGAAGTATCGACGGTCACTTTCATCCTGAATAGCATTGGCCCGATATAATACACCAATTTCAGTTTGGTCTGGATTTCCGCCAGCGATACCCACATTCACCACCACGGTCTGGCTCAAATCGGGATTTTGTTTTAAATAATGATTTAACCGTTCCGTGGTTTTGACCGCGCCAACGCCAGTGATCAATAAATCAATATGGGTGTGAGAATAGAGGTGAGTGGTTGAATCTTTTTGGAGGCGATAGGTTGTAATGAGGGGTTGTGCCTCCGCCTTGAGGGCTGTTAAAAAAAGAATTTTCAATTGGGGTATAAATCAGATGGGATGGATCATCCGAAGGAAAAATGCTTATAGACAGCCTGATGCACGAGCCATGTACATTTCATCCCTTGGGGAAATTCCACATAGTCGCCGGGACCTATTGAAACGGTTTCGCCGTTTTCGGTGGTTACATCCACTTGACCTTCTAATATGTAACATGATTCTTTTTCAGAGTATTCCCATGGAAATTCAGACTTGTCACAGGACCATGTAGACCATGAGCGAATGCCCATTTCCTGGATCTCATCCTCAGTAAGTTGTTTTATCAATATCTCAGACATAATAATCCTCCCTTAACACATGTTTCAGTTGGTTTACCATTTTTATACTATGGGTTTTGGCATTGGTTTCCAAATCAATTAATTGACAGTTTTGAAGTCCCTCATTGATTCTAACCGTATCTTCATAACCATGCAATTTATCTTTAGAACCAGTGAATATTACACTATGTTGATGAATGTTTCCCAATTTCTCCCAAATTTTATATCCTGAAAATTGGAGAGCAGATCTTCTGATTCGCCCAGGGTTCGCTTCATCAATGGATTGTGCATATTTTTCATATTGCTTCGGATCCGATTGAACATCCAAAAATTTTTTCTTCAGAATCCATTTCATGATGGGCTTTAAGCCATGATACACCAAAGGATGGGCCAACCACGTCAAGGTGAGTATATACCATGGTGCCTTAAATTTTCCATTGGGACCAATTAATACCGCCAGAGATGGATCCACCTGCTTTCGGCTCATAGCATCTAAAATGACCGTGGCGCCCAATGAACTGCCCATAAGGATATAACGCCGATCATTTAGATTGTTTTCTCGAATCACATGGGGCAAATCATCACCAATGGTTTCGATGGTGATGGGTTGTTCCGTATCATGCTTTGCAGATTTCTTTTCCCGAGTTTCTATATAAAATATTTCAAAATCTATTGTCATTTCTTTCAACACAACATCCCAACTATTGATAAGGGATCCCCATCCCGGGAGAAAAACAATAGGGGGATATGGTGAAGGGAGTTCTGGTTTGAAATGGATTTGGAATAACTCCACCGATTGCCCGCAGGAGATATGACGCGTGGACCACGTACTATTGGACGAACAGAATTGGGAATAGTCCGTCATCATTTAGAGATAAAATAAAGTGTTAGTTGTCTTTATCAACAATCCGAATATTAAGTTCTGCCAACTGATCATCAGAAACAGAACCGGGAGCCTCATCCATTAATGAAGCAGCGGAAGTTGTTTTTGGAAATGCGATGACGTCACGGATATTGTTCGTCCCTGCCAAGAGCATGACGAGTCGATCGAAGCCAAAAGCGATACCACCATGGGGCGGTGTGCCGTATTTTAATGCTTCCACCAAAAATCCAAATCGAGCCGTGGCTTCCGCTTCATCCATCCCCAATAATTCAAAAATCTTGGCCTGGAATTCAGGCTTGTGGTTCCGAATCGAACCGCCCGCAATCTCGTACCCGTTCATTGTGAGATCATAGCCGCGGGATTTGAGCGAACCGGGGTCCGTTTCTAAATCTTTAATATCAGACGAAGACGGGGCAGTAAATGGATGGTGTCGTGCAATATATCGATCCGCTTCAGCATCAAACTCAAACATGGGGAAGTCCGTAACCCACACCGGTTTGAATTCACCTGTATCTAATAAGCTTTCTACTTTCCCAATCTCAACACGTAAAGCACCCAAGGCTGTGAGTGTTATTTCTTTATCATCCCCAATGATGAAAATAATATCTCCATCATTCATACCCGTGGTGCTAATCAACTCTTTTTGCAGTTCTTCATCAAAAAATTTGGATATACCGCCCGTGAGCACACCCCCCTCGGCCTTCATCCAGGCCAATCCTTTTGCCTTATATTTTTTTACAAAATCCGTAAAGCCATCAATATTCTTTCGGGAATACTTGGCACCTCTTGGGGCTACCAATCCTTTTACGATTTCAGCAGACTTAAATGCATTGAAATCTGATTGATCCGTAAATGGTTTTACATCTTGAAGGAAAAGGTCAAAACGGGTGTCGGGCTTATCAGAGCCATATTTGTCCATGGCTTCATCCCAAGTGAGTCGTGGAAAGGATTTAGGTAGATCAACGCCAATCACTTCTTTGAATATATGGCCAGTTAATCCTCCCATTTGGGCATAGATCATTTCTTCATCCACGAAGGACATTTCAATATCTATTTGGGTGAATTCGGGCTGGCGGTCTGCCCGGAGGTCTTCATCCCTAAAGCATTTCACAATCTGGAAATAGCGGTCATAACCGGAAATCATTAAAATCTGTTTATAGATTTGAGGCGATTGGGGTAGGGCATAAAATTGACCGAGATGAATTCGGCTGGGCACGAGATAGTCTCTCGCTCCTTCAGGCGTAGATTTCATGAGTACCGGTGTTTCCACTTCCATAAAATCTTGATCCGATAAATAGGATCTTACCGCCTGATAAGTCTTGTGGCGGACCTTCATATTGTGCTGAAGCTCATCGGTACGCAATTCAATATATCGGTATTTTAAACGCAAATCCTCTTCGGCACTATTCCGATCGCTGATGACAAAAGGCAAAGGCGCCGCTTCATTCAGCAAATCCATTTCAGAGACGATTACTTCTATCTCACCCGTGGCCATGTCCGGATTCACTGCACCTTCACCGCGGTTTTGGACAGTGCCGGCTACAGCAAGAACATCCTCCATAGAGAGTTTTTTCACCGCTTCAAAATCGCCGGGATAATCTTCTGAATTGAAAATAATCTGAGTTTTACCGTAGCGGTCCCGTATATCCACAAATACAACTTGACCATGAAGACGGACTGTATTTACCCAGCCGTTCAAAATGACTAATTCACCAATATGGCTCGCATTTAAATCACCGCAAGTATGTGTTCTTTTTTTCATCAATAATATGTGCACAATTTATAAACAAAAAACTCCGCTTTGGCGGAGTTTCTCATGTGAAGTTTTTGATTTAATAACTATGTTATCGTTTTGATACTTTCAATCGATTCACTGCCCGCTGCAAGGCGGCTTTGGCTCTTGTATCATCCACATCTTCTTTAGATGTCATGCGATCCTTTGCACGGGATAAAGATGCTTCAGCACGTGATGCATCAATGTCACCTGCAGATTCAACTGTCTCCACCAAAAGCTGGACTTTTTCATGGGTGATTTCTGCAAAACCGCCACTGGTGGCATAGAACACATCTTTTCCCCTCTGGGTCACTTTTATTTCACCCAAACCTAAACTGATCACTGCATCCCGATGGCCGGCCATAACACCAAACAAACCATCTGTACCGGGGCAGCGTACATAGGACACTTCTCCCGCTTCCAGGATTCGAGTCGGGGTGACGATTTCCAGATTAAATGTACCCATGGTTTATTTAGGCAGCTTCTTTCTTGGCTTTGTCGAATGCTTCATCAATGGAGCCTACATATGCGAATGCATTTTCAGGCACTTCGTCTGCGTCACCATTCAAGATGGCTTCAAATCCGGAGATGGTATCTTCCAGTTCAACATAACGTCCGGGGGTACCGGTAAACTGTTCTGCCACGAAGAAAGGCTGTGAGAAGAATTTCTGAATTTTACGGGCCCGGGCAACGGTTTGTTTATCTTCATCAGATAATTCGTCCATCCCAAGAATCGCAATAATATCCTGTAAATCTTTATACTTCTGCAAAACACCCTGCACGTTACGGGCCACATCATAATGACGGTCGCCAATCACACGGGGGTCCATAATTCTGGATGTAGATGCTAAGGGATCCACAGCAGGGTAAATACCCAATTCAGCAATTTTACGCTCCAGCACGGATGTTGCATCTAAGTGAGCAAATGCAGTTGCAGGCGCCGGATCGGTCAAGTCATCCGCAGGTACATAAACCGCCTGCACAGAGGTGATGGAACCTTTTTTGGTGGATGTAATTCGTTCCTGCAAATCACCCATTTCAGTGGAAAGGGTCGGCTGATATCCCACAGCAGAAGGCATACGGCCCAGCAGTGCAGATACCTCAGAACCGGCCTGGGTGAATCGGAAAATATTATCAACAAATAGCAGTACGTCACGACCTTCATCATCACGGAAATATTCCGCCATGGCCAATCCACTCAATGCCACACGAAGGCGGGCACCGGGAGGCTCATTCATCTGACCAAATACCATTGTGGTTTTATCGATCACACCGGATTCAGTCATTTCATTATAAAGGTCATTTCCTTCACGGGTCCGTTCTCCCACACCGGCGAATACAGAATATCCACCATGCTCGGTTGCAATGTTCCGAATCAACTCCTGAATCAATACGGTTTTACCCACACCGGCACCACCGAATAATCCGGTTTTACCACCTTTGGTGTAAGGCTCCATGAGGTCCACCACTTTAATACCGGTCACCAGCATTTCTGTGGTTGTGGTTAATTCTTCATGCTTTGGCGCCGGACGGTGAATTGGGTTGGTCTGTTCTGTCTTCAGTTCACCTTTTCCATCAATGGTCTTCCCCAATACGTCAAACAAACGACCCAAAGTTTCAGGTCCGACAGGAACAGAAATGGGAATGCCTGTATCTAACACTGGCATACCGCGGGTCAACCCATCGGTGGAATCCATGGCAACAGTTCTCACCGTACCATCTCCCAAATGCTGTGCCACTTCTAGGACTAGAGTCCCTTCTTCGTCGCGATCCACATTAAGAGCGTTCATGATTTCAGGGAGGTGGCCGTCTTCAAAAACGACGTCAACCACTGCACCCATAATTTGAGAAATTTTACCTGTCATGTTCGACATAATGGTTTTCCCTTACTAATTTAGCGCTTCAGCACCGCTAACGATTTCCAACATTTCTGTGGTAATCGCCGCCTGACGTGCTTTATTGAATTCTAATGTTAAATCTTTAATCATATCTTCTGAATTGCTGGTGGCATTTTCCATGGCAACCATTCGGGCTGCCTGTTCGCTGGCGAATGATTCCAGTAAATATTTCCACATCTGCACATTCAAATGTCTCGGTACAAGAGATTTCACAATCTCATCCTTGGATGGCTCATAGAGTCTGTCTGCAACCGCACCTTCACCTGCTTCATATTCCAGGGGCAGGAGTTTTTCCGTCAATACCATTTGGGTGGCTACATTAACAAATTCATTATACACCACCCGGATCTCATCCACGTGGCCATTGAGAAAATGACTCACAATCCCATTCCCAATTTTGATGGCATGGTTGAAATTCAGGTCTCCCCAAAAATCAATATGGGTCTCAACGATATTATAGCCACGAACTTTAAAATGGTCACGCGCCTTTTTCCCGACACAAAAGACATCCACATTATCTTTACCCAATTCATCAATTTCATTCTCAGCTTTACGAAGCACAGAACTATTGAATGAGCCGGCCAGACCTTTATCCGATGTAACTACCACATAAGCCACGCGATTTACATCACGGACTTCCAATAATGGCAGCAGATCACGATCTACTTCCGGCAAAAGATTCTGAATAATTTCGGTTAACCGGCTGGAATAGGGTCGTGCCTGTTCCATATTTTCTTGAGCCCGG
>LUME01000338.1_pt1 | contig 11345 bp, 9 predicted proteins | sample 729951 | NCBI WGS metagenome assembly LUME01 (sample SAMN03860271, study PRJNA289734) | marine metagenome | biome: seawater column; feature: ocean; material: water; isolation source: Red Sea water column Station 34 - depth 200m | place: Saudi Arabia: Red Sea | collected 2011-10-15 | depth 200 m | reverse complement strand
TCCCCAAGGAGCGGCTCAAGGCGATCCCCTGGGCGGCCGAGCGCGTGGAGTACAAGGCCGGCGGGCTCGGGCGCCGTTGACCCCCCGTGTCGCCCCCTGGCGGGGAGCGCTCCTGGCCGGGGCGGCGGTACTGCTCCTCGACCAGCTCACGAAGGCCTGGGCGCTGTCGGCGCTCGACGCAGGCCGCACGATCGACCTCGTGTGGACCCTTCGTTTTCGCCTGATCTTCAACACCGGCGCCGCCTTCAGCCAGGGCGAGGGGCTGGGACCGCTCCTCGCCATCCTCGTCCTCGTGGTGGTCGGCCTGCTCGTGCGCCTCGGGGCACGAACGGGCGACCCGGTGGCCCGCCTCTGCATCGGCGTGATCATCGGTGGGGCGCTCGGCAACCTGGCCGACCGGGCCTTCCGCAGTGGCGACGGCTTCCTCGGTGGCGCCGTCGTGGACTTCGTCGACCTGCAGTGGTGGCCCGTCTTCAACCTGGCCGACGCGGCCGTCGTCGTGGGCGGCGCCACGATCGTCCTGCGCGGCATCCGTGGCGGGGCCCGACCGTGAGCCGCCCGGACCCAGTCGTGTCCGAGGCCGTTCCGGCGGCGCTCGACGGCGAACGTCTCGACCGCGTCGTGAGCCTCCTGACGGGCATGAGCCGGCGGCAGGCGGCCGAGGCCGTCGCCCGGGGACTCGTGCGCCTCGACGGCGAGCCGGTAGACGCCCGTTCCCGGCGCGTCCGGGAGGGGGAGGAGGTGCGGGTCGAGGGCGGCGGCGCCGAGCCCGAGGCGCCCCCGGTGGCCGACCCGGCCGTCGGGTTCACGATCGTCCACGAGGACGAGCACGTGGTCGTGGTCGACAAGCCGGCTGGCCTGGTTGTCCACCCCGGGGCCGGCAACGAGACGGGCACGCTGGTCCACGGCCTCCTGGCCCGGTACCCGGAGGTCGCGGAGGTCGGCCCACCCCAGCGTCCGGGAATCGTCCACCGGTTGGACCGCGGCACCTCGGGCCTCCTGATGGTGGCCCGCACCGCCGAGGCCCACGGATCACTCGTCGGGCAACTGTCCGAACGACGCGTCGACCGCCGGTACCAGGCGCTCGTCCACGGCCGGGTCCAGGCCGACGAGGGCCGCATCGAGGCCGCCATCGGCCGATCGCCACGGGACCGCACGAAGATGGCCGTCGTCGCCGACGGCCGCGAGGCGCGCACCGCCTACACCGTCGAGCGCCGGTGGGCGCGTCCGGCGGTCAGCCTCCTCGAATGCCGGCTGGAGACCGGCCGGACCCACCAGATCCGAGTCCACGTTTCGGCCATCGGCCACCCGGTCGTCGGGGATGCCACCTACGACTCCTCGCGCGACCACCACGGCCTCGATCGGCCCTTCCTCCACGCGGTCCGCCTGGCCTTCACCCATCCGGCCGACGGGTCGCCCATGGTCTTCTCCTCATCCCTGTCGGCCGACCTCGAGGGCGTCCTGGCGGAACTGGCGGAGCCCGAGGTCTGAGCCCCCGCCGGATCGGCGCCTACGCCTCGGGCCAGGAGCGCTCGCCCCGGGACATGCGGGCGATGTCGTCGAGGGTGAACGAGTCGAGGTAGAGCTGCATGTGCGAGCCGGCGCTGGCCCAGATGGAGAGGAGCACGCACTGGCCCTCGTGGTCGCAGGCGCCGTCGGTGTGCGGTTCGCCGAAGTCGCCGGCGGTGATCGGGCCATCGCCCGCCGAGACGATCTGGGAAAGCAGGATCGTCCCCGGGTCGCGTGCCAGTACGTAGCCGCCGCCCACGCCCCGCTTGGAGCGGACCAGGCCCGCCCCCTTGAGGGCCAGCAGGATCTGCTCCAGGTAGGGCTGCGGCAGGCCGGTCCGGTCGGCGATGTCCCGGACCGATCGGGGCGTCTGCCCGTCGCCGTGCAGCGCGAGGGAGAGCAGCGCCCGACTCGCATAGTCGCCACGGGTCGAGACCTTCACAGCGACCGATCCTAGACGGGCACCCCCGGCGCTACGTTCGAGGCCGCATGACAGCGCTCGACCTCCACGGCGACCGATCCTCGACGGGCACCCCCGGCGCTAACTTCGAGGCCGCATGATCGGACCAGCGGAGCCAAGCCAACAGCCCTGTCCTCCCGACTACGGGGACGCCTGCGTGACCTGGCTCGTCCCGGCCCTGCTGGAGGGCAGCAGGGAGCCGGACTGGCTGTCGTCCGAGGTGCTCGCCGCACCACGCGTGGTCCTGCTGGTACTCGACGGCCTGGGCTGGAACCAGCTCCAGCAGCGGGCGGCACTGGCCCCGACGCTGGCCGGGCTCGACGGCGGGCCGATCACCACGGTCGCCCCCAGCACCACCTCGGCGGCGCTGACCTCCATCGCGACCGGCCTGCCGCCCGGTGAGCACGGCGTGGTGGGCTATCGCATCGCAGTCGACGGGGCGGTGCTCAATGCCCTGCGCTGGTCGACCGGCGACGGCGACGCCCGTCGGACGATCCCACCCACCGACCTCCAGCCCCACCCGGTGTTCGACAGCCAGTGCCCGCCGGTGGTGACCCGGGCCGAGTTCGCCGACTCGGGGTTCACCGAGGCCCACCTGTCGGCGACCAGGCTGGCGGGCTACACGGACCGCGCCGACCTGGTGGCGACGACCATCGGGCTGGCGCGGGCTGGGGAGCCGTTCGTCTACGCCTACTGGGACGCCGTCGATCGCATCGCCCACGAGTACGGGCTGGGCGAGCGCTATGAGCAGGAACTCGCCGCCTGCGACGCCATGGTCGGCGACCTGCTGGCCGGCATCCCTGCCGGGACGGCGCTGGTGGTGACCGCCGACCACGGGCAGGTCCACGTGGGCGGGAACCTGCTCGACCTGCCTCCGCCCGTCACCTCGCTCCTCGACGGGCAGAGCGGCGAGGCCCGGTTCCGCTGGCTGCACGCCCGGCCCGGCGCCGCCGATGACCTGCGGGCGGCGACCGCGGAGGCCTTCGACGGGGTGGGATGGGTGCGCAGCCGCGAGGAGGTCGAGGCGGCTGGCTGGCTGGGACCCCGCCTGACCGACGCCGCCCGCTCCAGGCTCGGCGACGTGGCCCTGCTGGCCCGCGGGGATGTGGCCTTCCGGGACCCCGCCGAGGTCCTCCCGATCGAACTGATCGGCCGCCACGGGTCGCTCACGGCCGACGAGATGCTGGTCCCCGCCATCGGGTGCGTGGTGTGACCGAGCAGGCATCGGCGGGGCACCGCGACCTGACGCGGCGCTACCCCGAGTCGGCCTAGAGTCGGAGCGATGGAGTCGACCAGCCGATCAGACGGGGAACCCGAGGTGCTGCAGCCCGAGGTGCTGGACGCAGCCGATGCCCCGGAGGCCGGACCGGACGACGCCGTCGACGAGACCATCGAGCACCCGGCCAAGGTCATGCGCGTCGGGACCATGATGAAGCAGTTGCTCGAGGAGGTCCGGGCCGCCAGCCTGGACGAGGCCAGCCGGGACCGCCTCAAGGAGATCTACGCCACCTCCGTCGACGAGCTGGGATCGGCCCTGTCCGACGACCTCCGCGAGGAGTTGGACCGGCTGGCCCTCCCGTTCGGCGAGGGGGACGCCCCCAGCAGCGACGAGTTGCGCATCGCCCAGGCCCAGCTGGTCGGCTGGCTCGAGGGACTGGTCCAGGGCATCCAGGCCACCCTGTTCGCCCAGCAGATGGCGGCCCAGCAGCAGCTGGCCGGAATGCGCCGTGGCGAACTGGGCAGCGGCGAGCCGGTGGGCGGCGACCCCCGCCCCGGCACCTACCTCTGAGTCGGACACCGGTGTCGCCGAAGCCGTGAGCGACTCGTTCAGCCACCTCCACGTCCACACCGAGTACTCCCTGCTGGACGGGGCGGCCCGGATCGGCGACATCGTCGGCGCCGCCGTGGCCGACGGTCAGCCCGCCATCGGCATCACCGACCACGGCAACATGTACGGGATCGTCGACTTCTACCGGGCGTGCCGCGAGCAGGGCATCAAGCCGATCCTCGGCACCGAGGCCTACATGGCGCACGAGTCCCGGGCCGAGCGCCCGACCCGGCGGGGGCGCCTCGACGATTCGGGCGGGGAGACCGAGGGTGGCCGCAAGCTCTACTACCACCTGACCCTGCTGGCCGAGGACGTCATCGGCTACCGCAACCTCATCCAGGTGGCCAGTCGGGCCTTCCTCGAGGGCTACTACTACAAGCCCCGTGTCGACTGGGAGGTCCTGGCCGACCACAGTCAGGGGTTGATCGCCACCACCGGCTGCCTCGGCGGTCAGGTGCTCCAGGCCCTCCTCGCCGACGACTACGAGGGGGCGCGGCAACGGGCCGGGCGCCTCCAGGACATCTTCGGGCGCGACAACCTGTTCGTCGAACTCCAGGACCACGGCATCCCCGAGCAGCAGCGCACCAACCCGCAGCTCATCCGCCTGGCCGAGGAACTGGGTGCACCCCTGCTGGCCACGAACGACAGTCACTACACCTGCGAGGACGACGCCGTCGCCCACGACGCCCTGCTGTGCGTGCAGACCGGCTCGCTCATGAGCGACGAGAACCGCTTCCGGTTCCATGGCACCCAGCACTACGTGAAGTCGGCGCGTGAGATGCGCGACCTGTTCCGCGAGGTGCCGGCGGCCTGTGACAACACGTTGTGGATCGCCGAGCGCTGCAACGTCGAGATCGAGTTCGGCAACCCGCAACTGCCCGACTTTCCGCTTCCGGCGGGCTTCGACGGCGACGACGCCTACCTCGAGCACCTGGCCTTCGAGGGGGCGCGGGAACGTTGGGGCGACCCGTTGCCGGACTCCGTCGTCGAGCGGCTGGCCTACGAGTTGAAGATCATCGGCGACATGGGCTTCTCGTCGTACTTCCTCATCACGTGGGACCTGATCCGCCACGCCCGGGAGCTGGGCATCCGGGTGGGGCCGGGCCGGGGCAGCGCCGCCGGCTGTGCGGTGGCCTACGCCCTGCGCATCACGGACCTCGACCCGATCCGGTACGACCTGCTGTTCGAGCGCTTCCTCAACCCGAGCCGCCTGAACATGCCGGACATCGACATGGACTTCGACTCCCGCTTCCGGGACGAGCTGATCCGCTACGCCGCGGAGCGCTACGGCCGCGACCACGTCGCCCAGATCGTGACGTTCTCGCAGATCAAGGCCCGTGCGGCGGTGCGCGACGCCGCCCGGGTGCTGGGTCACCCCTACGGCCTCGGGGACCGCGTGGCGAAGGCCATGCCGCCCCTCATCATGGGCCGCGACACCCCGCTGGGCGCCTGCCTGGAGGAGGACGAGTCGCACCGGGAGGGCTACAAGATGGCCGCCGAGTTGCGTCAGATGTACGAGTCCGACAACGACGTGCGCGAGGTCGTCGATGTGGCCAGGGGCCTCGAGGGGCTCCGCCGCCAGGATGGCATCCACGCCGCCGCCGTGGTGATCACGAAGGAGCCGCTCACCGAGTACCTGCCGATCCAGCGCAAGCCGGAGTCGGGGCAGGACCCCGGGGACGCCCCGGTCGTCACGCAGTACGAGATGCACGCCGTCGAGGACCTCGGCCTGCTCAAGATGGACTTCCTCGGCCTGCGGAACCTCGATGTCATCACCGACACGCTGGCCCTGATCGAAGCCACCCGCGGCGAGGTGCTCGACATCGACGACGTGCCGCTCGACGACCTTGCCACGTTCGAGCTGCTGGCCCGGGGGGACACGATCGGCGTGTTCCAGTTGGAGTCGGGGCCGATGCGTTCGCTGATGCGCTCGTTGGCGCCGACGACCTTCGAGGACGTGGCGGCGCTGGTGGCGCTGTACCGGCCCGGCCCGATGGCGGCCAACATGCACAACGACTACGCCGACCGCAAGAACGGCCGGCAGGCGGTGTCGTACTTCCACCCGGATGCCGAGAAGCTGCTGTCCGACACCTACGGGCTGATGATCTACCAGGAGTCGGTCATGCGGGTGGCGCAGAAGTTTGCCGGCTACTCGCTGGCCCAGGCCGACAACCTGCGCAAGGCCTGCGGCAAGAAGATCCGCGAGATGATGGCCAAGGAGCGGGACGCCTTCGTGAAGGGCTGCGAGGAGACCGGCTACGGCGGCGCCCTCGGCGACGAGCTGTTCGACGTCATCGAGCAGTTCGCCGACTACGCCTTCAACAAGAGCCACTCGTACGGCTACGGGCTCATCGCCTACCAGATCGCCTACCTGAAGGCCCACTACCCGGTCGAGTACATGGCAGCGCTCCTGACCAGCGTCAAGTCGAACCTGGACAAGGCCGGCACCTACCTCAACGAGTGCCGAATCATGGGCATCGAGGTCGGCGTGCCCGACGTCAACACCGCCCGCAGCGAATTCCACGCCCTTCCCGACGGGTCGGGGACGGCCGGGCGGATCGTGTTCGGCCTGTCGGCGGTGCGCAACGTGGGGGAGGGCCTCGTCGAACTGCTCCTGGCCGAACGGGACGCCAACGGGCCGTTCACCGACTTCTACGACTTCGTGGAGCGCTGCGACACCACGGTGCTCAACAAGCGCACGGTCGAGTCCCTCATCAAGGCCGGCGCCTTCGATTCGCTCGGCCACCCCCGCCAGGGGCTGCTGCTCGCGCACGAGCAGGTCATCGAGCACACGCTGGCCCGGCGCCGGGAGCACGACATGGGGGTCATGTCGCTGTTCGGCGACAACGGGGGGGCGCCCTCGTTCGACGAGCGAGCGTCCATCACCGACGTCGAGTTCGACAAGTCGGTGCGGCTGGCCTTCGAGAAGGAGATGCTGGGCCTCTACGTCTCCGACCACCCGCTGCTGGGCTACGAGGCGGCCCTGCGGCGCCGCGTCGACGTCGGCATCGTCGAACTGGCCGACGTCGAGGACGGCATGCAGCGCACCATCGGCGGCGTGCTCACCAACCTCGAGAAGAAGTGGACCCGCAAGGGCGACCTGATGGCGGTCTTCGAACTCGAGGACCTGGGCGGCTCGGTCGAGGTCATGGTGTTCCCCCGGACGATGACGGATCACGGCCACAAGCTGGAGGAGGACGCCATCGTGCTGGTGCGCGGACGCCTCGACACCCGGGAGGACGTCCCCAAGGTGGTGTGCCACGAGGTCGAGGTCGTCGAGGTGGGCGGTCTGGCCGAGGCCCGGCCGGTGCGGGTCCGGTTGCCGATCGAGCAGGTGAGCGAAGGCACCGTCACCGAGCTCAAGGCGCTGCTGTCAGCCCATCCGGGCGACTCGGAGGTCTATCTCCACCTCGGCGAACGGCAGGTCCTGCGCCTGCCATCCGACTTCTGCGTGGACCCGTCGAGCGGCCTCGTGGGGGAGTTGCGGGTGCTGCTCGGCGCCGAGGCGGTCGTCGCCAACTGAGGCCCGCGGTCCGCCCCGGGTTGGGAACCGGGGGGCGGGACGGCAGGCTGTACGGGCGTGTGCGGCAGTCGCCACGACCGGTTCAGGGCCCCTCCGACGGTCGGATCGGTGATTCGTCCGAGAGCGAGGAGCCGGAGTCGATGGCGATCGAGGTCGAGACGAAGGACTGTTCGATGCTCGGCGATGCCGAGATCGAGGAGATGGCGGAACTCTGCGAGGACGGGCCCAACCCCCTGGGCATCGGACTCCTGTCGAAGCAGAGCGAGGAGTGGGTGCTGGCCACCACGGCTCGCGATGGCGGCCGCCTGAAGGGCTTCGCCTTCTCGACCCTCGAGCGGATCGGCGGCACCCCCAGCGTGATCGTCGGCCTTGCCTCGGTGCGCCGCACCAGCAAGCGCGACACCGTCCTGCGGGCGCTCGTCACCGAACTCCTTCGCCGCGCCGTGCTGGCGTTCCCCGACGAGGACGTCGTCATCGGCACCCGCCTCAACAGCGCCTCCGGCTTCGAGGCCTACAAGTCGCTCAAGGACGTCAACCCCCGCCCCGACCACCGTGCGTCGGGCGAGGAGCGTGCCTGGGGCCGTCGCTTCGTCAAGCGCTTCGGCCTGTCGTCCCTCAACTACGACGAGCACGCCTTCCGCTCCAAGGGCACCGGCGAGCAGGCCTGCGTGTTCGACCACTGCAGCCTCAAGCCGGAGTCCATCTCCACCGAGGTGAACGGGTTGTTCAAGGGCCTCGACGCCGACCGCGGCGACGTGGTCGTGGCCTGCGGCTGGGCACTCGCCGAGGACCTCGAGAAGCTCCTCTGAGCCCGGCGCGGCGCCGATGCCCGCACCGGAGGCCGGCGAACCGGCCACTGACGCCGTTTTGGAGGACGCCGACGGCGGGAAACGCCCAGGGCGTCGACTTCCTCCTCCTCGAGGGTCCGGCCGACACCGCCGCCTACTGGGAGACCACGCTGCCCGAGGAGGGGCGGGCGGCATTCCCGTGGCCGGGCCTGCTGGCGGCACCCGCCCTGGTGGTGGTGTACGCCGACGCCGACCGTTACGTCGAGCGCTATGCCGAGGCCGACAAGGCGGCCTCCGGGCTGGGTGGCGACGCGGGCGACTGGCCGGTCCCGTACTGGTACGTCGACGCCGCCTTCGCCGCCCTGGCCCTCCAGCTGCTGGTGGTCGGGAAGGGGCTGGGCTGCTGCTTCTTCGGCCTCTTCGAGCACGAACGGGCGGTGGCCGAGCGCTTCGGCGTGCCGTCGGGCCGTCGGGCCGTCGGCGTCGTGGCGGTGGGACATCCGGCGACCGCCGGGCAGCGGCCCTCCGGATCGACGACAAGGGGCCGCCGCGACCTGGGCGAGGTCCTCCACCGGGGGCACTGGGGTGCCGCCGATGAGCGCCCGACAGGGGCGGCCGGGTAGGGTCGTTGCGACCGTTTGGCGGGCGCCCGGAGCCCGCCGGCCATCCTCCGGAGTCCCGAATGACCGATGCCGCTTCCGTGACGCAGGTGCCGATCGTCGGCTACCTGCAACTGGGCGCCGAACCCCACCTCCTCGCCAACGAGTGCGCCGGCTGCGGCGCCCGCTACTTCGACCGGCGCAATGCCTGTGCCAACTGCGGCGGCATCGACTTCGGCGAGGCCCGGGTCGCCGACACGGCGGTCCTGAAGGCCTTCAGCATCGTGCACAACGCCGCACCCGGCATCCCCGTGCCCTACGTGTCGGCCATCGTCGAGACCACCGACGGGACCTCCGTCCGCTCGAACGTGGTGGGCCTCGCCGACCCGATGGATGCCGAGCTGGGCATGTCCGTTGCCCTGACCACCTACGTCTGCGGAACCGACGACGACGGCACCGAGTGCGTTGCGTTCGGCTACGCCCCCGCCTGAGCACGGGCTCGTACCAGCACCTTCCACCACCGACCAGACCACGAGAGAGAGGCACACGCCATGGCCGGAGATTCCGTCTGGGTCCTCGGGACCAGCATGACCCGCTTTGCCCGCTACCCGGAGCTCGACGCCCTCGACCTGGCGTCGCAGGCCTGCCTCGACGCCTTCGCCGACGGCGGTGTCGGCATCCACGACATGGACATCCTGGCGGCCGGCTCGCTGTTCCATCCGCCCGGCCTCGGCCAGCGCCTGCAGAAGCAGATCGGCCAGACCGGCATCCCCGTCTACAACGTGACCAATGCCTGCGCCACGGGCGCCACGGCGGTGCGGGTGGCCTACCTCGCCATCAAGGCGGGGGAGGCCGACATGGGCCTCGCCAAGATGGGGCTCCTCGCCGGCGGCAGCCGCTCGGAGCGCAAGGTGTACGAGCCCAGCGGCCGCTACGAGGCCGTCACGTCGGTCGACGGGATCCTCGGCACCGAGACCATGCCCGGCGTGTTCGCCCAGGCCGGCATGGGCTACGCCTACGAGAACGAGGGGGTCGGCTTCGAACAGTTCGCCAAGGTGGCCTACAAGAACCACCTGCACTCCACGCTGAACCCGCTGGCCCAGTACCAGAAGGAGTTCAGCCTCGAGGAGATCATGGGCTCACCGGTCCAGAGCTACCCGAACACCACGCTGATGTGCTGCCCGACGGGTGACGGCGCCGCCGCCGTGGTGCTGGTATCCGGCGAGCGCCTGCAGTCGATGCCGACCGAGGTCCAGCGACGGGCGGTCAAGGTCTCGGCCTCCGTGCTGACCAGCGACCCGTACGTCGAGAGCGGGCAGGTGCAGCCGGACGTCAACACGCTCACCCGCAATGCCGCGGCACAGGCCTACGAGGCAGCCGGCGTGGGACCGGAGGACCTCGACCTGGTGGAGCTCCACGACTGCTTCGCCACGGCCGAGCTGATCCACTACGACAACCTGGGCCTCTGCGAGCGGGGCGGAGCCGGCGACTTCGTCGACTCGGGGGCGCCGTTCCGGGACGGCTCGATGCCGGTGAACGTGTCGGGCGGCCTGATCTCGAAGGGGCACCCGATCGGGGCCACCGGTGTTGCCAACATCTACGAGGTCGCCACGCACCTCCGGGGCGAAGCCGGTGACCGCCAGATCGAGGGGGCGACGGTGGGCCTGGCCCACGTGATCGGCCTCGGATCGGCCTGCGGCGTGCACATCCTCGAGAAGGCGGCCTGACCGGAGACACCCCGGCCCTTGGTCCACCCTCCCCGTCAGGACAGTTCGGCCAGGAGCGCCTCGATGGTGCCCACGGGCGCACGGCAGGCGAAGTCGCGGCACACCCAGGCTTGGTCGCCGTCGCGGCCATCCCACAGCGGACCCGGTCGCCGCTCGCCCCACGCCAGCACCACGTTGGGCCGGTGGGTGCCCTGCACGGCCTCGACGAGGTCCGGGCGGTCGCCGGTGACCACGACCTCGGTGATGCCCGAGGTCGACAGGTCGATCGCTGCCAGCAGGTGTCCGAAGGCCGTGGGGTGCTCGGCGACCAGTCCGCCGAGGAGCCGCAGGACGCCCTCGGCGGCCTCGGCGTAGCGTCCCTCGCCGGTGAGGGCCGCCAGCCGCAGGAGGGCCACGGCAGCGAGGCTGTTGGCGCTGGGGTGGGCGTTGTCGAGTACGTCCTTGGGGCGGGTCACGAGTGGTTCGGCGTCGTCGCCGATCGTGAAGAACCCGCCGTTCTCGTGGTCGGTGAACTGTTCGAGGAGCAGGTCGGCGCTTCGGATGGCCTCGTCGGTCCAGCGGGCCTCGCCGGTGGCCTCGCCGAGTCGTGTGAGGGCGTCGACCATGGCGGCGTGGTCGGCGGCATAGCCGAGCAGGCGCCCCCCGGTGTCGGACTGCCAGGAGCGCAGCCAGCGACCGTCCTCCCGCCGCAGGTTGGTGAGGAGGAACTCGGCGTTGGCACGGGCGGCGTTCAGCCAGTCGCTTCGGCCGGTGGCGGCCGCCGCCTCGGCGAGGGTGGCCAGCATGAGCCCGTTCCACTCCGTGAGGACCTTGTCGTCGAGGCCCGGCCGCACCCGGTTCTCCCGTGCGGCGAACAGGGCGGCCCGGGCCCGCTCGACCTCGGGGGGCCGCACCAGGTCGCCGCGTTCGGG
>LUME01000607.1_pt1 | contig 11388 bp, 12 predicted proteins | sample 729951 | NCBI WGS metagenome assembly LUME01 (sample SAMN03860271, study PRJNA289734) | marine metagenome | biome: seawater column; feature: ocean; material: water; isolation source: Red Sea water column Station 34 - depth 200m | place: Saudi Arabia: Red Sea | collected 2011-10-15 | depth 200 m | reverse complement strand
TGCTTGTGCCAAGATGGATCAGATCTAACTCCAATTTGTATTTAAATGTCTCTGGAATAATCAAATTTTAAAAAAATTCTAATTGATTAATTCTATGGAGTAAACAACAAGATTACCTTTTTGAGATGTAAATATGCCTGATAATCTAGCAAACATACCATATTTTTTCTTACGAAGTTTAATGACCATGTCTGCTTCCTCACCTGTAATCATTTCCGTTTTACCTTTTACCCATTCATTTTTTGGCTCCCCTTTGAATGAACAAGAAACAATTCGTACATCCTGATTATTTTTAAGTCTCTTAACTTTACCAGTACTGTCCCTAGTTATGACATAGATTAGATCTTTATCAATTACAAACCAAACAGGAGTTCTAATAGGAGTTCCATCCCTTTTGTATGTTTCAAGGTTAATGTATTTTTCATCCGAAAATTGTTCTAATGGATCTCCCATACTTTATGAAAACAATTTACGTATTTTAATTCATTTAAATTTAATTTCAAGCCCAAAAAAAATAATCAACCCTTAAATTGACTTGAAGTACATTCAAGAATTATGATGGCATCGCGTGGCTATGATATGACACCAACAATGTATTCACCAGATGGTAGAATTTATCAAGTAGAATATGCTATTGAAACAGTAAAAAGGGGAACGCTTGCAATTGGGATACAAGCTAAGGATGGTGTCGTAATTGCTGTTGAAGAAAAACCACGCAGTCTTCAGGTTTCTGAAACCACACAAAAAATTTTCCAAATTGATGAACATATTGGTGTGGCTGCGGCTGGATATATTCCGGATGCACGTGTTCAGGTAGATAATGCCAGATTTTTTGCACAAAGTAATAAACTAACTTATGATGAACCTGTGGAAGTAGAAACAGTTGCTAAGCATTTAGCAGATCAATCTCATCAATTCACACAATATTCAGGTGTACGCCCTTTTGGTGTTGCATTAATTATTGCTGGAGTAGATAGAAAGGGTTCAAGAATATATGTGACTGACCCAAGTGGCACCTATGTTTTATATGCTGCAGTTGCTATAGGTGGCAACTCGGATGATATTACTAGCTTCTTGGAAAAAAATTACAAAAAAGACATGTCAGTAGATGACGCAGCATCGCTAGCAATTGCTGGAATAAATCTGAAATCTGATGAAAAAGGTGTGAATCATATTAAAATGTCAAAGATCAAATTGGACACAAAACTCTTAGAACGAATTTCTAATGAAGAACTAGAAAAATATGGTCAGATAGCAACGGAAAAATTTGCTAAATGATACTAGAGTACAGAATATAACATCAAAAAGATTGGTTGTATTATGGGTTTAGGAAGTTATTGGGGTGAAGTTATTGATGTTTTGCAGGAGATCATACCTGTATACGATAAAGTAAATTCGTGTATTTCGCTTGGAAAAGATTCTGAACATCGTAAAAGGGCAATAAAGGGGAGAATAAAAAATGGTGACAAAATTCTTGATGCTGGTTCAGGGTTTGGAAATATGTCAAAAACTGCATTAGATATTGCAAATGGAAACATCTCCATCATGTTATATGATCCTCTTTTGCCAATGATAAAAAATACTGGTAGGCTATTTGAAGAAAAACCTGAAGTAGCTTGTGGGGTTTTTGAGCATGTACCATTTAAGGATGAACAGTTTGATGTTATTCTTTCTGGATATTCATTACGTGATGCCATTAGCCTAAAGATAGCTATTTCTGAAATGCATAGAATTCTGAAAAAAGATGGTAAATGGATCATTGTTGATTTAGGTAAACCCGATAACCCAATTACTAGATTTGGTGTTTCGTTTTATCTTAAAATAATTCTACCAATTGTTGCATATGTGGCAGGTGGAAAATTAGGACTGAAATTTGCAACACTTTATGGCACATACAGAGTCTGGCCAAAAAATAAAAAGTTAGAATCACTACTCCTTGAAAAATTTTCAAAAATTGAATTTGATAAAGATCTGATGGGCGGTGCAATTATGATTGCCGTGTATAAATAAGAGTAAAGCATAATCCAAATCTTTAATTTTGCAATATACAAGATGATTTTATGCTAGAATATTCACTGAACATTATTGGAAGCGAATGGATGATAATTATTTTTGTTGCGCTAATTTTACTTTTAGGCACAAACCGTTTTCCTGAGGCTGCAAAAAAGATAGGTAAAATGGTGGGTGAATTTAACAAAGCAAAAAATGAAATTCAAAATGAAATGAAAGATGTTGCAAAGGAGAATATTGAAATTTCTGGTCCTGTGAAAAACGAAAGGCAGAAGCTAGAGATAATGGCTAAAACGATTGGAATTGATTCTAAAAAGAAAACTGATGATGAGCTAAGAACAGAAATTGCTGGTAAGATTGGTCAGAGAGAAATAGATAAACAATCTAAATAAAACTAATATCTTAATTTTCTAGATCTTTTTTCAAGCGATAAATATTTTTTGTAAGTCGTTTATTTGCAAAATTGAAATACGCTTTTACAATTTCAAATCCCAAATATCTTCTGCCCATCATTTTACTAACGACAGCAACTTGACCAGAACCAAGAAAAGGATCAAATACTAAATCTTTTTTTTCACTTGAATACTGGATAATTTTTTTGATAATTTCAGCAGGAAGCTTTGTGGGAGTCTTATCATCTCCAGTCCAATATTCACGTTTAATAGTCCAAACATCTTCTTTGTCTTTATAATGTAGGCTTCTTCCATCAGATGTCTTTGCATTTTTTTCAAATCTTGAATAAGGAAAAAATTTGCGTTTTTTATTATCCTTGCATACGTAAATGCAATGATAATGGGAAGTTACAAATTTTTTTGCCGTAACTACACCAAATTGATATTTCCATATGATATGGTTGACAGTTATAAATCCAATATCGTCTAATGCAGTAAGAATATCCTTAAGATTATTCCAACCTGAAAATACATACATACTTCCAGATTTTTTTAAGATGCGTGATATTTCAGACATCCAAGCATGCGTAAAATCATAGTAATCTTCAGCTTTTATTTCGTTGTAGCCAGACAAAACTCTAGAAGCAATTCTATTATAATTTGCTTTTTTATCTTTAAAATTTATGGCAAAAGGTGGATCAGTGATAACTAAATCTATTTTTTCATCAGGGATAGATTTCATTCCATTAATACAATCAAAATTGTGGATTTGATTCACTTTAAATCGCTTCAAATACAAACAACCCCATACATATCTAACATAATAATGAAATTAATTAAAAAATATAATTTTGATTAATACTAATAACTATCCATAAATGAATTATCAGTTATTTGTATTTGATCTTTGATTTTATTCGATTGACCTGTGCCATCTCTTCACGTAGGTGTTTTTTCAACAGTCGTTCATGCTGTGCTTTGTGTTTCCAATAACAGTTTAGAACCGCTTGCCTTGATTTAGCTCTTTTTAAGGCTGCCTGGTAATTTCTGTGAAGTGAAGCCACTTCTCCTGAATAGCTTGCCATATTTTTTGCTAATTGCGAGTATAGATAACAGTTTCGAATTTCTGATATCAACTGTGCAAATATCAATAGAAGCACAAATACGCAAATCGATCATAAAACTATTAGATAGTTATAACCAAAAATTTGTATGGAAAAAGTTGCAATTGTTACAGGTTCATCAAGTGGAATAGGCTTTGAAACAGCTTTAGCGTTAGCAAAAGAGGGTTATTTCACATATGCCACAATGAGAGATACCACAAAAAGTGACAAAATCAAAGAAATTGCTCAAAAAGAGAAGCTGGAAATTAATATTTTGGAGCTTGATGTAGATGATGAAAATTCTGTCAAGACCGCAATTGCACAGATTTTAGATCAAAAGCAAAGAATTGATGTGCTGGTAAACAACGCAGGATGGGGTCTTTGGGGATGTGTGGAAGATGTATCTGTTGATGAATTCAAGGAACAGTTTGAGACAAACTTCTTCTCAATTATAAGATTGATTCAGGAGGTTGCGCCTACGATGAGAAAACAAGAAACAGGTACTATAGTCAATATCGGCTCTGTTGCAGGTCGTATTGGATTTCCAGCATCTACTGCTTACATCAGCTCCAAATTTGCGCTAGAAGGACTAAGTGAATCATTAAGGTTTGAGCTTAGTCCATTTGGTGTTGATGTTATTATAATTGAGCCGGGCGTTATCAAGACAAAATTTTTTGATTCTATGAAAATGGCGGAGAAAACTAGATCGGATTCAGCATACAAAAACATTACAAATAAGGTGATTTCAGGTGTGAAAATGATGTCGGAGATGGGAACTGAACCAAGAGAAGTTGCAGATACAATAGTTAAAGCGGTTAGCGAACAAAATCCACTACCAAGATATATTGTTGGAAATGATGCATTGATGTTCTTGGAGGCAAAAAAAACCAAAACAGACATTGAATTTGAAAATTACTTGAAAAAAGAACTATACGATGAATAAATTGAATAATATTTGCTTAGATTGAATACCTATTTTTAAAAATATTTACGTGGTTAGATTGATATACGGTTTTAACTGATTTTTGTCTAAGTCAACAATTTGTACGTGTGAATAATATGAAATGGAAAACATTACAGCATAACGGGATACTCTTTCCTCCTGAGTTTAAGTCTCAGGGAATTAAGATTAAGATTAATGGTGAACATATTGACCCTAGCCTGATTCAGGAAGAAATGATATACCAATGGGCAAAAAAGAAAGATGCACCAAAACCAGGCACCACAGAAAAATATGTTGAGGATCCTGTCTTCCAGAAAAATTTTATTTCAGATTTTGCTAAAACCTTTAATGGAAAATTTAAGAACTTAAAATATACTGATGTTGATTTTACTCAAGCATACAAACTTGTAGAAAAAGAAAAAGAAGCCAAAGAACTGATGACAAAGGAAGAAAAAAAGGCGCTTGCTCTAAAACGAAAGGAAATTCGTGAAGAGATGAAAATAAAATATGGAAAAGCAATAATGGATGGACAAGAGGTCGAGGTTGGAAACTATATGGCTGAGCCGCCAGGAATTTTCATGGGTAGAGGTGAACACCCGATGCGAGGACGATACAAACCACAGGTTACCTCTAATGACGTAACACTGAATCTTGGTAAAGAAGCCAAAATTCCTGATGGTAATTGGGGGAAGATTGTACATGATAGAAACTCGATGTGGATAGCAAGTTGGATGGACGCTTTAACACAAAAGCGAAAATATGTTTGGTTGGCTGATACTGCGGGAATCAAACAAGAAAGAGATCAGGCTAAATACGACAAGGCAAAAAACTTGGCCAAAGAAATTGAAAATGTGAAGACGCATATTGTTAAAGATATGCAAAGTAAAGAGCATAAAACTAGAAGAATAGCTACTGCATGTTATTTGATTTATCGTACAGCAATGAGAGTTGGAGATGAAAAAGATCCGGACGAGGCTGATACAGTTGGTGCTACCACACTACGAAAGGAGCACATAAAACTTACCGGAAGTACTATTGAATTTGATTTTCTTGGAAAAGATAGTGTAAGGTGGCAAGAATCAATTCCAGCAGAAGGATTTGATAAACAATTTCATGATAATCTGAAGGAACTTATCTCAAACAAAAAAGATAAACAAGAAATTTTTGATGGTATTACTTCAAGACATGTCAATGCCTACTACTCTACATTAGTTAAGGGACTGTCTGCAAAGGTCTTTAGAACATATCTAGCCTCAAGTGTAGTTTCAAAATACCTTCGTGATCATGATAATATTAAATCAGAATCTAATATGAAAAAATTATTCCACGCAAAGATGGCAAATTTGGATTCTGCTATTATGTGTAATCATAAAAGAACAATTCCTAAGAATTTTGAGCAATCATTACAAAAGAAAAAGGATACTTTGAGCAATGTGGAAAAGTCAAAACCGTGGCTAAAATCTGAAGAATCTCTCAAAAAGACTCAATCTAAGACATCAAAAACAGAAAAACAGAGAGAGAAGCAAATAGAGCGAGTTAAAAAAATTAGGGCTACTATGAAAAAACAAAAAGAAAGGCATAAAGAGAGAATTGAAAAATTACAATTACAGATAGAACTAACACAGAAAACAAGAGACCATAATTTAGGAACATCTCTTAGAAATTATATTGATCCAAGAATTTTCAAAACCTGGACTGATGAGGTTGGAGCTGAATGGGAGAAGCTTTACACATCAGCATTACAGAAAAAATTTCTTTGGGTAAAAAGTATCAACTCTAAATGGAATGATATTTCAAAGCAATATTAGATTCAGAATCATTTAATTGCACTAAAAATTTATGCGTATGCGTACTTATGCCGGGGTAGCTCAGCCTGGTCTAGAGTGCCAGTCTCTCCATAGAAGGCAATACTCATAATCTGGAGGTCGTGGGTTCGAAACCCACCCCCGGCATTAACATATAAGGTATAATGGGTATCTTTATCATAATTGAAATTTTTCGTTACTGGCGGAGCTGGATTTATCGGAAGATATACTGTAACAAGATTGTTACATGATAACCATAATGTAACAATTTTTGATAATTTCTCTTCAAGCTCTAAGAATGACATTACACATCTACTTGAAGATGGTGCTGATCTTGTTACGGGCGATATTCTAGATTACGATTTATTGTTAAAATCCGTATCAAATCATGATTTTGTAATCCATCTAGCTGCACAGACTAGTGTTTCACAGTCAGTTGTGAACCCCAAGACAACTGTCGACGTAATAGTTGATGGTACGGTTAACGTTCTGAAAAGTTGTGTTAAAACTAATGTAAAAAATCTAATCTTTTCATCTTCTGCTGCAGTTTATGGAAATTCCCTAGATATTCTATTATCTGAAAATTCCCAACTTAGTCCTCTATCAGCATATGGTGCAAGCAAGCTTGTTGCTGAATATAATTTGCGTACATTTTCAAAACTTTTTGGTTTGAATTGTATCTCGCTTAGACTTTTCAATGTGTATGGAAATAATCAGTCATCTGAAGTAGGTGTAATTAGAAAATTTTTAAAAAATATATCAAAAGATGTGCCAGTTGAGATTTTTGGAGATGGTACACAGACAAGAGATTTCGTTCATGTATCAGACGTAATACAGGCATTTTATTGCGGAATCAGAAATATTGAGGCTAAACGTGGGGAGGTCTATAATATTGGAAGCGGAACAGCAACATCAATAAATGAATTGGCATCATTATTGACTTCTAGTAAAGGAAAAGATCTACAAGTAATCCACAAACCAGCATTAGAAGGTGAAATTAAAGATAGTAAAGCAGATATTTCTTTAGCAAAAAATGATATCGGATATTCTCCACAAATGTCATTATCTGATGGGCTTGCTAGTTTGGTTTGACTTTATCTTGATGGCTCAGAATAAATTTAATTTTGTTTTACAGATATTATAATATCTTGAAAGCTTTGGAATTTATCTCTACCACACCAAAATCCATAAAGAATGGGCTCAACAATCGTTAGATTTGTTGTGTGATAAATAGAATGTATAAAATTTTCATTATATCCTACAGTATGTTCCGGTACGTCAGAAAGCATCACTGCATGATTATCTTCAAAATGTTCAAATAAGATATTACTTTTTTTTTCCTGCATTAATGAAAGGGATTCCTCATTCAAAAGAAGAAAAGTGGATAAGGAAAAACCATTAGGTTTTGTAACCCGGTTTATTTCTGATATATAATTAGGTAAATCAGAAGGTAGTATATGAGTAAATACTGAAGTTGCAAATACTAAATCAAATGAATTATCATTATATGGAAAACAAAATTTGGCAGGAGTTATTTTTCCATTAGGATTGTATGCTTTATTATAAACATCAACATGCGTAAAATGAAAATTGGAAAATTTAGATGTTATATTTTTTTGAGACCATTCTATACCAGATTTGAATACATCAAACCCACAATAACGCCCATTTTGATTAAGATACCTAGTAAAAGGAATTGCCATACGACCTATACCAGAACCAATATCAAGAATATTTGCAGATGGGGTTATATTACACGAGTCTACAAAATATTGAAAAAATTCTTGACCAATTTTAGTAAAATCACCCTCACCAACAAAAGTTCTACCTGATGGAGTAAGATTAGTTTTATCTTTTTTTAAAGCATCAGACAAATCATAAAATAATCTATACATACGATAAACTTTCCATTTTAGTTTTGGGTGATGGTTGAGAAATTTGAAAACCAATTACATACTCAACGGCATAAATTAAGATCTATCCCGCATTAAATTTGCCATTGAGAATAACAATACTGAAGTAATGCTCATCATAGAGCCAAGTAAAATCGATACTACACTCCCTAACATGTATCCATACAATACTTTAGGGTTATGAGGATCTAGATAACCATCAAGCCATATAACACCCATAATCAAGCCAGATATAAAAAGCAGGATTCCTGGTATCCCATAAAAATACATTGGATGCTTTATTGATACATACTTTAACGTAGTTCCAATAACATGTGCACCATGTTTTACCGGATGCTCCGTTGACGTATCGCCAATATATGATACTTTGATTGGCACTTCTGCAATTGATAATCCATTTTTTGATATTTTTACTAAAATTTCAGTAGATACAGCCATTCCAGATTCTGTGGGATGTATTAGATCAATTGCTGGTTTTGAGTATGCTCTAAATCCCGACTGAGAATCAGTTACTTTCAGGTCTGTGGCAGAATTTATAGTAGATGTTATTATCTTAATTCCTGTTTTTCTATAACTTGGTAAATTCTTGTCATCTTTTAAGGATCTAGAACCTATTACAACATCAACCTTATGCTTTAAAATTACATTGATAAGATCCGGGATCTGATCTGGGTTGTGCTGCCCATCCCCATCTAATGTTACCATAATTTCTGCATTGTTTTTCCTAGAATAATCAAATAACGTAGATATTGTAGCACCATATCCCTGATTTTTTTCGTGAGAGATTACTACTGCACCAGCTTTTTTGGCTAGTGCTGCAGTGTCATCTGTTGAACCATCATCACATACTATAACTTTGTCAGCATGAGGTAACGATTTTTTAACGACATCATTAATTTTTATTTCTTCATTATATGCTGGAATACAAACTATTTTCAATTTGATAGATTTTAGAAAAAAGACACTAAGATTTTAATGTAGGCATAGATTGTACTCTTAATTATGGCTAGAGCTTTAAATGAGTTCTTTCACCAAGTAAAAGCTGCGATTTTGTATTAATGTCATGACCGCCATCTATCTGAGAATTATGAGCAATGATACTAGATGACAAATTTACTTTGGCATAAACTTTACAATCTTTCATGAGAATAGAATTTTCAATATTACAGTTTTCTAAAATACAGTTGTCACCTATACTGACATAAGGTCCTAATCTTACAGCATTTCTAATCTTACAGTTTTTACCAATAATGGCTGGACCAATTATAGAAGAATCCTGTGAAATCTCTGTATTGTTTCCAATTATAATATTATCTTTGATTGAAGCGTCTTTTTCAGCTAGAAATTGTTCCTCTGTACCTATTGAATCAAGTACTAGTCTGTTTGCATGAATTATGTCGTCTGGTGTTCCAGTATCTTTCCACCAACCCGTAACAGTATCATAAGCAATCGAGTTTCCCTTATCCATTAGCAATTGTAATGCATCAGTTATTTCGAGTTCACCTCTCATTGACGGTTTCAGGTTGTCAATTATATCAAAAATTTTTGGGGAGAGAAAATACACGCCAATCACTGCTAGATTTGATGTAGAATTTTTTGGTTTTTCTATGATATTTTTAATTTTCAAGGAATCTTCTTTGTCAATATATGCAACTCCAAACTTTGAAGGATTGTCAACTTCGCACAATAATATCATTGCATCTAAACCTGAAGAAGAAAATTTTTTGGTATAGTCAGTAAGGCTTTTTCTTAGGACATTATCCCCAAGATATACAATAAATTTGTCATCGCCCACAAACTGTTTGCACAGTCTGATCGCATGAGAAATTCCTTTGGGTTTTTCTTGATAAACATATGTTATATTTACGCCAAACTGTTTACCATCCCTATAGTATTCCTTGACTTTTTCGGGATAGATATCACCTATGACAATTGCTATATCGTGAATTCCAACATTTTTCAGATCTTCTAATGCATACTGTGACATTGGTTTGTTTGCAATAGGCAAAAGTTGTTTTGGTCCAGCATGTGTAAGTGGTCGTAATCGTGTTCCATGACCCCCGTGAAGAATAATTCCTTTCATTTTTGATGTAATCTAGTCAAAAATTTTATGTCATTTATTGAAATTTCTCTTAGTAATTTTCCATCTAAACCCAGTTTATCTGATACTAAGCTAGCCATTTCATATCTTGATATTTTTGATGCACCAGCAACATGAATAATTCCGGTAAGATGTCTTTCTGATATTTCAATCAGCATTCTACTAAGACTTGGAACATATGTTGGAGATGTGAATTGATCAGTTAATACATCAATTTGTTTTTGTTTTTGTAGACTTTCAATTACCCACATAGGAAAACTTTTCTTAGTAGGATGTATACCAAACGGTGTACTAGTTCGTGCAATACACCAATCAGAGGAAAAGTTTTGTATTGATTTTTCCCCTAATAGTTTTGACTTTCCATAGAATCCTAACGGATTAGTAACATCATTTTCTTTATACAACCCAGAATTTCCGCTAAATACATAATCTGTTGAGACGTAAATCATGAAAGAATTGATTTTTGAGCATTCTTTTGCGATAATTTCAGTCGCTTGCGAGTTTATTTTTAATGCATTATCTTGTTGTGTGTCGCAAAGATCTACAGCAGTCATTGCACCAAGATGAATAACTATGTCTGGATTTTTTTCGGATAGAACATTTGAAATCATTTCATGATTAAGTAAATCCATTTTTGTAGAAATTCCAAATTCTGGTTTTGATTTATTATAACAAGAAAAAACATCATATGTTTCTGACAAATCTTTTACCACTTGGCGTCCGATTAGTCCTGCTGAACCTGTTACTAGAAATTTCAACTTTGCCAATTAAGAGTCCAGGGTTGTGGATGAAGAACTTTTTCATTCACTAGTGGTTTCCACCAATCCTGATTTTGTAAATACCAATCTACCGTTTTCTCCAAACCCTTTTCAAAACTAGTACTTTCAGACCAGCTTAATTCCTTTCTAATTTTTTTGGATTCAAGACTATATCTAAAATCATGACCAGGTCTGTCTTCAACAAATTCTATTAGATCCTCTGATTTATTCAAAATATTAAGAATTTTTCTAATAATGGTAAGATTATCAACTTCATTATTTGCTGAGATATTATATGATTCACCAGATTTACCATGGAGCAGTATCTGCAAAATTGCTTCACAATGATCATCAACAAAGATC
>LUME01000601.1_pt1 | contig 11401 bp, 13 predicted proteins | sample 729951 | NCBI WGS metagenome assembly LUME01 (sample SAMN03860271, study PRJNA289734) | marine metagenome | biome: seawater column; feature: ocean; material: water; isolation source: Red Sea water column Station 34 - depth 200m | place: Saudi Arabia: Red Sea | collected 2011-10-15 | depth 200 m | reverse complement strand
AATCGGGGGTGTTCAATTCACCCACTGGCCAGACGTTGACGTACCCCTGGTCTGCGACATGTCTTCAGACTACATGTCAAGAGCAATACCGTGGGAGAAGTTTGATTTGGTGTACGGGGGACTCCAGAAAAATCTGGGTCCATCCGGAATGGCACTTGTGTTTGTAAGGAAGTCAGTAGTGGAAGACTGCAATACTGACATTGGGCGCTATATGCGTTATGCCGTCCACGCTGAAAAAAATTCTATGTTCAACACTCCGCCAGTGTTTCCAATTTACATACTGGGAAAGATACTTAAGTGGATGAGTGAGAAGGGCGGGCTCGATGTTATCGAAAGAGAAGCACAGGAGAAATCCAACCTGCTGTATTCAGTGATCGACAGCAGCGACGGGTATTACAGTTGTCCCGTTGAAAGGAGGTGTCGCTCGACCATGAATGTGGTTTTCAGATTGCCGAACGACAATCTAGAAGCAGAGTTTCTTAAGCAGTCGGACGCAGCAGATCTACTCAATCTTAAGGGACACCGGAGTGTTGGTGGATGTCGAGCGAGTATCTACAATGCTATGCCGCGTACAGGCGTGACGGCACTGGCCGAGTTTATGGTTGCATTTCGGGACAATAACCCTGGGTAAAACTGCTTGACACAGATTCACACTTTCAAACCCTACGTCGTCTGCCGCGATCGAGCGGAGCACGTGGTTGCGCCTGCTTACGACTCAATGGCGCCTGTCGAACGTTCGGCCTACATCAAGGCAAACCCGTCGAACTTCATCAAAACGATGAGAACACCGGAAGACTATTTTGAGCTAGAAAAACCATCGCTGAAAATGGTTCTGGATCACAATTCTAACGAAGTGCAAAAGATGTTGGAGGATTCTAGCTTCGAGATTCAACAGCAGGAGGCGCTGTATATTTATCGACTGCATACCGGAGATCATGTTCAGACGGCTGTCATTGCAGAGGTACCGGTGACTGAGTATCAGCAAGGTCGCATTCACCGGCATGAGCATACGCGGGCTGAACATGAAAACAGACTCACGCAATACTTACAGCATGTTGGTGTAAGCTCCAGTCCCATTTGCCTGGCTTATCAGGATGATGCTCGAATTGTTGAAATAGTAGAACTCATTACCCAGGGCGAACCGTTGCTTGACTTTTCTCTGGACGATGGAGTCCGCCAGTCAATTTGGGAGGTTATCGACACTGAGCAGATCGATAGTCTTCGAACGAAGTTTTTGGACATCGGGGTTGCATACCTAACCGATGGGCATCATAGAATGGCAGCTAGCGTTCGACATGCTGCTAATCGATCAAGTAATGGTCCCTGGAATAATTTTCTGGCAGCGTTGTTCCCGGCAACTCAGTTAAGGATACTGTCTTTTAATCGATGTGTTCGTGATTTAAACGGCCTTTCAGTAGAACAGATGATTGACCGGCTCGCGTCAAATTTTACAGTCGATCAAATTTCCGATAACTGGGAGACGGTACTGCCGTCCAGATCAGGTGAGTTCACTTTGTTGGTGGAAAACCGGTTGTTTCGGTTGCAGGTGCGTTCAGCGCGGATACCCGACGATCCGGTTGGTAGACTGGACGATCTGATGAGCATTGCAGATCAAGGCTTGGTTATGCCGCCGAAGTCAACCTGTTTCGATCCTAAAGCACGGTCAGGCATATTTCTGAGGTTTTCCTGAATGCTGACGGCCTGTGTTTTTGATTGCAGAATTCTTTGCGCCTGTTCTTTGATTGGTTTTGTTTATGTCAGATGGTTAGACGAGTAAGTTATCGAATGATTTATGGGTCTAGGTGTCGCAAAACAGATCTCATATGTCGCGCGTAAATCAACAGACCCGGGTATTAATTCTAGAATGCCGCTGGGGTAGTGACGGTTAACCGTCGACACGTTATTCCGTGTCGTAGAACATCAACTGCGAGGTGCAGTGACAATGACAGAAAGTGAAGTTACAGAGTCTGAAGAAGAACTGGATCTGAATACATTGTCCGATGAAGAGCTCGTTGAGCAGATGCACGACGATCTTTATGATGGCCTCAAAGAAGAGATTGAAGAAGGGACGAACATACTGCTGGAGCGAGGTTGGGCTCCGGATAAACTACTCGCGGATGCTTTGGTAGAGGGGATGCGAATAGTCGGCATCGACTTTCGGGATGGAATTTTGTTTGTGCCCGAGGTTCTGATGTCAGCCAATGCAATGAAAGGTGGTATGGCGATCCTGCGGCCCCTATTGGCAGAAACTGGTGCGGAAACTATTGGCACAGTGGTTATTGGCACCGTAAAGGGTGATATCCACGATATCGGTAAGAATCTCGTAAGCATGATGCTTGAAGGGGCCGGATTTGAGGTGCATAACATTGGCATCAATAACCCAGTCGAAAACTTCCTCGAAGCAATCGAAGAACACAAACCGGACATCGTGGGCATGTCTGCGCTACTGACTACGACCATGCCGTACATGAAAGTGGTGATTGATACCATGGTTGAACAAGGTATTCGGGACGACCATATCGTATTGGTGGGTGGTGCTCCCTTGAACGAGGAATTCGGGAAAGCGATTGGTGCAGATGCTTACTGTCGAGATGCTGCCGTGGCAGTAGAGACAGCTAAGCAGATGGTTGCACAGCGCAGGGGCGAGTCGATCCCTCCCTAAGCACTGACATGTAAAGATTAAGCACTAAGCCATTGGTGATTGAGGGAGCAAAGCGGGCGATAGACTGGCAGAACAGTCAACAAAACGCCAGGAGAGTAACCCAATGGGCCAACAGTCTGGAAAACTGATCATTGCTTGCGGTGCACTTGCCAGAGAGATTCAGCAACTGATTGAAATCAATTGTTGGACTGGTGTCGATGTTCAGTGCCTGCCTGCTGACCTTCATAACCGTCCGGATCAGATTCCCCACCGTGTGCTGGACAAGATCCAGAGCAATCACGATCGATATGCACACATATTTGTGGCATATGCAGATTGTGGGACAGGGGGTCTATTGGACAGTATGCTCGAACCGCTCGGGGTGGAGAGACTAAGTGGTGCCCATTGTTACCAGTTTTATGCGGGATCGGACGTGTTTGAACAGTTACACGATGCTGAGCCCGGTACGTTTTACCTGACTGACTTCCTGGTTCGTCATTTTGATAGGCTGATCATGGATGAGTTAGGGCTGGATCGGCATCCTGAGCTCAAGGATACTTATTTCAGGAACTACACTCGATTGCTGTATCTGTCACAGATGGAAACACCAGAGTTGGTTACAAAGGCACGCTGCGCAGCGGATCGCCTGGGGCTGGATTTTGAACATCGCTCGACCGGATTCGGTGAGCTCGAAACAGGCCTGGACCGGTTTATGGTATCGGCTCCAATGGTTGCGGGGACGAGCTGATGCCTAAACTAATTACGGTCTATTGGCGGGATATTCCGTCACAGGTGATCGCAAAAAAAGGGCGCACGACAAGCAAGGTACAGCTCAGTCAACGATTCCAATCGGCCATTGACCGGGCCGCGATGCGTGCGGGTAAAGGCAGTAGTGACGCCTACTTAAGTGAATGGCGGCGGGAAGCCTCTACCTGTGGTGATGACCTTGAATCGGCTGCCAAAGAATTGGCTCATGCTCTTGAACAACGCTATAAAGACGACGACCTGTTGGCATTGATCCGGGCCAAAGGCGTTAAAACTGAGTCTACCTAACCCGGGGTAAGGCCAGATGTACGTTGTCCGAAAATGGTCAGTACGCTACTCGCATCAGTTAGAAATGGCCTATCAAGTTCTGGAAGCCGTGTTGAGTAGACTGCATCCGTTGTGGACTTTAATTGGGTACGAGCGCGTCGAACCCTGTTTTCAGTTCGTCGAGCGTCACTTCAAAACTTTGCTGTTCGATTGCCAGATGTGTGGGGACTGTCTTCTCGGGTCAACTGGGATGTCATGTCCAATGAACTGTCCAAAAGAATTACGTAATGGGCCCTGTGGAGGTGTCAGACAAGATGGAAGTTGCGAGGTCCACCCAGCGGATGAGGGATAAATCAGGCATACGACAAGTGCAGCCACCCTTTACTAACAGAAGTCGGGGACGTTCCTCCTGGCTTAAGGCGGTAAAGATAAGGCGATCACATGGGCCACAGCCAGAAAGGCTGGAAAGTTGATTAACACAGTCCCAGAGAACTGGATTGAGCATGGTGCGTCGGTGCACTATTGGAAACCGTAATGCTGCCCAGTGAATTGGAACAGGTATTACGATCGGGGCAGCTTGCCGTGACGGCAGAGTTGTCACCACCGGATTCGGCCGACCCACAAGAAGTCTATAAACGCGCAGCATTGTTTGCGGGTCATGTCGATGCGCTCAACGCCACGGACGGTTCTGGAGCCAACTGCCACATGTCAAGTGTTGGCGTTTGTGCCTTGCTGACAAGAGCCGGTTATTCCACCGTCATGCAGATTTCATGCCGTGACCGGAATCGCATTGCAATACAGGGCGATATACTGGGGGCTGCAGCGATGGGCGTCCGGAATATCTTGTGTTTGACCGGAGATGGTGTACAGGCGGGTGATCAGCCTGATGCCAAGGCGGTTTTCGATTTTGACAGTATTTCCCTGTTAGAGACGGTTCGCTATATGCGGGATGAATCTCAGTTCAGGAGCTCAGTTCATACAAACACAATATTGTTTTGACGTGCCAATGCTTAAAGACTACATGCATGAAGTACGCAATCTTGGATTGCATGAGCAGTGCTTTATCTTAGCTGGAGTTGGTCCATTGGCGTCCGCCAGAACCGCGAAATGGATACGGGAAAATGTTCCTGGTGTTCATGTTCCCGATGACCTGATCACACGACTCGAAGGTGCAGTCGATCAACAGCAAGAAGGTGTGAAGATTTGTATCGAACTGATACAACAGATCAAGGAGATTGATGGAATTGTGGGTATACATGTGATGGCCTATAGACAGGAAGAGATGGTGGCGGAAATTATCCAGAAGTCGGGTGTATTGAATGGACGATCTCCTTCGGTGCCGTCGATGCTGGGTAATCTTTAACACTTAAGGAGTATGCAGTGACCATTACACTAGTCAGTTCGAAAAATCGCGAGGTTCGAATAGGGTTTGATCAGTCGTTTTGCATTATCGGTGAGAGGATAAATCCTACTGGGCGTAAGGTTCTTTCAGAGGAAATGAAAAATGGAGATTACAGTCGGGTCGAGGCAGACGCGTTGGCACAGGTAGCAGCTGGCGCCCATATGTTGGACGTAAACGCCGGCATACCGCTCGCCGATGAACCTGCTATTCTGGCCGAGTGCATACAACTTGTTCAGTCACTTACCGATGTACCTTTGTCTATTGATTCATCGATCGTTGCGGCTCTGGAGTCGGGCCTTTCGGTATATCAGGGTAAAGCGCTGGTGAACTCGGTTACGGGTGAGGAAGAACGTCTTGAGAGCGTTCTCCCGCTGGTTAAGAAATTCAATGCTGTAGTAGTTGCGATATCGAATGATGAGACTGGTATCTCTGAGGATCCAGATGTCCGGTTTGAAGTAGCCAGAAAAATTGTAGAGCGTGCAGAAGACCATGGAATACCGCGTGAGGATGTTATTGTAGACCCACTCGTTATGCCTATTGGCGCATTAAATGATGCGGGCAGGCAGGTGATGAGTATCGTCCGACGATTGCGTGAAGAGCTGAAAGTGAACTCCACCTGTGGTGCCTCCAATATCAGCTTTGGCCTGCCTAACCGAAATGGACTGAACTCGGCGTTCCTTGCCATGGCAATAGGTGCGGGTATGACATCGGCTATTACAAATCCGTTGCACGGAGAAGTGATGCAGGCCGTTTCAGGGGCAGATGTGATGATGGGGAACGATCCTGATTGTCTACGCTGGATAAAAAAATATCGGGAACCGGTGCAAGATTCTGAGACAGGTAGCGCGCGGGAACGAGGACGGAATCGACGTCGTCGTTCAGTAAGATGACAAGCTCAAAACATTACGGTCGCTGTCTGTGCGGTGCTGTCACCTTTAAGATTAAAGGCGAGTTGCGTCAAGTGCTCGTTTGCCATTGCTCACAATGTCGGCGAAGCAGTGGTCACCAGTGGGCAGCAACTGCAGCACCAGTAGAGGCCATTGAGATTGACTGCCAGAACACATTGTCCTGGTATCGCTCGTCATCAAAGGCCAAGCGTGGATTTTGCCGTCGCTGTGGTTCCAGCCTGTTTTGGCAATTGGATGGATCGACTTCCTTATCGATAGCGGCTGGATCATTGGATTTGCCTACTGGTCTCAGCACACAAGAACATATCTATTTTGAAAATGCATCGGACTACTACAGTGTGCATCCAGACGAACAGATTAGAACAAGCACTAAGATAGAATGTGAGTGAAGTAATGACAGAAGCCTTAGTTGTTTTTACACCTTCAGGTCGGCGTGGTCGATTCCAGTTTGGTACAACAGTGTTACAGGCGGCTCAAGAGCTCGGTGTGGATGTCGATTCGGTGTGCGGGGGTCGAGCAATCTGTGGGCGTTGTCAGGTACTTCTCAGTGAAGGTTCATTTCCCAAGCACGGAATCGAGTCGAATCTGGCCAATCTATCAGCCCGCAGTGACAGTGAATTGGAATACGGCCGACAGCAATCGCTTGCCCAAGGTCGCCGCCTGGGTTGTTCGACCAAAATTCTGGGCGATGTGGTCATTGACGTGCCGGCCGATAGCCAGGTCCACAGGCAGGTTGTACGTAAAAGGATTGAAGTACACGACATTGATGTGAATCCCTTGGTGCGTCTGCATTACTTGGAAGTTCCTGAACCGAATATGCATGAGCCCGCGGGTGATTTGCAGCGGGTATTCGACGAGCTGGAGTTTGAATGGGGATTGACCGGTCTTGGTTGTGATCGGCACGTGCTTGAGGTGCTACAGCAGAGTCTTAAATCTGGTGGTCGAAAAGTCACTGTCGCTGTCTTTCGACAGAAGCAGATCATAGCGACCTGGGCCGGATTCAAAGATCGCGCTTTGGGCATGGCAGTCGATGTCGGATCAACCACGATAGCAGTGCATTTGTGTGATCTTTCGTCTGGTGAAGTCCTGGCTTCCTCGGGCATGATGAACCCACAGATCCGCTTCGGTGAGGACCTGATGAGCCGGGTATCCTATGTCATGATGCACCCTGGCGGCGACAAGGAAATGACACAGGTGGTGCGGGCTGCGATCGTCGAACTGGCGCAGGAAGTCTGTCGGCAGGCCGGCTATGACACTACCGACGTACTGGATGCGACCTTTGTTGGTAACCCTGTTATGCACCATCTGTTGCTGGCAATCAGCCCGATAGAACTCGGTGGTGCGCCCTTTGCTTTAACAACTGATCAGGCGATCGAGTTCAAAGCCAGTGAGTTGGACCTCGACCTGCACCCCGGGGCGAGGTCTTATGTTTTGCCTTGTATTGCCGGCCATGTCGGTGCAGACACGGCCGCGGTGGTCTTGTCTGAAGCACCTTATTTACGTGAGGAGATAACGTTGCTGGTTGATGTTGGTACCAATGCGGAAATCGTGTTGGGAAATAGACATCGGATGCTTGCGGCAAGCAGTCCAACCGGACCGGCTTTCGAGGGTGCTCAGATCAGTTGCGGGCAAAGGGCTGCACCAGGTGCAATAGAGCGAGTGCGTATTGATCGCGATACGCTTGAATCTAGATTCAAGGTGATCGGTTCGGACCTTTGGTCAGATGAAACAGGTTTTGATCAAAGTATTGCCGATTACGGCGTAACGGGTATTTGCGGTTCTGGGATTATCGAGGTCATTGCGGAAATGGTGCTTTCAGGAATTTGCTCCAGCGATGGCGTGATTGATGGTGCTCTGGCAAATCGATCTAGTTCGATCGTTTCTGATGGACGGACTTTCTCCTATTTGTTATATGACCAGAGTGTGACCCTACAAATCACACAGAATGACATTCGAGCGATTCAACTGGCAAAGGCTGCACTATACGCAGGAATTCGATTGTTGATGGATGGTCTTGGCATAGAACAGGTCGATCGAATTCGTCTTGCTGGTGCATTTGGTTCTCACATCGATGTGATGTACGCCATGGTATTGGGCTTGATTCCGGATTGTGATCTTGACAATGTCACATCCGCAGGAAACGCTGCGGGGACTGGTGCGCATATCGCACTGGTTGATCAGAATGCCCGCCAGGAAATAGAAAAAGAGGTCCGACGGATAGAAAAAATAGAAACAGCTGTGGAACCACGATTCCAGGAGCATTTTGTCGCGGCGATGGCAATTCCACATCAGACCGCAGACTTCCCACAGTTGGCAAAGGTAGTAACGCTTCCAAGCCGGAAAGATGCATCGCAGAATAGTGGCAAGACTTCAAGGCGTAAACGCCGTCAGCGCAACTGAGCTACGGTTAGTTGCACTGATAGATTTGCCTGGATACTCTGTGTTGTTCAGACGCGAGATCATCAATACTTGCCGGAGTAATGAGTGAATTCCACGATACTTGCCGAAGTGCCTATTTTTTCGGGCCTGAAACAATCAGACCTTGATCAACTTGCTCAATGTTCGACCCGCAGCTGGTTTAAGCGGGGGAGTGTTATCGTTACGGAAGGAGACCCAGCTGATGGGCTTTATGTCGTGGTCAGCGGACGAATCAAGGTTCTTTTGGGTGACAATGATGGAAAAGAAGTGGTTCTAACGGTCGAATCTGCAGGGGCATGTTTTGGTGAGATCGCCCTGCTGGATGAAGAACCCAGATCGGCATCGGTCGCCGTGCTGGAAAACACTGAACTTTTGATTATTTATAGAGATCAGTTTATGGATCTATTGGATAATCATCCTGAATTTGCTCGATCACTCATTCACTCACTGGCCCATATGGTTAGGCGATTGACGAAGAACGTGGAGGGCCTTGCACTGAAGGATGTTTATTGTCGAATTGTAGATCTACTCGAGCGCAGATCGGTGGTCGCAGACGATGTACGTGTTGTCAACGAGCGCCTCACACACCAGCTTATCGCTGACATGATTGGTGCTTCCAGGGAGATGGTGAGTCGGATCATGAGCGATCTGGTCAAAGGAGATTATATTAGTGTTACATCGGAACAGATTCGCATTAACAGGCGCCTCCCATCCGGCTGGTGACTGGACGTAAAGAAAGCGACATTCCGGATTAATTCAGATGGCAGAAGGAACACTTCGAAAAATGCGTACCGAACTGGTCGACCCGGTTCATTACCGGTTGCCGGTGGGAGAAACGCTGATCGATTTGAATTCGCTGCTTGGTCAGGAGATCTCCCTCATTTATTCCGGAAGAATATTTTGTATTGAATGCGGTCGTAAAACGAATAAAAGCTTCAATCAAGGGTATTGTTTTCCCTGTTTACGTCGGCTGGCTGCATGCGATACGTGTATCGTCAGGCCCGAACTGTGTCATTACCATGAAGGCACTTGCAGGGAACCGCAGTGGGGAGCGACCCATTGTATGCAACCTCACGTAGTCTATCTTGCCAATTCTTCCGGCCTGAAAGTGGGGATCACACGTAAAACACAAGTGCCAACACGCTGGATAGACCAGGGTGCGATTCAGGCATTGGCGATCGCTGAGGTGGATACCCGGCTGCAGTCGGGTCTGATGGAGACCGCCTTAAAAGGCACAATCAATGATAAAACGGACTGGCGCCGAATGCTGAAAGGCGGACAAACCGAGATCGATCTCAAGTTCGAATGGGAACAACTGCGAATATCTAGCGAAGCATTAATCACAGATAGCCAGTTACAGTTTGGTGCATCGACTTTTCGCCTGAAAGAGCAGGAAGAGCCGATACGGATTTTTTATCCGGTTTTACGCTACCCGGAAAAAATAAAGACGTTTAATTTTGATAAGGAAAAGAGTGTAAGGGGCACTCTAGAAGGGATCAAAGGGCAATATCTGATTCTAGATCAGGGCGTTTTGAATATTAGAAAGTTTGCTGGATACGAAATCTCATTCACAGTGTACTAGTGGCCAGACTAGCATAGCGATAACTGGCAGAGGGGATCAATTCTGACGAGCGATATTCATTCTAGGATCCGTGACCGATCCCCAACGACCATGAACTACTTCGTTTCCCGGGCAGGGGTTAGCTGGCACGTTGAATGAAAGTAGCATCGATAGAACCGCTAGTGCACTGCCCACCAGGAATACTGCTGACGGTGAGATAAGCCATAGAAAGCCTAATACAGCAGGCAAGATCACCGCAGCGATGTGATTAATCGTAAAACCAACACCAGCAGTCGCTGCAATATCGGCTGGATCGGCAATTTTTTGGAAGTAGGTTCGAATTGCTATGGCAAGTGCAAAGAAGAAATGGTCGATGATGTAAAGACCAGCGGCTATACCGGCGTTGTTCACAAAAGCGTAGGCTGTAAAGACAATCGTAAGCCCGACATACTCGAAAATTAGAATTCGCCGCTCACCTATATTACCGATCAATCGCCCCAAACGGGCGGCGAAAAGCATGTTGAGTACTGCATTCACCAGAAATAGTATTGAAATCATTGCGACATCAAATTCAAATTTTTCGACCATCAGAAATCCCGCAACGGAGTACCATCCGACGGTTCTGTCTCACCTTTACAGGAAACTGCTGAAACAACAGCCAACAAACCAAGCCGATTACAGCAGTTGCACCACCACCCCAAAAGTAGACAAGCGAGAAATCAACACCTAGAACTTCGAACGTAATCCAGATAAAACCATAGATCACGATAGAGGTAAATGCGCCCACCGCGATCACCCTTCCAAGTAACTCAGGCGCCTTGTCCTTATCGATCCACTGTAGACACAATGAGGAATGAACAGTCTCAAAGTAGTGATATCCAAGCGACATCACCACGGTAGTGACATACAGCCCGATAACACTTGGAAACCACCCGGTCACCAGCGTGCCCACGCCCAGCAACAGCAACGACACATAGGCTATGGTCTGCTCCCGAAATAGAAATAAAAGAAAGACCACTAGGAACGCGAGGAATCCTGGAACTTCACGGAGGCTTTGCAGAATACCCATCTCCGCACCGCTGAAGGCAGCGCGCTCGATCGCAAAGTTGTTGAGCAGTGCCTGCCATGTTGCAAAGCTCAGGGGTACAGCAGCCGCCATAATCAAAAGGAGATATTCTGGTCGGTCTCGAAATCTGGACAAATTCATATCTGATCGATTGGTCAGTCCATCAAATACACCAGTGAATTAGTGGATCAGACGGTCAGTTTATGGGTCGGATACTGGTCGATCATACCCGGTCGCTAAACGATGTTAGAGTTGTACGGTAGCATATCCTGCCGTTCGAGTGAGTGGTCACCAGATGAGCGATACTCTGAAAAAACCGACAGTTGGGTTTTTCGTAACCTGCCTCGTAGATATTATGAGGCCAAGGGTTGGG
>LUME01001163.1_pt1 | contig 11404 bp, 20 predicted proteins | sample 729951 | NCBI WGS metagenome assembly LUME01 (sample SAMN03860271, study PRJNA289734) | marine metagenome | biome: seawater column; feature: ocean; material: water; isolation source: Red Sea water column Station 34 - depth 200m | place: Saudi Arabia: Red Sea | collected 2011-10-15 | depth 200 m | reverse complement strand
TTTAACTGTTATTGGGAAATGCGAATAGACTATTTTCATTTTAATTGTGAAGCCATCTACAACACCAGAACAAAGAGTTTGAATTATAGATTTAGATGTATTAAGTATAGAATAATATTTTTTACGCTCACCTGTTTGTTTAAGCAGTATTTTGTTATCATTTACTTCAATGATAACTGGTATTTTTTTAAAATTTTTATAGACTTGACCTAATGGTCCTTGAATATGTAACATACTACCTTTTAGATTAACTTTAACATTGTCTGGTATTTGAATTTCTGTTGCAGACTTTTCCATTTGTTTAGTAGACATAACCTATCAAAAATCCTCCAATTCCCTTATTTGCAGCTTCTTTATGTGACATAACTCCTTGATTTGTTGTTACAAGTAACATACCTCTATTGTATGATGGAAGAAATTGTTGCTCCCAAGTATTATACTCATCCTTTTTTACTTTGAATCTAGGTGTAATTGCTCCACATTTAGTAATTTTTGCTAAGAGATTAATTTTGAATTTTCCACCACGCTTATCTTCAACACGTTCAAAATCACCAATATAACCTTCATTTTTTAGAGTTTGTAATACTTCAAATCCAAGTTTTGATGTTGGCAGAATAACACAATTATTTTTTCTTCTGTCTTCCGTATTAAACAATGTAGTAAATAAATTTGCTAGAACGTTATTTGTTGCCATTATTCATCTATCCGTTTTTTTTAAATCCCAAAGAATTTGCTACCTCTCTAAAACATCGTCTGCATAAATGTAAATCATATTTTTGAATTAGTGCTGTATAATCACCACATCTTTTACACCATCTAGAACCTCTACCAAATTCTTTTTTCTTTCTTGGTGTAAAACCAGTTCCACGGTCACCGAATGATCTATCTTTAACCATTATACAACTTGCACCCCAAAATTTTCAGTTAAAAATTTAATTGTATCATCCTTTGCTATTCTGTGGTTTTTACCAACTTTTGATTTTTGTTGGCTTCTGACTTTAATATTAAACCCAGATCTAGCAAGTGATACTGACACTTCCAAACCAAGAATTCCTATTTTTGGGTCATATTTTATTCCAGGTATGTCTATGTGTTCCTTTATACCAAATGATAGATTTCCCTCGTTATCAATTGATCGTCCATTAATTTTATTGTCTTTTGTAACCAGAAGTTTTTTCAATAATTCTGTCGCATCATTATCTCTAACAGTAACAGCAACACCAATAGGTTCACCCTTTCTCACTCCCCAATCTCTTTGTGATTTTTTGGCATTACGTGTGTTTGGTTTTTTTCCAGTTATTTGTGATAATGTTTTTTTTCCTATCTCTATTGGTTCACCAGATTTTCCAACTCCCATGTTTAATACAACCTTAGAAAGAAAGATTTTTTTCATTGAATTTTCAGTTTGTTGCGACATTTTTCTATTCTATTTGTATTATTGGTTTTTCCTTACCTATAGCCATTGTAATCTGAGCAGGGATTTCAACTGTATTGTCATCAATAAGAAGGCTTATTCTTTTTGGCAGAGTAAATGTACCCCCTTTTATTTCGTTTATAGTGCCAACACGACCAGCATTAGCTCCTTTTATTATAATTACTTGAGAATTTTTTTCAAATTTAATTACATCTAAAATTTTTTGTTCTGGGATTTGCAACAAACAAGTATCACCAACATTAACACCTGTATCTGTAATGACCGTCCTTCCGTCATGAAATCCTAATTGTGTTCTTCCACCACTAATGCTTGTTTTACTTTTTACTTTAACTAGTTTTTTAGATTTCTCATTTTGATTAATTTTTATTGGGAAAAGTATCTGGCCGTTTTTTGGGACTAGTCTGTATATATCATTAGAATTCTCTAATTCAACTACATCCATTAAACCAATTGAATGATGTAGTGATTTTTGTATAACACCATCAACTTTTACTTTACCACCGTATATCGATGATTTTGCTTCTCTTAATGTAGTAACAATGTTTAACGTATCACGCAATAATACTGCTGATGGTATAGAATTATTTTTTGGATGTGAACCAGGTCTTACAGTAATAACAAATCTTTTGTCCTTTCTATTTATTTTCCAAAACAATGGAGACATTTGTCTCTTTAATTTTTTACTACCAGCTATCGTACCCATTATTTATCACCATTTTTATTTTCAACTTTCTTTTTGTCTATTTGCTTTGTTTCTTCTTTCTTTTTATTTTCTTCCTTCTTTTTTGGTACTTCCTTCTTTTTTGATTCTTCCTTCATTGATTTAATTTTTGATTTTGATTTTTTTTCTAATATTTTAAGACGCCATTTATCATCAGTATTTAATGCAGTAATGATTACGTTCGTTGTATGAATGTAAATATCAATTTTATCACCTTTTAGTTTCTCTTTTTTATTTCCCTCTATTGCAATACTATTATTTTCAGTAGAAATTTTACTTACTTTACCAGTAATTCCTTTGTACTCTCCACGTATTACTTTGACTGTATCATCAATCATAATCCTAGCATTACGTCGTGAATATTTTTTACGAAGTTCTTTTGTTATTGGTGCAGCGATTTGTTTACTGATAACTTGATTAGAAGCTCGATATCTTTGATTATTCCTAACTTTTGTTGGTTTCATTCATACCACCATTGATGCCAGGTTAGCAATTCTTGGCCATTTTTCAGATGCTTCTACAGCTACTGGTCCTTTAATGTCAGTTCCCTTAAGTTCTCCCTCTGCAGTAATTATAACTGCAGCATTATCTTCAAATGATACTCTTACTCCATTCAATCTTCTAATAGCATATTTTTGTCTGATAATTACTGCACCATGTATTTGTTTTCTTAATTCTGCAGGTCCTTTCTTTACAACCACATTACAAAAATCTCCTACTGCAGCAGCAGGTAATCTTGATAATCTTGTTTTGTATTTATGTACATTAACAACTTCTAAGATTTTGGCTCCAGAATTATCAGCACATACAATCCGTGCTCCAACGGGAATAACTCTTGTAACATACGGTCTAAATTCCACAACTCCCTTAGCAGCTTTTCCACGACTTTTTCCTTGTGACATTATGTTCTTACCTCAACAACTACAAAAGAAACTGATTTTGAAATAGGTCTGCATTCAGCAGCTATAACATAATCTCCTTCCTTTACATTAATGTTGGAAGGAACATGTGCATGTATTTTGTTTTTACTTCTTCCAAATCTTTTAAATTTCTTGAAATAAATTGGTGACTCCTTTTGAATTACAACAGTACCATTTGCCTTTGCGTTAATCACAGTTCCTTCAAATATTTTACCACGTATTGACAACGTTCCATTAAATGGGTTATTTTTTTCATTTTCTTCTATTTTTTTCTTTGATTCCTTTACTGGTAATCCAATATTTCGTGTCATTTTCTTTTCATCTCATTCATTCTAGTTAATATTCTTGCAATGTCTTTTCTAAGAGGTTTAAGTTTACCACTTTCTTTACGTAATGTTCCTTTTCTAGATTCTATTCGTAATTTGAACAGCTCACTCCGTACTTGCTTTAGCCTATCAGCCAGATCCTTTTCATTGAATTCTCTAATTGTTTTATTTTTTAAATGAGCCATTATTTTAATTTCTCCTCTTCTTCTTCTAAAGTTTCAAGAGTTTTCATTTTTTCTTCTTCAATTTTTATGTGTTCTGATTCAGTTTTTGCAATTATTTTCTCTTCCTTCGATTCATCAATATCTTCGGCAGTAACAGATTTTTTTTCATCATGCTCAAATTCTTGGATAATATTTTCTTTTTTAGCAATTCTAATTTTAATTCCAATTAAACCCATTGGTGTTTCTGTATGAACAATATCTTCCGTAACTATATTTTTTGCATAATTTCCGGCTCTTGGTAGAATACCTCGTGTATGTTTTTCAAATGCAGAACGATCTCCTCGTAATTTTCCTGAAATTGTTATCTGTACACCCATTGCACCAGCTTCCATAATTTGATTCATTGTCCACATAGTCGCTCTTCTAAATGCTGTTCCACGTTCAATATGTGAAGCCATTCTATTACACATTACACTAGGTGATAATTCTGGTTTTTGAACTTCTTCTACTGAAATTTGTGGATTTTTATATCCAAAATCTGTTTGAATTTTTTCTGTTAATTCTTTGATACCTGTACCTTTTCTACCTATTACAATTCCTGGTCTAGTAACATGTAGTATAATTTTTGTTCCTGTAGGAGTTTTTGAAATTTCCATACCATTAAATCCTGCATCCTTAATTTTTTCTCGTAGAAAATCGTTGAGCAACATCATATTATAATTATCTTTAATTACATTTTTTACTTGTGTCATATTCTATTTCTCCTGTGCAACAATTTCTACATGAATTAATGCATTGTTTTTAGCTGATGATCTACCCATTGCACGTGGTATGAATCTTTTAAGTAATCTACCCTTATGTACAGTCGTATTGATTATTTTTAGTCTATCTAAATCCATCCCTTTGTATTCAGCGTGTTATCAAAATTTTGAAATGAATAATAACGTTTAGGCATATTTCTCACTTTAGTGGTACATACAAGCTAGAGCGTGATGCACCAACACCTGGCGCACCATGATTTACACGTTTGTTCGTAATTACATATTCTCCCAAATAATGACCAATCATTTCAGTTGTAATAGTTACTGGACGAAATTCTTTGCCAGAAAAAACATTTACAGTAACACCAACCATAGTTGGTAAAATAAGAACATCACGAAGGTGTGTGTTAATAGGATTTTTTAGAGTGCCCTCTTTTGCAGCCTTCATTTCCTCAATTAATTTTCTTTTACCATCATTTATGCCACGTGTTAGTGATCGTCTGGCACGTGCAGGAAATAATTCAAGCAATTTGCCTAATGGCAAACTTTCTAGTTCTTTTTGAGATAATCCACGATATGTAAATTGTTTAACCAACTGTTATTATCACCATTCTGTTAAAGTCATTTTTCGTTCCATATTATAGCATTCCTATTTTAGTAGCTAAATCCCGTGCGACGTCGACAGTTTCAAATTCTACAAATGCTTTCTTTCCGTAAATTGTTCTTGAAGTATTGACTGCTATTGCTTTTTGTTCGTAAAGCGTGTTTATCGCAGTTTTTATTGCTGATTTTGAAGCTGTTTTTTCAACGATAAAACATATCTTTTTTTGAGTTTCCACCAATTCAAATGTTTTTTCCGTGATATAGGGATGTAAAATGATTTTATTTGCTAGCTCAACTTTCATGCAACATTCACCAATAATTCTAAATGAGGTGATTTTATTTTTTCAATCTCTTGTAGTGCATTTTTTGAATATACAACTAGACGAATAGGTACACCACCAGGAGCTAGGTCTAGTACACTCAAATTTTTAGATGTTTGTACATCAACACCAGGAATTGAACCACATGCACTTGAAAGTTTTTTTGAGTTTGATACCACAAACAATACGCTTTTACCAATTTTTTTTCCTCTACCTCTAAGTGCAGATTTACCAGTTCTAATTCTACGTGATTTTAATCTATCAACGTCTTCCATTAAACGTAGTGAATCTAATATTTTCAAAACTTCTTTAGTTTTTGTCACGGATTCTATATCGTCTGATATAACAATAGGAAATGTTTTTAGTTTTCCAATTTTATGTCCACGTGATTCAATAATTTCTTTTGATTGTGTTGCAGCTATTGCAGAACATAATGCAAGTTTATTTTCTTTTTTATTTAATTTCTTAAAAATTACTTTTTGCACTTTAGGTGGATGAGCTTGTCGTCCACCTCTTACTGATGCGACACCACCTGCTTCACCCTGACGTCCACCACCACCTCCACGCATTTTAGCTATTCTTGATCTTCCTTGACCAGTTGGTGGATCATTTGATCTTGCAACAACATCCATTCCAGCAGTAGGATGTCTTCCTTGTGGTTGGAATTTATGTGAGTTAAGATTAGTGAATGCCTTAACGATTAAATCATTTCTAAATGGAGTTGAGAATACTAATGGTAATTCTACTTCGTTTTCTTTTGTTCCACTTAGGTTAAACGTTGAAACCTTCATTAAACAACAACCTCTAAAATATTTGGTTTAGTTATTTTTGATGGGGAATTACGTATTTGAGTTCTTAATTTAATTAGACGTTTATACGTTCCAGGAACTGAACCGCGTAACACAATGAAATCTCCATTGACATTACCAAAGTGTTTGAAACCACCCTTTGGATTTATTTCGTATTTTATGTTTTCAGTATTATCCATTATCATAATTTTTTTGTTATATTCTACTCGTTGATGAAGACCGCGTTGACCTGCTCTTGGTACAGTATACATTACATATTGTGGTGATATAGGACCAAGTGAACCTACTTCCCTAACACTTTTTCTTGATTTATGTTGCTTTTTCTTCACTCCCCATCTTGTGATTGGTCCTTCCCATCCCTTACCTTTAGTGATTGCAGCTGTATCAACAGCAGAACCAGCTTCAAAGACTTGGTTTATTTTAATTTCTTTACCTAGTAGTTCTTTCATAAACTCAAATTGTTTTTTGCTATCTCCGCCACTAACTAATACTTCAAATAGATACGGTTTTTTTTGTTCTAAACCAGCGTTTTTTGGAATTACTGCAATAAGACCATATACCTCTATTATTTTTTTAAAATCACTATCTGAATACTCTGGAATTGTTTTCTTATCTTTAGATTTAACTATGTGTGAGATATTTTTTGGTAAATTTTTTGCATAAAAATCGGAGTGTACATGTTTTCCATTTGTATCCTTTGAGTAACATCTAATCCCAGCGATAAGATTAGGTGGTGTTACAATAACTGTACCTAAACTAACAAGTTGTTTTCCATGGTTTGGTGTTTTTTCACGATCATCTATACTAACTAATTGCACGCAACCAGCCTTGAATCCAGCATAACCTAGTATTTTTGGTTCATCGGAATTTATTTTTGGCCATGCCCTAATTCGAGCTTCCATACTTTTAGCTCTACCTCTAGGAAGGTATGCAAGACTACCTCTATGTGGTGCATTATGTCTTCGATGACCCATAACAAACGAAAAAAGCCGTTAGCCCATTATATACTTACTAACAATTTAATCATGTTTTTTGTTTTAGTGATCTTACGGTTTTATTATATCACTAATTGTCATAAAAATTGTATAACCGCCTAATGAAACTCCTATACAACCAACAATTATTGCTAAGATCAAAAATTTCTTTTTTGCCATGTTTATACAAATTAAGATTTTGTGTGATTATAAGAATTAATTATTGATAACACTCCTAATATTGCTTCCTCAAGACGAACTGTTTGTGTGGATTGATTTGGAAAAAAATTATAGATCCTTGAGTTTTGTATTTTCTTAATGTTTTCACCCAAAATTTCATGAATTCCTTTGTTTGTCGTTCCAAATACAAGAAGCATAGAATCATGTGGTTTGACAAATTTTTCCATATTGTGTGTAGTAAAGACTTTACCTTTTTTTGAAGTTAGAATTATTTTACCAGTCCAAGCAGATAGAATCGAAAACAGGTTTCCTCGTTCTTTTACTTTGTATCCCCAATAATCCTTCACATCTTCTCTTGGAATTTCTTTAATTGTAAATTCTGGTTGCGTGTTTATGATTTTCACAGCGGTACGAGTTCCTGGTTTGACTTTTCCAAAATATGGTATAAGCCTGCTTATACCAATATCAACAAATTTTTTTCCTTTATGATTTATTATTAATCCATCACGCAAATCATTTTTTTGTATTAATTTTTTATTTGACGTCACTAGATGATTAGGTTTTGATTTTGGGAAAAGTTGTTTACGAAAATATTGTGGTGTTTCTAAATATTTTAATAATGTTGATAAAAGCATTGAATCGTTTTTATTTTCTTCCTTGTCTTTGTAGATAAAAATTTGATTCACTTTGAATATTGCACAAGATCGTGCAATTATTGATACTTTTTTTGTTTTATGTAAAAGAGTTGATTCATCTTGTAACGTTGAATCAGGTATTGCAATAGATAAATTCAATCAACCACACTACTCAAGATATTATAAAACTATTCTATTATTTTTTTAAGCTTGGTATTTTTGTTTTGCAGTTTCTATAATTTTTTTAATATCATTATTATTTATGTTAACAAATTGTTTAGTATCAGATTTAATTTCTGAAATTGTAATACTTTCATTATTTTCTTTATCTTCGTTAACTAACATAATTGATGCAGCAGCTAATGCTTTTGATTCTTCAAGTGTCATTTGTTGCTTATAGTTTTTTATTAAGAATTCAGTTACTTTATCTGAGTCAGCACCAATTGCAACTGCATCATACGGAACATATGTTCCACTTGGGTCAGTTAAAAACAATGAATTGCCATTTTGATCCACACCACCTATAATTAATGCAACACCGATTGGTCTAGCACCAGCATATTGTGTATAATGTTGACATTGATCAGCAATATGTTTTGCAACTATTTCAACAGTTACCGGTTCATCATAAACCAGTTTACTACTCTGTGAAAAGAATCTAGCATCATCTACTTGATTACGTGCATCTGGTATGTATCCTGCTGCGGCTATTCCAATATGCTGATCAACTTTGAATAATTTTTGTGGTTCTTCAATTATTTGTAATTTGCGTGGTCTTTCATCTGCAGCAAATATGATACCATCATTTGTTTTGATACCAAGCGCAATTGTTCCACGTTTTACTGTCTCAATAGCATATTCAACTTGATATAATCTACCATCTGGGGAAAAAACAGTAATTGCTCGATCATAGCCTTGTTGTGCTGGCATCAATTCAATTGACAAACTCAGAAAGTTTAATTTAAGTTTAGTTGTAACCAAACCACTTATGCGAATAATTCAACGTATGATTGTTATATCACTTGGTGTATTCATAGCCGCATTCTTTATTCCAACTATTCTTAATTTGGTTTGCAATGGTAATTTGAAGTTAAATTGTTAAATTATCATAAATAAATACGGATCATATTTTATGACTTGATACTTTTTTAATGAATGAAATAAACTATTGCATATGGATGAATTTGAAATTAACCTGAAACTCACTGAGCGACCAACAGATAATCAAATTAAAAAACTAAGAAGTTATTTTAAGGATGTACCACTATCAGAAATATTATCTGGTTTAAAATTTGCTAGTAATAGATGGGTTGCAAAAGATGCAGGAACTCTTAAAGTTGGCAGAAAGAGTATTTTACAAAAGGAAATTCATTCTGTGACTGTTGAACAAGCACAATGGAGATTAAAAAACTGGAAAATGATGATTGCTAATTATCGTCGACGGGGTTATAGTTACCCAACAATTTCTAGAATTAAAAAATCATTGTTGTTAATTAGTAAAAAGAAATCTAAATCATAGATTCTTTTTTAGGTGATGCATGTTGTATTGATGTACTTGGTGGTTCTGGTATAGCTGTTTTTACTCTTCCTTCAAGTACATCGTGTGCTTCTTGTAATATTGCATTTGTCTCTGTATTTCCTTGATATGTTGGTACCATAGTTTCGGATGACAGAGACGAATCTGTTAATAAATCACCAAACATATTTGTTAAATCTTGCATTGATGAATGCATTTCTGGCATTAATCCAGAAATTGATGGTGCTAGACCCTTGATCAGTGACATGCATGGGCTTAATGTAACTACAATGTCACCTAATTCAGAAACAGTACCAAGTCTAAGTTTAATTTGTTCCATTGCTAATTTTGCTTCACTGATTTTCTTTTTTATTTTTCTAATTTCTTGTAATTCTATTGCATATTGAGATTCCATTTGTTTTTCAGCTCCATTAATTTTATTTTTTAATGCATATTCTGGCTTAATTTTATCCAAAAATTTTTGTGATAAATTCATGCCGTTTTTAATCCCCTGCCAATTATTCATTATATTGCCCATTTTCTAAATTAATTCAAAAAATCCACATTTTGTGGCTTAACTAAAAAAATTTGATCTAATTGGATCGAATTTTTTTATGTGCCTAAACTCAGACGTAATTTTGACTTCTATTATGATATAAGTCCTTATTATATGGCTATTTTTTATTTTAGTATGAATAAGCGGCTTATTGCGGTTGGAATATTTTTAGGGATTGCTATTGGAATAGCATTTTTTGTTGGTTGCCCAAATAAAGCAATTGGTTGTTTAGCATTTGATATTGGCCGTTAATTATTTATCTTAAATTTATTTTTTGCATTTTCTAATACTGTCAATGATTTTTCTATTTGTTCATATGTAAGTCTAGCAGTAATTGAAATTCTAATTCTTGCATGATTTCGTGATACTGTTGGATATCTTATTGGCTGTGCAAAAATCCCATTTTTAAAAAGATATTGACCAAATTCCATTGTTGTTTTTTCGTTTCCAATTATGATAGGAAATATTTGTGAATCAGAATCGACGTTTAACCCTATTTTTTTCAATCCATTGGAAAATTTCTTAATATTTTTCCATAATTTTTTCCTATTTCTTTCTCTTTTTGATTCAAATCTTTTTGTTGCATCAGAAATCAATATTCCTGGTAATGCTGATGTATAGATGAATGGTTTTGATTTGTTAATACATAGTTCTACTACATTTTTCTTGGATGCAACATAACCACCAAATGATCCTAAGCCCTTGCTTAAACTACTAATGTATACATCTATTTTTTTTGAAACACCCAAATGATTTGCAGTTCCCTTACCATCTGTACCCATAACAAAATCACCGTGTGCATCATCAAGTACAATTACGGCATTATTTTTTTGCGCTATTTCTGTAATTTCATTTAGATTAGAAAAATCACCATCCATACTAAATACACCCTCTGTGATTATGAATTTTCGTTTAGACTTGATTTTTATTTTATGAGCCAAATCATTTGTATCATTATGATTAAAAATTGATAATTTTGCATTTGTTAGCTTGCATGCTTCAATAAGACTTGCATGATTTAGTTTATCACTTAGTACAAGATCATTTTTTCTAATAATTGTAGATATAACACCGATGTTTGTCATATATCCAGTTGGAAATATTAGTGCAGATTCCTGTGATTTATGCTTCGATAACTTCTTTTCAAGTGTTCTAAATGACTTATCATTGCCAGAAACTAAACGTGAACTGGATTGATTTTGTATGTTTGAAGTTTTTGGCTGCCTGATACCTAAATAATCATTTGAGCATAGATTGATAAGAATTTTTGAATTAATAGTAATTTGTTCATTATCAATTTTACTATCATACATTTTTCGGTATAAATTATATTTTTTAATTTCGTTTAATTCCGAATTGATGTATTCAAACTTATGTTTCAAGATTTATCTCATTAATCATTTCAGTGTCTTTTTTCATTGTATTTCCACCCATTGTTAGATATCCAGCACTAATTATTCCATTTGCACCACTAAGTAGTAGTT
>LUME01000337.1_pt1 | contig 11414 bp, 8 predicted proteins | sample 729951 | NCBI WGS metagenome assembly LUME01 (sample SAMN03860271, study PRJNA289734) | marine metagenome | biome: seawater column; feature: ocean; material: water; isolation source: Red Sea water column Station 34 - depth 200m | place: Saudi Arabia: Red Sea | collected 2011-10-15 | depth 200 m | reverse complement strand
CTGATCATTCTTTTCTCTGGATACTGATCCTTGATCGCTTTTGTCGTATCAAAAGCCACCCAAAGATTATTGACTGTGATATCTATATCCTGAAATGTTTTTTCTATATCCTGAGGACCATGGATGATTCTTATTCCAGGATAACGATCAGGAAAATCTGTTGGCGGCTCATCCAAATGTGCTAAAAAAACAGGAATGATTTCAATGTCGGGATCATTTTTAAACATATCCAGGAAATTGAGTATCCAGGTAGCAACACCGCCATAAACAATAGGCGGGATTTCATTGGTAAGCAGGGCGATTTTCACAGGAGAATTTATTTAGTTATTCCATCGTAATAGAATAACTAAATAAAGTAATGGTTGTCTTATCATTATATCCTATTTAACGTATGTGATTTTCCGGGTAAATCCTTGTGTATCCGTACTCAGCTTCAAGAAGTAAACACCAGAGGGTATCTCAACAGGGGACCAGGTATATTTATAGCTGCCCGGTTTCAGCGGTTCATCCAGCAACGTTTCTACCAGTCTGCCATTGATGTCATACACCTGTACTGATGTGATTAATCGCGTCACTACAGGCGGTATATCAAAGGACAGGCTGACTCCCAAGTTAAGGAATACCGCGATTGCACTTTGGAAGATATATGTCTCTCTGACTGTCCTTTGCGCGATAGGATATTTTTTATCGGGGATGACGCTATTTGATGCTATAGGTCATAGTTTTTCAACGGTTGCAATTGGTGGATTTTCAACACATGACGGTTCAATTGGCTATTTCAACTCTTTGTCTATTGAAGTGGTTGCAATGTTCTTTATGTTTTTAGCTGGTATTAATTTTTCGCTTCACTTTGTGGCTTGGAATAACCGCTCTGTAATGAACTATTTGAGAGATTCTGAATTTAAAACCTATGCACTTATTTTAGTGATTACCGCGATAGTTGTTTTAATATTTCTCAGTATTCATTCAGAGTATGACTCTTCCAGTGAAACCATAAGACATAGCTTATTCCAAACCATATCAATAGCCACAACGACTGGGTTTGTTTCACAAAAATTTAGTGGATGGCCTGCCGCTATACCTGTATTTCTTATCATGGTCAGTTTTGTTGGTGCTTGCGTAGGTTCAACTGGTGGTGGTATTAAGGTTGTGCGGATATTGGTCATGTTTAGATTGGCTATGAAAGAGATAAAAAAGTTTATTCGTCCTAGTGCACAGGTCAGCGTTAAGTTGAATCAAACCAGCCTTACTGATAAGACAATTATCTCTGTGCTGGGATTCTTTTCACTCTATGCTATTTCTTTCGTAATTATCCTAATGTTGCTAATGTTTATTGGATTGGACCAAGTCAGTGCTTATTCTGCCACCGCAGCTACGATGAATAATCTTGGTCCAGGTTTAGGTCTGATTGCTGAAAACTATGGATTATTGAGTGACCCTGCTAAATGGGTTTTGAGTTTTTCAATGTTGATTGGGCGATTAGAAGTTTTGACTATTATTGCCCTATTTCACAAAGCCTTTTGGCGTAATTAATCAGTTCTTATTTTTAAGACAATTTAAGATGAATTTATAAACTCTGCCTTAGAGATAGGGTTGATTCAATTTATTGTTACAATAAAGGTGCAATAACCAGACTTACTATTGCCATAACATTGATGAGGATGTTCATAGATGGGCCAGAGGTATCTTTGAAAGGATCACCAACAGTATCGCCAACAACGGTCGCAGCGTGAGCATCCGTGCCTTTACCGCCAAAATTACCTTTCTCTACATGCTTTTTGGCGTTATCCCAAGCACCACCAGCGTTCGCCATCATAAGCGCCATTAGTACACATCCAAGTAATGCACCTCCAAGCATTCCTCCTAGCGCCTCTGGACTAATTAAAAAGCCCACCAAGACGGGTGCAGAAACTGCGATAATGCCTGGAAGAATCATTTTTTTGAGAGCTGCAGTTGTAGCAATATCAACACATTTTGCTGTATCAGGCTCGGCTTTTCCTTCAAGTAATCCATTGATTTCACGGAATTGCCTTCTAATCTCATTGATCATTTCAAAGGCTGCATCTCCAACAGCTGTCATTGTAATAGAAGAGATTAGAAATGGAATAGTGCCACCAATGAATAGACCAACTAAAACTTCTGCGCTATTTAGGTTGAGCACAAAACTTTCAAGATTAACACTCACAGTTTCAACATAAGCAGTAATGATCGCAAGAGCAGCCAGTGCAGCGGCACCAATCGCAAAACCTTTACCAATTGCAGCAGTTGTGTTACCTAATTCATCCAAAGAGTCTGTAATTTTGCGAGTATCTTCTCCTAAACCTGACATCTCAGCTATTCCTCCAGCATTGTCTGCTATTGGTCCGTATGCATCAATTGCCATAGTCATACCTACAGTTGCAAGCATACCGATAGCGGCAATACCAACCCCATATAGACCGACAAAAAAGTTTGCAACGTAAATAATCAAACAAATCATTAAGATAGGAATAACAACTGACTGCATGCCAACCGCAAGACCTTTAATCATGACAGTAGCCGCGCCAGTTTCACCAGATTCTGCAATATCTTTAATTGGTTTTCCGGCTGTATAATACTCAGTAACAAGACCAATAGTGATTCCGCCAATACTTCCCATAAGAACAGCTGCCCATATAGAATTAGATACTTCTAGCTGATTGATAAGGAAGTAGGAAGTAATAATAAATAAAAGTGCTGAACCAATTGTGCCCATTCTGAGAGCTGACTCTGGTGATTTATTCGATGACATCTTAACAAATAAGACACCAATAACTGAGCAAACCAAACCTAAAGATGCAAGTGCTAGTGGCAAAAACATGAGTTCTGATTGATTTCCAAGCTTGTCAAGAGCTACCGCAGAGAGAGTTGAAGCGATGGCGATTGTTGCAATCATAGAGCCACAGTAGGATTCAAAAATATCAGAGCCCATTCCAGCAATGTCACCTACGTTATCTCCGACATTATCTGCAATAACGCCAGGATTACGAGGATCGTCCTCAGGAATACCGGCCTCTAGTTTTCCAACCAAATCTGCACCCACATCAGCACTCTTCGTAAAAATACCGCCACCGACACGGGAAAATAATGCAACAACTGAGGCACCCATTGCGAAGCCATGAAGGGCTTCTGAATGCGTTTCACCGAAAAAGTAGTATAGTCCTCCTAAACCTAATAGACCAAGTGCAGCAACTGAAAGTCCCATAACTGAACCACCAAAGAAGGCAACAGTTAGCGCTGCAGAACTACCTTCATCATGAGCTGCTTGTGTTGTCCTAACATTTGCAATAGTTGCCGTATTCATTCCAATATAACCTGCTGTAGCAGAGGCAACAGCACCAACAACAAAGCAAAGTGCACTTGCTGGGCCAAGAAAAATGTAAAGTAGCACCAATAAGACTAATGCAAATATACTGAGCATTTTGTACTCACGCTTCATAAAAACAATAGCGCCAATATGGATTTGTTGACCAATTTTTTGAACAGCACCGCTACCACCAGATTGTTTCTTTATCCATTGATATATAAAAGCTACTACCAATAGCCCAAAAGCTCCAAGTGCAGGTGCCGTCAAATTTGCATCAAACTCCATCTTTTCTCCTAATCATTTAAAATGCTGGTGCAATGTTACGCTAAAGGTCTAATTTTAGGTAAAAAAAAATAGACATTCAGGGTTGAAATGAACTAAATCATGTTTTTATTTATCTTATAAAATTTGACTGTTCTCAGCGTTGGTTTATTTTAATTAAAAATGTGATAAGAGTTCTATCTTAAGTGGGGTTAGGATGTTTGCTGTTAGGTTTGCTCTTTTGTCTTCTTTTTTCTATGCTTTAAATGTTAGCATGGTGCCTTTTATTTATTCATTAGGAATTGGCGCCTTCCTCTTTTTGTTTTTTCGTTTTAGTACAACTTTTATTGTCTCCTTATTAATGACAAAAAGTCTGTTTTCTTTTGCTCAAATAAAACAGCAAGGACTTGGTTATTGGTTGCTTTTGCTAGCTTTACTTCATGGAATTCAGTCTTGGCTCTTTGTAGAAGCGGTAAATTATATGCCAGTTGGTCTTGCAAGCGTTGTTCTCTATACCTACCCCCTGATTACTTATTTGATGTATTGTTTTTCCAAGAGTAAAGTACCCGACTTAACTACTATTGCGATGTTTGTAATGGCAATTGTTGGTATAGCAGCACTTTCTCAAGGTGCGAATGGAATACAATCACTTATTATTGGCTTAGGGCTTGCTTTTTTATCGGCAACTACCCTGGCAATAATATTACACTTTACTCCCAAAGTCAGTAGCATGAAAAACTGGGAAATAGTCAAATACACCACTTTATTACCAGCCCTAACATTCATGGTCCTATTTTTGAATGAGGGCGGTTCGTTTCTGCTTTTCACTAATGCGGCCTTATGGTGTCTACTTGCTGGCATCTTTTTTTCAATTGGCATGTTTTTCTATTACACAGCAATCAGAGAATATGGTCCAACTAGAACAGCCAATATTGGTTATTCAGAACCACTTATTGTGCTCATTATTGGATATATTGCATATACTGACTCGATTACACTTATGCAGTATATTGGAATAGTATTGGTCGGTATTGCTTCAACTACAATCGAAAGACGACAGTTGAGACAAAATACAAATTCTGATGTATAAATCAGTTCTCTAGGATAATAAAACATTAAAAATTTAAAATCAATGGTCAACGAACACAAAAAATTATTAGTCTCAAAAAGTCATTTTCAAAACAAAAAACTTAAAATTGGGGCTCCATATAAACATCAACATATTCTGAGTCTTGATGGCTTTAAAAGAGCAAGCAAAGAAATATGTTCATGGGATGATTATCGGCCGACTCCTTTACATTTTTTACCTGACTTGGCTAAAGAGTCCGGTGTTGCTTCAATTGCATACAAAGATGAAAGTTATCGTTTTTCGCTTAAAAGTTTTAAGGCACTTGGCGGTGCTTATGCGGTAGCAAATCTTTTAATTAATAAATTAAGGGAAATAGGTATCACGGCAAACTCCTTTGACTTAATTGCAAGAACATATATAGAGTTCACTTCAAAAATCACTGTTTGCTGTGCTACTGACGGAAACCATGGCAGATCTGTTGCTTGGGGCGCTCAAAAATTTGGTTGCAACTGTGAGATTTATATCCATCACAATGTAAGTACAGGTAGAGAAGAAGCAATTGCAAACTATGGAGCGAAAGTTAATAGAATTCAAGGCAATTATGACGATTCAGTTCGAATAGCAGCTGAGGTCGCTGCAGAGAATAGTTACTATGTCGTATCCGATACCTCTTATGAAGGCTATACAGATATTCCAAAAGACGTTATGCAGGGATACACTGTAATGGTAGATGAGACGATGAAACAAATGAAAGGAACGCCAACTCATGTCTTTTTACAGGGCGGTGTTGGAGGGTTTCCGGCAGCAGCGGTATCATTCTTAGTTGAAAGTCTTGATTGTCCACCGATTTTTGTTGTTGTAGAGCCAGCCAATGCAGACTGCCTATTCCAAAGTGCAGTTAATGGAGAACCTACAGTAGTCCATGGAGACTTGGATACAGTTATGGCAGGTCTTGCGTGTGGAGAAGTTTCGCTATTAGCATGGTCTATTCTTGAGAGCTATGTTCCTCACTTTATGACTATAAAAGATGACTCAATTTCTAAAACGATGCAGCTACTTGCAAATAGTAAAAGACCAATTGTTGCCGGGGAGTCCGCTGTCGCCGGATTAGCAGGTTTCCTGATTGCCAGTCATGACAGTTCTCTCAAAGAGGCTTTAAAACTAGATGAGAATTCACGTATTCTAGTTTTTGGCACAGAGGGTGATACAGATGAGAAAATGTATGAAAAGATGGTAGGCAGATCGGCAACAGAAGTTCTGAAAGGTTCTTAATCATTATGGAGAAAGGATGATCAATTCACCAAAAAGAGGTTTTGAGGTTTCTGAATATGAGAATCGACTTGATAACATCCAGAAACTTATGTACGAATCAAGGATGGATGCCATTCTATTGACAACACAAGCTGACATCGAATACTACACAGGCTTCAAGACGCAATTTTTTCAAAGCCCAACACGCCCATGGTATGTATTAATTCCGAGTAACGAAAAACCTAAAGCTATTATCCCCACCATCGGTGAATCAGGCATGAGAAGAACTTGGCTTGATGACATTCAAACTTGGATATCTCCGAACCCCAAGGATGACGGTATTTCTCTGCTTCTCTCGACTATTAAGTCTTTGACAAAAAAACATAAATGTCTAGGTGTTCCCAAAAGTCAAGAGAGCGTTTTGAGAATGCCGCTCGATGATTACGAAAACTTAGTTAAATCGCTGGATGGAATAGAAATTAAAGATGCCAACAAAATATTACGCCAAGTTCGCTTAATTAAGTCGACCGCAGAAATTGAAAAGATAAAGCATATTTGTCAATTGACCTCACAAGGCTTTAAAGATTTGAATCATCTATTAAAAGCTGGAGAAAGTGAGCATGAAAATTGTAAGAGGTTTAAGCAACATTTACTTTCTTTGGGAGTAGATGACACACCTTATATGGTAGCTGGATCTGGCAAGGACGGATATGGCTCTATTATTATGGGGCCAGGGGATAAAATCATAGAAGAGGGTGATCTATTTATTGTTGATACTGGGTCTGTCTTTGATAGCTATTTCTGCGACTTTGACCGGAATTATGCATTCGGCTTTATTTGCGATGAAGCTAAAAAAGCATATCAGGTTGTATTTGATGCGACTGATGCTGGCTTCAATGCTGCTCAAGTGGGTAATACGACAAGCGATGTCTATCATGCGATGAATAATGTCATGCAAAAGGGCGGTGCTTTGGGTAACTCAGTTGGCAGACTCGGACATGGTCTAGGACTCCAGCTCACTGAATGGCCGTCAAACACGGCAGCAGACAATACAACCCTTGAGCCGGGAGTTATCTTAACTTTAGAGCCAGGTATGGAATATCTACCTGGCAAGGAAATGGTCCATGAAGAAAACATTGTGGTTACAGAGAATGGGCCAGAATGGCTCACTCAAAGGGCTTCTGAAGAATTACCAATCATTCAGTAAGATATATTTTTATTGATATCTTTTCTTATATAATAATGAGAATCATTATTATTTAGATTAACAAGATGTTAAGTGTCAGTAATTTAGCGATTTCCTTCGATGAAAATCAAGTTTTGGAAGGTTTTAATTTAGACGTAGAAAGTGGTGATATCTTTGCGCTATTGGGGGATAGTGGTAGCGGCAAAAGTTCAGCGCTTCGCTTCATTGCTGGTCTAGACAATGCAAAGGATGGGGCTGTCTCACTAGATGGCAACAATTTAAGCTTTGATGGTGAGCATACCGTTAGACCAGAACTCAGGGAAATTGGAATGGTTTTCCAGGACTACGCGCTATTTCCTCATTTGACAGTATTTCAAAACATATGCTTTGGGATTAATCAACTAACAAAGGAAGAAAAAGTACACAAAGTTAACGAACTTCTTGAGCTAATTAGTCTTAAAGGTATTGAAAAAAAATACCCTCATCAACTTTCTGGTGGCGAACATCAACGCGTTTCATTGGCCAGATCATTAGCGACCTCACCTAAATTATTACTGCTCGATGAGCCTTTTTCGAGTTTAGACAAATCTCATCGCGATCAATTAGTTACAGAAGTGAGAGAAATACTCAAAAAAGCAGGCGTCACTTCAATCCTTGTTACCCATGATGAAACTGAAGCCGACATGTTTGCTGACAAAATAGGAAAAATTGAAAAAAAACAGTTGCTTATCAATCAATAATGTGTATCATACGCAAATGATATTGATTCTCATTATCATATAAAGAACAATTTAACTTTTATTTTTTATAGGAAATAAGCAATGTTTAATAAGCATTTAACTGTGTCAGCTTTGACACTCACAATCCTTTTAATGGGTTCAATTACTCAAATTCAGGCAGCGTCTGACGATACTGTTACTGTTTATAGCTCTAGAAAAGAGCATTTAATTCAGCCTCTTTTTGAAAAATTTACTGAAGATAGTAATATACCAATGCACTTAAGGGATCCAGAAGGTTTATGGACCGGTTTGTCAGTTCGTGCAAGAACAATTGTATATAGCACTGATCGCGTTGATCCGTCTGAACTTTCAACTTATTCCGACTTAGCAAAAGAGAAGTGGACGGGCAAACTTTGCTTGAGAACCAGCAAGAAAATCTACACAAAATCCTTAGTTGCATCAATTATTCATAACCAAGGTCAGGAAAAAGCGACAGAAATCGTTAAGGGGTGGGTCGATAACCTGGCTGCAGTTCCCAACGCCAAAGATTCTCACATTATGGATGCAATACTTGCTGGGCAATGTGATGTTGGTTTGGTTAATACATATTATTTTGGTCGATTAATTGAGAAAACACCAGATGCACCATTAAAGCTTTTCTGGGCAAACCAAGACACAACAGGTGTGCATGTCAATGTTTCAGGTGCTGGAGTTACAAAACATGCGTCTAATGCAGCTGATGCTACAAAATTACTGGAGTGGTTGTCATCTGCCAAAGCTCAAGCTATTTACGGCTCTTTAAATAAAGAATATCCAGCAAATCAGAATATTTCTTCTGATGAAATTGTCTCTACTTGGGGTAGTTTCAAACAAGACAAAATGAATCTTGCTATTGCTGGAAAATTGCAGGCAGATGCAGTAAAACTAATGCAGAGGTTGGATTATAAATAATTCAATTAATAGCTCTTCAATTAAGCCCAAGGCTTCGAACAAGTCTTGGGCTTTTTTGTATTAAAATACATGCATTTTATTAAGGTTGACTAAAAGTGCAACAAGTCTTTATTAAATCAAATATTTTGGTAGGTACACTCGCATTTTTAGTAGCTTTGCCGATATTAGTCGTGGGTTCAGCGTGGCTAACTCCTGCGAGTGAATTGTGGTCGCATTTTGCTCAAACACTTTTGCCAGAGCTTATAACTTCTACACTGATTCTGCTTGCTGGTGTTGCAATAGGAGTGAGTATTTTGGGTACCGTTCTGGCTTACTTGGTCGTGATGGTAGAGTTTCCGGGACGTCGTTGGTTGGAGTGGGCCTTATTTTTGCCTTTTGCTATGCCGGCATATGTGATGGCTTTCGTTTATCTCGGTGTGTTTGATTATTCAGGCTATGTGCAAGTATGGCTAAGAGAGGTTATTGGACTTCCCGGCTTTGATATCCGTGCAGGACACTGGGCAATAATATTGACCTTTGTATTGGTTTTTTATCCCTATGTTTATATGATGGCGCGAGCTTCATTTAGGCGCCAGAAAATTCAAATGATTGAAGCTGGAAAAATGCTTGGTGCAAAACCTTTGCGAGTTTTTTTGCGAATTTCTGTACCATTAGCTAGACCTGCAGTGGCGGCTGGGGTTTTAGTGACGCTTATGGAAACTTTGGCAGATTTTGGTGTAGTATCGTTGTTCAATTACTCGACCTTTACAACAGCAATTTATTCTGCTTGGGGAGATTTTCGCTCAATCGAAGTTGCTTCACAATTAGCATCAATTCTAGTTTTGGTTGCATTTTTTCTTATCTATTTTGAAAGAAGGGCACGTGGTAAAGCTAAATATTATTCAACGGATGTTTCTCATATCAGACCTTATCAAGCGAGAGGCCCAATTGGTTGGTTAATATTCTTTTTTGTATTTGGTATTTTTATGCTCGCTTTTGCGATGCCTTTCATGCAAATTATCGCTTGGAGTATTGAAGTCATTAACAAGGAATGGAGCGCTAAATATCTGAATTTTTTTATTTCAACTGGTGTTTTGACCTTAAGCGCTGCCATCCTAACCGTTTTTGTTGCAACCATATTGGCATTGCCGAGTCAAAGTAAAAATAAAAGTAAAAGTTTGCAAATACTAATACGTTTGTCTACTCTCGGATATGCATTGCCTGGATCAGTAATGGCTGTGGGTTTGCTTTACACAGTTCAAAGTATTTCACAGGTTAGTATTTATTTTGGCGGTTCATCCATTAATCATGTCTTTTTTGGTTCGGTTGCTTTGTTGCTTTTTGCCTATGTATCAAGATTTATGGCTATCGCTTTTAATTCAGCGAGTGCCTCGACTGAACAAATAAAACCAGTTTATGAACAAAGTGCCAAACTATTGGGAGCTTCACGTCTACGTTTGATATGGCAAGTCTATCTTCCCATGATGACTCCTGGTATATTGGCCGGTGGTTTACTAGTGGCAGTAGACGTAATGAAAGAGTTGCCCGCAACATACTTATTAAGGCCATTCGGTTGGGACACTTTGGCCATCCGTGTTTATGAGCTAAGTGCAGAAGGACTTTTCGAGAGAGCTGCTGTTCCAGCCCTGATGATGGTTGTATTTGGGACATTATTAATGTTGATTTTTAATAAGTTAGATAGAAGCCAACTTTAGTCACTATATCAAATTCTTTAAAGTAGAGAGAGTACAGGCAAATTGGGTAAAATCTTGTTTAATTATTTAATCCCTTCATGGTTTCAAAAATGGAAAGTGTCTTAAAACAGGTTTCTGGTGTTGAATGTTCTTCAATTGCTAGTGGTATTAAAAATAATGGAGAACTAGATTTATCTTTAATTTTATTGTGTGAGGGTAGTGTAACAGCAGCAGTCTTTACTCAAAATGTTTTCTGTGCAGCTCCAGTTTTAGTTGCAAAAAATCACCTATCTTCAGATATTCGTGCTTTGTTAATTAATAGTGGAAATGCTAACGCTGGAACGGGCAAAAAAGGACTTGATCATACTTTTCAAAGTTGCGAAATTATTGCTAATGAAATTGCTATTGACCCGCAACAAGTACTACCTTTTTCGACAGGAGTTATTGGACAACTCTTACCAATAGAGCCTTTTGAGAAAAACTCAACTCTTCTGGCAAAAAAACTTGCGGCCGAAAATATGAATCAAGTTGCCAGAGGTATTTTGACCACCGATTTCGTTGAAAAAAGTCATTCAATATCATTTGAAGTGGATGGAAAAACTGTAACACTCTCAGGAATTGCTAAGGGTTCAGGCATGATCAGGCCTGATATGGCAACGATGTTGAGCTTTATTTTTACCGATATAGGGGCCTCGCAAGAAGAGTTGCAAGACTGTCTATCATTATCAGTCAAGCAGTCATTTAATCGGATTACAGTTGACGGTGATACTTCAACAAATGATGCTTGCACCCTAAGTGCCACCAACCAGTCTGGTGTTCAGCTGAGGGATTGTTTAAAAGATTTTCAATTGGCACTCAATGAATTGACAAAAACTTTAGCCCATATGATTGTTAGAGATGGAGAGGGAGCTACCAAGTTTGTTGAAATTCGAACTAGCGGCCTGGATACAGATGAAGAGTGTTTAGAAGTCGCATATAC
>LUME01001072.1_pt1 | contig 11428 bp, 14 predicted proteins | sample 729951 | NCBI WGS metagenome assembly LUME01 (sample SAMN03860271, study PRJNA289734) | marine metagenome | biome: seawater column; feature: ocean; material: water; isolation source: Red Sea water column Station 34 - depth 200m | place: Saudi Arabia: Red Sea | collected 2011-10-15 | depth 200 m | reverse complement strand
ACTCTTTCTCTATAGATCTAATTTTTGATTCCAAAAATGATTTATCATTTCTATGCTTACTAAGAACAGATTCTTTTTGTTTCAGCTGACCATTGTTAAGTCCCAATAATTTACTTTCAATATCACTTTTAGATCGATTAAAAACAGAAATTTTTTCAATGAATCCAGGAATGAGTGAAAGTGTCTCATCAATTTGTAATAATGATTTATCAGTATCCTTAACAGATACAGAGCCTGATTGTATTCCCTTGCGTGTCGATTCTAATATTTGTATAATGTCTTGTTTGTTAGAATCAACCAATACATCATATGGATTTGCAATTAAATCTGCTAATAATTTTTTTAGTGGCTTATCAAGTGAGGAAACATAAACATACTTGTTTAGTGGTCTTGAAATCTTAGTAAGATGTAATTCGATCTCATTCCTAATTTTATTTTTTTCAGAAGATAAAGAATCTAGCTTTTCATTAATTTGTAGAAATTCTGTATACTCACTGCTGTTTTTAATATTCTCAATCTCTTTTTCATCACTATCAATTGTAGCAATTAGATCATCGATGGTTTTTGTAGTTAGTTTTTCCTGTTCGCCTAAATCAATAATTGATTTTTTTGATTGCTCAATCTTATTCATAGTGTTCAAAATTTGTTCAATTTTAGTTTCTAATTCAGAGTAATTCGTAATTATGGTAGAAATTTCATCATTCCCATCTGTCATTACCTTAAGATCATCTTTTAACTTGCCAGCATATTTCTTTGCAAATATATGAATAACACTAGATTGTCTTCCTAATGAGTCCCCGATTTTCTTTAGCATTCTGCCAGCAATTGCATTAAAATTTTTCACATCACCATAGGAATTTATCTCTGGTAGTTGAACAATTGATTCCCTCTTGATAACTGATATAACCTCTTTTTTTCCCCGCTCAACTAATCGTTTTAAGTGAACATCTATATCGTCTACATTTAGCGTATCACGTTCTAGATCAATAGCAATATGTAGAATTGTTTCGCAACTTGATTTAATTTTATTTTTAAATGTTTTAGTCTCAGCAATTATTGTTTTTGTTCGAATTGAATGTATCTCATCAATAACATTCGGTACATCAGAAAGCAAAATTTGTTTTTTTTGAGGAGCTATTTCTGGCTCCTGTTTTTGTGGTTTTTTCTTGCCCCATCCAAATACCATAATTAAATCTAAAATTACAATTTTAAATATGTTCAAGTGCTCACATTAGAAAATTTGGAATGGAATAGCCTAAAATATTCAAAATATACATTTAGTCTGTGAGTGATACACGTTTTATCATATTAGGTGTCGGATTAGTTTTTGCAGGAATTATTATTCTATCAGTTTTTGGTGCTCAATTTGATGAGATCACCATGCAGGAAGAATTCCATGTGTGTTATGAATATCATGCTGATATGCCACCAACAGAGATTGATTGTGACATTGCAGCTCAAAATAAGATGGTTATTTTTGCAATTGTTGCATTACTGATTGCATGTGGAATTGTATCGTTAGTAAAAGGAATAAAAGGCAAATGGGATCAAGATGTAAAACCGGAAGACATGGTAGGACCAAGTGGTTCTTTTGATACACGTGATGGACCAAACGATTCTGATCAAAATGATACAAAATAAAATTATATTTTACAATGTTTTTGGTTAGTTAAATGAATGATACATTTTTTACAGAATTCATAATATTGGCTGGGGTAGTTGGTGCTATACTTGCATTTTTGATAATAAAACGTTGGCGTGAAGAATAAAATGTTATTTTTTATATTTTAATTTCAAACATATCATCTTTTGAAACGCCTTTCCATACTCCTATCATTCCTTCCGCTTCTGCTGGCTCAACTTTAGTTATTTTCTGAATCTTGATATGATCAGGATTTGGTGGCATCCATAACATTGCCATATAATCATCTACATCTCCCGCCTTACTTGGAAGAGCCATAATGATTTTATCTTTTGAAAAACCATTCGCAACTAATGCGTTTGTTGATTTTTCTATAAGATCTTGACGACCATGCGTGAACAGATAAACATTTTTTGTGGTATCTATCTCTGCCATTGTTAGTTATCAATTATTGTCTCACTTTTATGTTATACCAAATCAGAAGACGCCGGGGTAGTTCAACCACATTTTCAGGGCAATACCAAACTCCCAAAAGAAGAACATTTAGCTAAAGAGCATAGTGATTTAGAATGAAAAGATTAACTCTTTGGGCTGTGATAGGCGTACCAATACTAGTTACTATTTTGTTTCTGTTTGGAATCTAAAATGACAGATTTAACAGATCATGAAAAACTTGAAGCGATTCAACGAGTTCTCGATTCATGGGATTACGATGCACATGCACCTTACATGAACACAATCCGAAAAATCTTAAATGATGAACCATTTGACGAAGATGAATAAAATGGGACAAAATGATTATGAGTTATTAAAATTAGAAACTAAAATTAACAATCTGGAAAAAGAACTATCAGGTCTTTTTGCCGATTTTAAAAAACATAAATCAAAATACGAGAATTATGTGATGGAAAATCAAGCATACCAAAAACTAGAAAAAATGAATATTTGTTGCCTAAATCTACTGCAAGTTTACAGAGAATATGTTAAAAATTTTACAAAAAATCATTAAATCAATAAAGGAATCAAAGAGAATCTATAAATTTAATTAAAAACTAAATTGAACTCTCAAACTGCATGTCAATTACTTGCCAAGCAGTTTCAACAGTGTATTGCCCAACAACCCTGTAATCAAGATTTTCTCCTACAGCTATCGCATAATACACATCCTCTATGTCATCAGTTAGATTGATTGTCATTTCAGATTGTATAGGTACTTGTAATCCAGAAGTTAGTAGTGCTCTTCCTGTTAATGGTATATCCGAAATAGAATATGAAGAACTTCCCAACGACTTTCCATCAGCAAAAAGCTCCCAAGAAATTTCTGGAACTGTAACTGTTCTGTCACCATGATTTGTTATTCCAAAAACAAGGTTCAAAGTCATACGATTATCAATACTGTCAATTTCTTTAACATTGACAGAAAGCAATTCAAGTTCTGATTGTTCTAATTCTGGAATGTCAAAAGTAGAAAAATATACTATTCCACCCATGAATGCAAACATAGCTCCAATTGCAGCATATACAATCATTTTTGATGGTTTTATGAACAAGTTATTTTCTTCATTTCTCATACAACTAAAAAACGTTGTCAGAATTCATATAGCTAATATTTGAATAAAAACAGTAATTTTCATGGCAATTGAACAAGTTATCGTTACTTGGGCACATTTAGTCAGTGCATCGATTTGGGTAGGTGGCGGAATATTTCTTGGTGTTGTTCTTGCACCACTTTTGAAAAAAATGTCGTTTTCCACTGAAGAAAGATTAGAGTTGATGATCAAGACGGGAAGACGATTTAACAAGATCGCTTTGCCTTCACTTGTAATTTTGATTGTCACAGGAATCTATAATTCTCATTTGGTATTACAATCCCCTGAAATATTATTCTCGAGCAGCTATGGCGCATTTCTATTAACAAAGATCACTCTTGTTATTGCTTTGATTGTAACTTTTGCCGTTCACATTCGTGTGTTTAGCGGAGATATGGAGAAAAAAATTACGAACAGAGAAATTGAAGATAGTGAGTTGAAAAAACTTAACCGAAAGGGCATGATTCTAGGAGAAACTACAGTTGTACTATCCGTAGCCATATTGTTTTTCGCTGCCTTGCTTGATGCCGGAATTTAAACAGATTTTTTAAAGATAATTCAAGATGAATTTTATGGATGGGCTTTTAATTGTACGTCAGCTAATAGCAGACGGTAAAAACTGGCAGGATTTGGTTCCACATGGCACAAAAAAAGTGCTGGATATGATTGACGCAAAAAATCGCTTAAAAAATCTGTAATTATAAATAAAGCCAGTCTCACATTTGATCGGTAAGCTATTTGGAATATCTAGTAATGTTGCCGGGACCAACAAATGTTCCCGAAAGAATATTGCGTGCAATGTATGTACCAATGATCAATCATAGAAGCGATGATTTTGTAGAATTATACGAAGACTGTGTTGAAAAGACAAAAAAAGTATTCATGACAGAGGGGGAGGCAGTATGTCTATCTGCATCTGGAACTGGTGCAGTCGAAGCTAGCGTTGTTAATCTTATAAAAAAAGGAGACAAGGTAATCATTCCAGTTAATGGTGAATTTAGCAGCAGACTCTCACAAATGTTAGAGTGGGCGGGAGCCAATGTTATCAAACTTGAAACACCACCAGGCGAAAATTCCAGTTTTGAATCTGTAAAGGAGGCATTTGATAATAATAAGGATGTTAAGGCATTCTATTGCGTATGGAATGAAACATCTACGGGAACTATGATAAACTATCTAGACAAGGTGAAAGACCTCACCTCAAGAAATGATTCCTACTATGTTGTGGATGGAGTTTCTATAGTTGGTGGTGAGGAACTAAAGGTAGACAAGTGGGGCGTTGATATTGCAATGACTGGTGCACAAAAAGCGTTTGCAGCTCCACCAGGAATTTCTCCAATTGTTGTCAACAAGAGAACCAAAAAGTACATGATTGAAAACCCACCAAATACAATGTATTTCAACTTACCACGTTATTTCAAATATTACGAAGAAGCAAAACATACACCATTTACTCCAGCACTCCCACTACTTTATGCTTACAGAGAAGCAATGAACATGATTTTAGAAGAAGGTCTGGATAATAGAATTCAAAGACACCGAATATGTTCAGATGCTTTGTATTCAGGTCTGAGTGCAATAGGTCTTACACCATTTGCAAAAGAAGACTCCCGCTCCACTGTAGTTATAGCATTAAATTATCTTGAAGGTCTTGAGGACAAGACATTTCGAAATACTCTGGCACAAAAATTCCGTGTACTAGTGGCAGGTGGATTTGGAAACTTGAAAGGAAAAGTTTTTCGAGTTGGCTGTATGGGTGAAGTTAATCGTTATCATGTAATGAGAACCGTTTCTTCCATTGCATCCACATTAGATTTGATGGGCTACAAAGTAGATGCAAAAGCTGGTCTCAATATTGCAGAAGAAAAATTAAAAGTTCTTTAACCTACGTTAACTTATATAAGGAAATTCAGAAACGCAGTATACAATGGCTTTTAGTAAGGGTTCATTAATTTTGGTTGATTATACTTCCAAAGTAAAAGATACTGGCGAAGTATTTGAAACAACTATAGAGGAAGAAGCAAAAAAGCACACACTTCATGAGCCTAATGTGAAGTATCAACCAAAACTTGTTTCAATCGGAGAATCATGGGTAGTCAAAGGATTAGATGAAGCCCTAGCAAAAACTTCTGTAGGTGATAAAAAAACTGTAGAAATTTCACCTGATAAGGGATTTGGTGAAAGAGACACAGGAAAAGTTAGAATGATTCCGTTAAGAAAGCTCGGTGAAGATGCAGAAAAAGTTTCAATAGGCGATACAGTGGAAGTCGATAATAAGAAGGGTGTTGTCAGATTTATTGGCTCTGGTCGAGTTCAGATAGATTATAACCATAGATTTGCAGGCAAAATAATTCTTTATGATATTAATGTCTTGAAAGAATTAAAGACGGATGACGAAAAGACATCTGGAATTTTAAAAAGATATCTTCCAGTAGAAGATGATAAAATTTCATTCAAAAAAACTGGAAAGATACTAGAAATTACTATACCAGAAGAAATGTTTCGCGCTGATGGATTACATGCCATCAAGCACTTTATTCAAACCGACGTCTTCAAGTTTATTCCTACTTTAGAGCAGGTAAACTTTATTGAATCACATGTAAACAAAACAACAAAATCTACGGAAAAAACTACTAAGACAAAAACTAAAACAAAAAAAGCTAAAGCACCTTAGTGCTTTTAGCAAGAGAAATAGCCTTTTCTTCAGTCATATCAACTTCACTTAGTATAGTGTATCTTTCTGGCCTTAATGATTGTGCAATGGTTAACGCTTTTGCTAGAACTTGAGGTTTTAATCCTATCTGCTTTGCAGTTGTAGGCGCACCAACGTTCTTCAGGGCTTTTACAATTTGTTTCCAATTCTGTCCTTGTAACTTTGAGATCAATATAGTACCAATCCCACACTTTTCTCCATGAAGACCCGTTCCTGGTTCTAATTTATCAACAGCATGCGAAAACAAGTGTTCTGCACCAGAACACGGTCTACTACTACCAGCTATGCACGATGCAACTCCGGCACTGATTAGTGCCTCCACAATCTCTCTAACATGTAGACCTTTTTTTGAGAAACGAGCAGAATTTTTTATCAAAAATTGTGCACTCATTGATGCTAACTCAGCCGAATATCTACCATAGTACTCGCCAGTCTTATCTCTACCCAACTGCCAGTCGCGTACAGCAGTAATTTTTGCTATTAGATCTCCACAACCACTTGCAAGTAATTTCTTAGGTGCTTTTTTCATAATATCTACATCCACAAAAACACCTAGTGGAATAACTAAATCACTTTTACTTTGGCGTACTTTTTTTTCAATATCTTGTATAGTTTTTTGATCATTGGTTTTAGCTAAATACCATTTACTTTTAATTTTAGATCCAGTAAGAGACGACTCAATTTTCTTTTGTACTATTTTTTTAACATTGCCCCCAGAAATCATTGAAACACTTTTTGTTTTCTTTAGTGAATTTAGAAAATTACCGAGATCGCCGATATTTTTATCTCCAACAACAATTTGGCGGGGCAGCTCCATTGTATGTGATGGCATGCGTTTTTTACTTTTCAAGTGCTTATTATTTGCCTCACAAAAGTTATTTAAAGGGTAAAAATAATCTGAGATTATCTCAAACGAGGTATATTCTATGACTACGAATATTGAAGAAAAAATATTACACGGTACGACCACAGTAGGGATCAAAGCATCAGATGGTGTTGTTCTATGCGCTGATATGAGAGCTAGTGCTGGATACTTTATTGCAAATAATAACACTATGAAGATACAAAAAATATATGATCACGCAGGCTTGACATTAGCTGGTGGGGTTGCTGACGCTCAGAACCTAACTGACATTTTGAGATATCATGCAAATGTGCATGCAGTTCAAACAAACGAAAACATACCTATAAAATCATTGGCAAGACTATGCTCACTAGTTTTTCACCAAAATAGAGGCTATCCATTTATTGCCGACATTTTACTCGGCGGATATGATCGTGACGGACCAGCATTGTTTAATGTAGACATGTTTGGCTCGGTAGAAGAAAAATCCTATGTAACAACTGGAAGCGGTTCACCTGTTGCATACGGTCTTTTAGAAGGTGAGTATCGTGATGATCTCACACTTGAAGATGCAAAATCAGTTGCTCTTCGTGCAGTCAAAGCTGCTATTGTAAGAAATATTGGAACCGGCGATGGAATCAACGTGGCAACAATTGATAAAAACGGATTCCAGCTTTTGACAAAAGAACAAAAAAAATCTATAATTTCGCTTTAGTGATTTAATGCAAAAAAAGCAACAGCAATCAGTACCTAATGGCCAAAATATTATGGCAACCATACTGACAAGTATACCCAAGGAAGCTAATGTGACTAAAATTGACTATGAAGGTCCTAGGATTGCACTATACACAAAAACTCCAAGATTTTTGATGGAAAACAACACAATAATTTCTAATCTTGTTAAGCAGATTAAGAAACGAATTGTTATTCGAATAGATGAATCAATCAGAAAAAATGAGGATGATGTAAGAAAAGTACTTAATCAAAAAGTACCAAAAGATGCAAATCTACAAGGAATCTATTTTGACACTACTACAGGCGAAGTTTCCATAGAGGTCAAGCGTCCATGGCTTTGCCAGAGAAATGCTGAAGAGTTTAACCATGCTGAAATATCCGAAGAAACCGGTTGGAAGCTACGTGTAAGAAAATCTACAAACAAACCATCAAACACAATACAAGCTATAAACTACCAACTCAAACTTTCATCATCTGAGAGGGCGAAGCATCTTAAACAAACTGGAGAGCAAATTTTCAGACCACGACTTGCACAAAAATCTGAAGTGTCCTTACTAACACTTGGTGGATTCGGTCAAGTAGGAAGATCATGTATGTTGTTAACTACACCGGACAGTAAGGTGTTGATTGATTGTGGTGTCAATCCGGGAGCACGAAGTCCCAGAGAGGCATTTCCACGCCTTGATTGGGCGAACATAACACTTGATGATTTGGACGCAGTAGTAATAGGTCATGCACATCTTGATCATACTGGATTTCTACCAGTTTTGCTCAAGTATGGCTACAAGGGACCAATTTACTGCACAGAACCAACACTCCCCATGATGAATCTAATTCAGCTTGACGCAATTAAGGTGGCAACAGCTCAAGGTAAAACTCCGCTTTATGCAGACAGAGATGTCTATCAAGTAATGAGGCAGGCCATTACCATTCCTTACGGAGCAGTAACTGACATTTCACCTGACATAAAGCTTGTACTGTCAAATGCTGGGCATATTTTAGGTTCAGCAACATGTCATTTCCATATAGGTAATGGAGAACATAATTTTGTATATACTGGCGACATCAAGTATGGTAAAAGCATGCTTCTTGAAAGTGCTAACACCAATTATCCACGGGTAGAAACTTTGCTTATCGAAAGCACATATGGTCTAAAAGAAGACATTCAACCAGACAGAGAAGAAGTTGAATCTGCATTTGTTACTTCAGTAAACTCTATTCTAAAAGATGGTGGGAAGGTTCTCATACCAATTCCTGCTGTTGGGCGTGCACAGGAGCTTATGTTAGTTATTGATCAATACATGAAGTCTGGGGAGCTTGTTGAAGCTCCAGTATTCATGGAAGGAATGATACAGGAAGCTACTGCAATCCATGAAGCATTTCCGGAATATCTAGTAAGGGATCTCAAAAAGAAAATTTTAGAAACTGATGATAACCCATTTGATTCTGAATACTTTACAAACGTTGAACATCAGGATGGAAGGGACGAAGCATTACGAGAAAATTCACCATGTATCATTATTGCAACATCTGGAATGCTTGAGGGTGGACCAGTTCTTGAATATTTTAAGAACATTGCACCAGAACCAAAGAATAAGATCCTGTTTGTATCTTATCAGGTCAATGGTACACTTGGTAGGCGAGTCATGGATGGTTCAAGACAGGTTTCAATATTGGGAAAAGAAGGAAAGATTGAAGTGGTATCAATAAATTGCAGTACGGAAAGACTTGATGGATTTAGTGGACACAGTGATTACAACCAGCTCATGTCATTTGTCCATAGATTACGACCAAAATTAAGACGCGTACTTGTTAATCATGGAGAGAGGAAAAAATCAGAGAATCTCTCAATGTCAATTCGTAGAATGTACAGAGTATCGTCACACTATCCGCAAATTCAAGAAGCGATTAAATTATTTTAGATCATAATCAGGCTTCCAAATCTTTATTCTTGGAGGAGTTACAACAATTCTTTCCTCACCAAGACGTGCAATGTCTGCGCCTGAATCTCTTGCAATCACATACAATTCCTCAACAATCTTTCTCAACTTCTCAACATCCTTTTGGGCTAGAGGAGTAACTCGGAGAATTAGGATCATACCCTTTTTGATATCCTCCTTGATCGTGTGGATATCACTAGGATCCCTAATTGTTATTGCCTTCAGATACGTTGGATTTGCCTGTTTTTGCATTAGCTATCTTGCGATCAGCTCCTTCAAAAAGTCTTGCTTATCTTTCACGAGTAAATTATGGCTTGCTATCTAAATTCTGAGTTTTACATATGATGCTTCTTCGGCAGATTTTGTTGACACATCAATGTCCTCATTTTTATGAACTGTAACAATACCAGTTTTATCTTTTGGTGCATCAGAGTATCGCAGCGTAACACTAGCTGAAAATTCTACATGTTTATCAGCATTATCTCCTCTTAACAAGACAGTTGGACCAACATGTTCCTTTGCCTCAAGCAAAATGTCATTTGGTAATGCAAGTGATTTGATCATCTCATTTTCATCTTTGTTTCTTCCAACAATTAGCTTAGTGTCCCGATCCAATCTAAAATGCCTTCCAATTTTTAGTAGATCAATATCGTTTGTCGTTGGTGTCTGAGTATGCTTGAACAAATCTTTAGCTCTTAATGAGAATGCAGGATCTGTCAATAGACAACCACCACCAGCATTTGGTGGATCTTCAAGACCAAACTCTTTTGCCATTCGAAGTTGCTCCTTTCTAGAACGTCCTCTTATCATGCCAAGATCTTTTCTTTTTATCAGACCACTCTTTTCTGGATCAGTAGCAGGTAGTAATGCAGCTGATAATGGTCTAACAATTTTTCCCTCTAAACCAGATAGCTTTTCAATTTTTTTCAATGCAGGTGCAAACTGACTCATTGGTCTTTGTCCAAGTACTTCACCAGAAATGATGAACTCTGCACCAATCTCTTCCATGTGTTTTTTACCAGCCTCAAACATCATTGCTCTACAATCAATACATGGATTCATCCCAGAACCATAACCATACTTTGGATTCTTTAACATCTCAATGTATTCGTCTCCGAGATAAACTGTTTTCAGATCAACTCCTAACTTTTCTGCTTTCTCTCTAATCTCAAAACCACAACCTCTACCACAATCAAAGTCACAAAATGGAGTTTTGATCGCAACCGCCGAAACTTCAAAACCTTGCTTTTGCATTGTTTTTACGGCAAGTGTACTATCTAATCCTCCAGAAAGCAGTGCAACAACTTTCTTTTTCTCTTCCTTTTCTGCCATTACAAATACAGAATAATATCAATATACAAACTTTCCAACATACATAAATTCACAAAAACATCTTTTTGAACAATGAAAGCTCGTAGAAGGAGACTGGAAAAATATTGTAATGCCCTTAATTGTGATACTCTTGTTACTTTTGAACCTGAAAACCTCTTCTATCTGACTGGTTTTTGGGGTGAGGCAGTTGGCATCTTGGAAAAAGGCGGGAAAACAACGATCATTGCTCCAGAACTAGAGGCACAACGAGCCAGGGAGGATTCAATCAATTGCAGTGTTGTAACTTCACAAAGAGGTGGTCTTGTGTCATCATTAGCTTCTACTATAAAGAAGAAAAAAATCTGCACAGACTGCCAAAGCTATTCCATAATGCAGTCATTGAAAAAATCAATTCCTAAGATAAAACAATCTTCTGAGCCCTTTTACAATGCGCGTATAATCAAGGACTCTGAGGAAATTCGCATCTTGAAAAAGACATCCTCAATTATAGATGAAATGTTTGATCTTTGCACACAGGCCATCGAGAAAGGCAGGAGAGAATCTGAACTGCAGGCATTTTTGATGGCGTTTGCAAACGCAAATGATCTCTTTGATACTGGATATCGTTCAACATTAAATCCACTGATAATTGCC
>LUME01000140.1_pt1 | contig 11457 bp, 9 predicted proteins | sample 729951 | NCBI WGS metagenome assembly LUME01 (sample SAMN03860271, study PRJNA289734) | marine metagenome | biome: seawater column; feature: ocean; material: water; isolation source: Red Sea water column Station 34 - depth 200m | place: Saudi Arabia: Red Sea | collected 2011-10-15 | depth 200 m | reverse complement strand
CTCAAGACCGGTGATAAAGACGACGGGAAACTCCAGCCCCTTGGCGCTGTGGAGCGTCATGAGCGTGACCTGATTGGAGCTGTCATTCCATGAATCGATGTCCGACAGCAGTGAGACATCTTCCAAAAATTCACGGATGGTGGCATCTTCGTTCCGTTCGCAGAACTGATGGATGCTGTTGAGCAGTTCCTGCACGTTCTGGAGGCGGTCCATCGCCTCCTCCGTCGCCTGCTGCTTGTAGTAATTGACGAGCCCCAGTTCGTCCACCAGAACGGAAGCGAGCTCGGAGGCGTCCAGTTTTTCCTTCAACTCCATGTACTTCTGGACAATGTGATAGAACTCCACAAGCCCCGCTGCCTGTTTTCCCTTCAGATTCATCGCCTCCGGCTGATTCAGAACGTCCAGCAGGGGGACCCCCTGTTTAGCGGCGAGCGCTTCACATTTTTCCACCGTCTTCGCACCGATTCCGCGGGAGGGGAAATTGATGATACGCTTCAGACTCACGGAATCGAGAGGGTTCACAAGCGTCCTGAGGTATGCGAGAAGGTCCTTCACTTCTTTCCGTTCGTAGAACTTCAGACCGCCGACGATGTTGTAGGCGATGCCTTTTCGACGGAGTCCGTCCTCGAGGGCACGGCTCTGGGCGTTGGTGCGGTAAAGGATGACAAAATCACGGAACGTCCGCTTATTCTGCTGAATCTCCTGCTGGATCAGTTCCAGGACGCCGTCAGTCTCCTCCATCTCGTCGTAGGTTTCCATGATGCCGATCTTGGCCCCGTTGCTGCTTTCAGTCCACAGCTGTTTTTCGGCGCGGTATTCGTTGTTCTTCACCACCGCACCGGCCACTGCCAGGATGGTGGCAGTGGAGCGGTAGTTCTGTTCCAACCTGAACACTTCACACTTCGGAAACGCTTTTTCAAACTCGAGGATATTGGAGATGTCGGCGCCGCGCCAGCCGTAAATGGACTGGTCGTCATCGCCCACCACTGTAATCTGCTTGTGAAGATCGGAGAACAGTTTCACTAACTGAAACTGAGGCTGGTTCGTATCCTGGTACTCATCTACCAGAACATATTTGAACTGCTCCTGGTACTTCCGGAGTACCTTGGGATGACTGTCGAAAATCCTCAGCGGAAAAAGGAGAAGATCTCCGAAATCGACGGCGTTGTTTTCTTTAAGGGCGTTTCTGTAGGCGGGATACAGTTCGGCGACAGATTTGTCAAACGGGGAAGCACCGTTCTTCAGGGCAGTCTCCGGCTCTTCCATCGTGCTCTTGAAAAAACTCATCCTTGACCTGTACGACGCCGGCGGGAAACCGTCAGTCTTAAGGTTGAGATTATTGAGGAGCGATTTGATAAGGGCATCCTGATCGGTGGTGTCGTAAATGGCGAAGTCCGGGCTGTAGCCAAGAGAGGTGATCTCTTTCCTGAGAAGCCGGGCGCAGACGGAATGGAACGTCCCGATGCTCGGCGGCGCCGACGTCTTGCCCAGAAGGGCCTCAACTCTCGTCCGCATCTCCTCCGCCGCCTTGTTGGTGAACGTCACGGCGAGAATCTCATGAGGACTGTATCCGCACTCCTGGATGAGATAAGCAATTTTGTGAGTTAGGACTCTCGTCTTCCCCGTGCCGGCGCCGGCGAAGATGAGGACAGGTTTGTCCACGGCTTCCACCGCCTGTTTCTGAATATCGTTCAGGACTGCGTTAGCCACGGCTTATCCCTTCCTCGCGGCCTCGGCCCGCTGGCGCTTCACTTTGCGCCGGTGCCGCTGGAGTTTTTTCTTGGCCTGAATATGCTCCGCTTCTGTTCTGCTGAAGGTGTGGTACCCTTCGCCGTTGGCGACAAAAAAGAGGAAGTCCGCTTCGGCCGGCGAAAGGGCCGCCCGGAGTGATTCCCGCCCCGGACTGTTGATGGGCCCCGGAGGGAGGCCGTAGTTGAGGTACGTATTGTAGGGCGACTTAATCTTCAGGTCCCGATTCAACAATCGCCGAGGACCGTCATCAATGATAAACTGGATTGTAGGATCTGCCTGGAGACGCATCTCCACGTCGAGACGGTTGTGGTACACTGCGCTGATGAGAGGCCGCTCACTGTCATAGATCGCTTCCCCTTCGATAATCGACGCAAGGGTCACCATCTCCAGCTCCGTCAGTCCGTACACCTCGAGGCGGTGATCCAGCTCCTCCTTGAAAAGTTTCCGGTACTGCGATACCATGATCTGGATAATCCGCTCAGCCGTTTCGCCCTCATGAAACCGATAAGTGTCGGGAAAAAGAAAACCTTCCAGTGACGACGCTTCGACGCCAACCGACTTAATAAAGCGTGCGTCACCGCAGAGCGAGAGGAACGCCTCCTCGTCCAAACCGAGTTTCTCCCGGAAGAGGGAGGCGATCTGCTCTTTCCGCATCCCTTCGGGAATGGTCACTTTGCGAAGGAGCGGCGTTCCGTTCACGAGCTGCTGGACGATGTGATAATTGGATCTGAAATCAGACAGGGAGAAGACGCCGGCCCGAATGGCCGTCTCGTAGCCCATCATGCGGGTAGCCATCACGAATGTCTCGGAATCGGCAATAACGTTCTTGTCTTTCAGGTCGTCGCCGATTTCCTTGAGTGATGCCCCCTTCTCCACTTTTATGGTCACTGGCGCCTCTACATCGGGAAGCGGCCAGAACACCACGAGGGAATAAAATGCGACGCCGGAGAGGATCAGAATTGACAGTACAAATCCCGCCACACGATCGGGTCTGGAATGGCCTAGATTCTTCATGAAATTCGGGCGCAAATTTAACCGCTCCGGCCGACGCGGAACAACGGTTTTTCTGAAAGGAAAATTGGATTGATTGACCTCCGAACTCCGTCGTATATTTGCCCCCGCCGTGGCAAAGAAAAGTGACAGTTCCGAGATTCACCTGTTCGAAGGGTGGGCGTTTGGGAAGAAGAATTACATTCTCTTCGCTGTGGGACTTGTGACAATTGCAGCCGGATATATCATCATGGCGGCCGGTGAGGTGAACAGCTTTCAGTCCCTCACTCTGGCGCCGATTATGCTCTTCGCGGGCTACCTGGTGATCATTCCACTGGCGCTGGTCTGGAAAGACAAGAACCGGCCCTAGCCGCGGCAGTTGACAGTTGTGATTGTTGTTCCCGCCTGACCGGACGCCAGATCGGACGGGGAGCATCCCGCCTCCGGCGGGAAAGTTGCGAGTTAAGGATGCAGTATCCATGCTTGCGATAGTTGAAAATTTGGGATCGTAGTTCAATTGGTTAGAGCACCGGCCTGTCGAGCCGGAAGTTGCGAGTTCGAGTCTCGTCGGTCCCGCTCTGAGAAGTAGTACCAAACCTCTCTCAACAAAAGCCTCGATTAACTTCGGGGCTTTTTTGTTTCATCTTTAATCATTTCTAATCATTAATACCTTAAAATGGGACACAAATTTGTGGGACAAGCCCATAAGGATGCGCTGAAGGTAAACCTTAAAGTAGAGGCCGTGCCGGTAGCGTGACCATCCCGAGCAGTCTCACTCATCGACTGACAAGGCAGAAACCACCTCGCTGGCCGTGTCTTTTTCCGGAAGCAACTAAGAAAATAGATTGATTTTCTTTTCCTCTCTGACTATTTTGAATCTGCTCGATAGCTAATACAGAAATCAGTTAGTCAACCAAAGGGGGTACTCTATGCTTAAACGAACAACAGTTCTGTCTATTGTCATGGTTTGGACAGTAGGCCTCTATGCTCAATCAGAACCTGAGCGCATCTACAGTGTTCTCTACATCAAGGCCAAGGCCGGAAGTGAAGCGAAGCTGGAAAAGGGGCTTGCGAATCATATTCAAAAATTCCACAGCGATGGGAAATGGCCTGAGTATGTGCATGAAATAATTGCAGGAGAGAAAACAGGTCAGTACTTCCATTTCTCCGCACCACACCGATGGGAAGACTTTGACAAACGGGTTAGGTCTGAGAAAGATATCAGGGACTGGCAGATCAATCTTCTGCCCCATATCGATGAAAACTCCTCATCTCTTCAGAGAAGCTTCTTCAGATTTCTCCCCGAGCTGAGCCTCCCCTACGAAGTAAACTTCAAAATGTACCAAGTCAACTACGTTTACGTCAGGCCCGGGAAGGACGCCGATTTTAGATACTTTCTGAGTAGAACAAATGAGGCACATAGAAAGCTAAAGGATGGTCATAAGCACCACCGCTATGTCAAAGTACTAGGAGGTGAGGGCAGTGTGTATGTCAATATTCATCCCATCGATAAATTCCAAGACTTAGATCGGCCAGGAGGGTTGCTGAGGAAAGCCTTTGGCGAAGAAGAACAAAAACGGATTTGGGACATCTACAACGCCGCAGTTAAGAAAACCACCAGTGAGTTGAGAAAGGCCCGGCCCGACCTAAGCTCGAAGAACTAGAATCGCGGGGCCTTGAGCCCCGCTCTCTTTGCCCTGTCGGACGTGTAGTCTAACTCCCCCTTCGCCCTATAGGCAGAGTTCACTATATTCGGCCATGGATAATCGTGAACGCAAAGAACGGTTCGCTCAATCGCCGAAAGGGCGCGGTGGCCGCCGTGGCTAAGGAAAAACCGCTTTCCATAGACGGCACCATCAAGGAGGCGCTCCCCAACTCCATGTTCCGCGTGGAGATTGAGATCGGCGACAAGGCGCACGAAGTGCTCGCCTACGTCTCCGGAAAAATGCGGAAATACTTTATCAAGATTCTCCCCGGCGATACGGTTACACTCGAAATGTCCCCTTACGATTTGACTCGGGGGCGGATCGTCTACCGCCACAAGTAGCGCCCGGTTTCACCCTCACCCCAGAAAGGAGCCCCATTGTGAAAAAACTCCTGACTCTCTCCGCTCTCAGCGGGATGATTCTGTTCGTCGGCTGTTCAAAGCCGCTGGATCGATCCGTTCTTAATGATCCCGATCGCCCGGCCGCGGAGAAGGAACAGGACGGTGACCGGAAAGCGATCGACGTCTACACATTTCTCGGCATCGAGCCGGGCATGACGGTGGCGGACCTCTGGCCCGGCGGCGGTTACAACACGCACCTCCTCTCCCGCCTTATGGGCGACGACGGAAAAGTTTACTGCATGATGGGCTTCTACGGCAGTGGACGGTACGAAACGCTGGACAAGATCGAGGCGCGCATTGCGGACTTCAACCTTTCCAACGTGGAAATCTTCAGTACGCCGGCGGATCTGCCGCCGAACAGCATTGATGTGATGGTCTCCATCCGGAACTACCACGACGCCAAGGCGCCGAGGGATGGACTCATTGCTGAACTGAGCGCTGCTCTGAAGAAGGGCGGCGTTATCGGTATTTTGGACGTGGCCACCGACCGCCCCGGCTTTGACGAGGAGACGCACCGGCTCAATGAGCAGGTGGTGATTGATGAGTTTACCGCCAACGGCTTCACGCTTGAAGGGAGTTCGGAAATACTCCGGAATCCCGATGACGATCACTCCATCAAGGGCTTCGATGAAGGGCGCCACACGATGGACCGCTACCTGCTGAAGTTCAAAAAGAAGTAGCTACTTCCCCACCCTCATCCTGACGCCGCCGTAGATATGGCGTCCCGGCGCCGGCTCGAAGTGTCGGCCGCCCCAGGCGTTAAGCCTGACATTGGCGCTATATTCGGCGCCGAGCAGATTGTTGACGCCGGCGAACGGCTCCACCGTCCACCCACCAAGCTGCTTCCGGAATCCCATTCTCAAGTCGACCACTGAATAGGCAGGCTCCTCCACTTCGTTGGCGTCATCGGCATAGAAGTCACCGCTGTGACGGGCCTGAACTTTTGCGTACAGACCGGACGGCGCCACGTAGGCAAGCTCCCCATAACCGAACCGGGCGGGGATGCCCGGAAGCACTTTGCCGTCCAGAGAAGCGTCAGCCGTTTCAAAATCGCCGTACCGGAAATCTGAAAATGTGGCGCTGAAAGAGGCGGTGAGCCCCTTCCCCAATAGGACCGTGGCGGCCGCTTCCACGCCTTGTCGTTCTGAGCTGCCGGCGTTGCGGTAGAACGTCCGGCCCGGAGACGCCTCCAGTTCGTAGGGGACAAGCTCATCGGCGAGGTCAATCTTGAACAGGGCAAGATCGAACCTGAGCCGGCCGTTGACGATCCCCTTCGCGCCGATCTCATAGTTGACCGCCCGCTGAGGATTCAACTCACCGTTAAATCCGCCGGCGCTCTCAGGATTGTTCGACAGTTCGTTGAGCGTCGGCGTTTCAAAACTGGAAGCGATATTGGCGTAGCCGTTGAGACCGTCCTTGAAAGTGTAGACTACACCAACGAGCGGACTGAAGGCGGTGAACCGACTCTCACCTGAGTCGTCGCCGTCATCCATAAACTTGTCCTGAACCGAAATATCGATGGCGTCCAACCGGCCGCCAAAAGTGACCGTCACCGATTCTGTCACTTTCACCTCTTCTTCCACAAAGGCGCCAATGCTCTGGAACTGCTCCAACTGGTGGAACGTCTCATCTCCACGGATGCCGTCGAGGTTGTCGAAACGGGAACGGTCATCGCTCTGATTTTCCAGATCGACTCCGGTGGAGAGTCGGAAAGGTCTACCGAGGAGTTGTCCCGAAGCGGTGTAGAGCAGCCCGCTGCCGGAGAAATCTCTTTCGAACTGAACCTGCCCGCCGCTCACAAAGGGGAGTCGGTTCTGGAACTTCCGCTCGGAGGTGTATCCCCGCGCCGTCAGCGTCTGATGACTGGAAAGCGCAAACTCCGCCACCGCCCCGGCCCGAGTCTGGCGCAGCTCCTCCCCGGCGTTGAAGAGCACATTTCGTTCTCGAGCGGCGGTGCGGTCGGTTATCGCCTCTCTTTTAAGTGCGCCGGGATCGTTCGCCAGCGGACTGTCCGCCCTGCTCGCCAGAAAAGTGAGATTGAATCGGGGAGACACCTCCCACTTCACTTTTCCGTTTATGACGGAGCTTTTCATTTCGCTGTGCTTCCGGAAGCCGTCCGATTCATTTTGCGATGTGGTGACGAGATAGCTGACCGGTCCCACGGTCTGCCCCGCCGAGAGGCGCTGCTGGCGAAAGCCGAAATCTCCGCCGGTGATTCTGACATCAGCCATCCATCCCGGCGGTGGTGAGGGCGATGAGAGGGCGATGACGCCGCCGGACGCGTTGCCGTAGAGGGCCGACGCCGGCCCCCGAAGAACCTCGGCCTGGGAGATGAAACCGATGTCGATGTTGTCCACATGCGCCTGCCCGTCAGGCGTCGATTCGGGGACGCCGTCCACCAGAATCTTGATCCCCCGGATTCCAAAGGCGGCGCGACTCCCGAACCCCCGAATAGCGACACGGAGGTCCTGGGCGAAGTTTTCGGCATTCAGGGCGTAGAGCCCGGGGACGGCGGCGAGCGATTCGTTAAGCACCAACTGACGCTGCCCGATGGCGATCTCCGATTCACCGAGGGCGGTGACGGCCGCCGGCAGGTTTATGTCGGCGGACTCCAGTCGCGAAGCGGTGACGGTGACTGGTCTCAAGTGGAAGCGGAGCGTGTCCTGCTGGGAGTCTGTCTCTTCCGTCTGCGCCAGTGCGACGGCGAAAGTAAAAGCGATGGCGACTATAATTCTCAGTGGCATTGGTGTATTGTCTCTCACGGCTGAACGTGTTGCGTGCGAGCGGTGAATGTATCCCATCTCATCCACAAGATCAATTCGTTGAAGCAGGTTGAAAAAATGGCCGCCAATGATTAACCTCTGACCATTCACCACTATACATGAAGGGAGACAGAGCATGAGTGAACCTTTGACACGGCGTGACTGGCTGAGGCGGAGCGGGGCGCTCCTGGGCGGCGCCACCCTTGTCGGTCCCGGCGCACTGACGGCGACAACGCCCTCACCCCGGAGGAGCCGATCCCCCATCAGGATGATGTACAACGAGAATCCCTACGGCCCTTCCAGGACTGCCCGAATGACCATGACCAAGGCGTTCGAAGAGTCGAGCCTTTACAACCATTTCGGAGCGTCCGTCGAGATGAAAGAGATCCTCGCCAAGAAAGAGGGCGTCTCACCGGAAGAGATCGTTCTCGGCTCCGGCTCGAGGGAGATTCTGAACGTGGCGGCGCTTCACTATCTCGGCGACGGCGGAGAGATTGTGGCCAACTACCCCGGCTATGAAACGCTGAACACGTATGCGGAAAACCTCGGGGCGAAAGTGAATCGAGTCCGGGTGAAGGATGACATGTCGCCCGACTTCCCGGCCCTGAGAAAGGCGGTAAACGAGAATACGAAGCTGATCAACTTCTGTAACCCCAACAACCCCACAGGCGTAGCGGTCGGCGCGAAGACGCTGGAGCCGTTCTGCAGAGCGATGGAATCGAAGTGCCTCGTTTTCGTCGACGAAGCGTATAACGAATACGTTATGGACAAGGGGTACCGCTCCATGGTGAACCTCGTGAAGGAAGGGCTGAACGTGATGGTGACTCGGACTTTTTCGAAGATTCACGCCCTCGCCGGGATTCGCCTAGGTTACGGCGTCGCCATGCCGGTAATCGTCAGCAAACTGGAACCTCTCATCACCGGAACGGTCAATATACTGGGCCTTCGGGCCGCAATGGCCAGCCTGAAGGATGAAGGTTTCCAGGAGATGAGCCGTTCGAAAAACCTCACTGCAAAAGAGATGGTCTATGAAGTGCTGGAGCAGACGGGAAAGGAGTATGCTGTCTCGGAAGGAAACTTCATCTTTTTTCGCACGGGCATTTCCATCAAGGAGTTTCAGGCGAAGATGGAAAAGAAGGGGATCCTTGTCGGCCGGCCGTTTCCGCCCTTTGACAAGTGGTGCCGCCTCAGCATGGCCAAGCCGAACGAGATGCGGAAATTCGCCTCGAGCTTCAAAGAGGTGATGGCGTAACCCCCGCGGCGAGGACAGTTCAAACGGCTACCTCTCTTGCGTCTCGAATCGGCATTCTGGCTGGAGTGCTTAGCATGACTCTCATGCCGGTAACCGGTTCGGCCGCCCAGATGAATGGGGCTCGGATGAGATCGGTGAAAGAGGGCGTTTACACGACGGGACAGGCCGAGCGGGGATATCGTATCTATCGCAAGGCATGCCTCAAGTGCCACCATCCCCGTCAGTTCGCCGGCCCGGCCTATATGGACAGCTGGGCGGGGGCCCGAGTCCACGATTATCTGGAAGTGATCCGCAGGACCATGCCGACGGAAAATCCCGGAAGCCTGAAGCGTGAGGACTATGCGGCGATTGTGGCGTTCATGCTGAGCGTCAATTCAGTGCCTGCCGGTGAGATGGAGATGAGCAGCGACCCCGATCAGCTAAAACTGTTGAAACTGGAAGGTCCGTTCAAATGGTCCAAACCGAAGAAGAAATCGAAAGCAAAGGATAAATAAGATGACTCAAGTTTTTAACGGGACATTGATTGTCCGACCACTACTGACTGTACTACTCCTGACAGTTGTTTCGCCCGTTTCTGCCCAATACGGCGCTCCGGACGGCGACTGGCCTTACTGGGGCGGTGACGCCGGAAGTACACGTTACTCGGCGCTGGACCAGATTAACGAAGACAACGCCAAAGATCTGGAGATCGCATGGCGGTGGTATTCGGCAAACTATGGCCCCGCACCAGAATTCTATTTCCGCGCCACGCCGTTAGAGGTGGATGGAGTCTTATACACGGTGGCGGGCGAACGGCGCGCTGCAGTGGCCATCGACGCCGGCACCGGAGAAACACTGTGGATGTGGCGGATGAAAAACAACCCCCGCTGGGAAACATCTCCGAGGCGGTTCTCCGGCCGGGGACTGGCTTATGCTGAGGTTGACGGCGAGGGGAGAATCATCGTCGTGACCCCGGGCTACTACATGGCGGTGCTGGACGCCGCCACGGGCCGGCCCATGGCTGATTTTGGAAAAGACGGCATCGTCGACCTCCAGGAAGGGCTCGGATTTGAGGTGGATCCGGTCCACGGGATTGACCCCAAGTACGGAGTTATTACCCACGGTTCGCCTGCAATTGTGGTCAACGATATTATCGTTGTGGGAAACGCCCACGGGCGTGGCTACTATCCCAAACAGAAGCAAAACATTCCGGGACACATCCGCGGCTATGATATCAGGACAGGGAAACAACTGTGGATTTTCCACGTGATCCCCAGGCCGGGCGAGTACGGCCACGATACATGGGAGGGCGATTCGTGGAGCTACACCGGCAACATCTCATCCTGGGCGCCGCTCAGCGCCGACCCCGAACTGAATATTGTCTACATCCCCACCGACTGTCCCACGGGGGACTACTACGGCGGACACCGCCACGGCGACAATCTCTACGGCACGGGCCTCGTAGCGCTGGACGTGAAGACGGGGAAGCGGTTGTGGCACCAGCAGTTCGTCAAACACGACATCTGGAACTACGACACGCCGACGGCGCCAAACCTCTTGGACATCAAGGTGAAGCGGAAAAAGATCAAGGCAATTGTGCAGGCGACGAAGCAGGGGTGGACCTATGTTTTCGATCGTAAGACGGGGAAGCCTGTCTGGCCCCTTGAGGAGAGAAAAGTGCCTTCCTCCGACGTCCCCGGTGAGAAGACCTCCCCCACGCAGCTGTATCCAACATGGCCGCCCCCCTTTGAACTACAGGAGGTGACGGTGGATGAACTGATCGATTTCACCCCGGAGCTCAGGGCCCAGGCAGTGGAGCTCGCCTCCAAGTACAGGATGGGACCCATCTTCACGCCCCCTTCCCTAGCGGAGGATCCGGAGGACGGCACGCAGGGTACTTTTGTGATGCCGGGGGCGAACGGCGGCGCCAACATCCCGGGCGGGGCGGTGGTCGATCCTGAAACGGGCGTCTTCTACGTGGCATCGGAAAAGAGGCACAGCGTCATCCGACTGGTGAACGATCCTGAAAAGTCGAGCATGAACTACATCTCCCTCGGCCCCGGCGGCATTCGAGGACCTCAAGGGCTACAGCTCCTGAAGCCGCCCTACGCACGAATCGTCGCTATCGACATGAATACGGGGAATCATCTCTGGAACATCCCCAACGGCAATACTCCGAAGTCGGTGAAGGAGCATCCGGCGCTGGAGGGGGTCGATCTGCCTCAGACCGGGAGCATGTCCCACGCCGGCCTCGTGCTGACAAAAACACTGCTCTTTTCCGGCGAGGGGCCGGGCGGCGAGCCGTGGTTCCGGGCCTACGATAAGAAGACGGGGGAAGTGGTGGCAGAGATCGAACTGCCGGCCCGCTCCAATCACCCCCCCATGACCTACATGCACAACGGCAAGCAGTACTTTGTGGTACCGGTGGCAGCGGCGGGGCATCCGGCCGAACTGGTGGCGCTGGCACTGCCCGATGAAGAAGATGAGGAGGAATACGAATGATGACAAAGATGGCACGAACTGCTCTTACTGCTTTACTTCTCCCCCTCTTTCTTACCGCTCAGCCGAACCCTTACCATGCCGTGGAAGGGATTTGGGGGAAACTTCCCGAGGGA
>LUME01000809.1_pt1 | contig 11520 bp, 6 predicted proteins | sample 729951 | NCBI WGS metagenome assembly LUME01 (sample SAMN03860271, study PRJNA289734) | marine metagenome | biome: seawater column; feature: ocean; material: water; isolation source: Red Sea water column Station 34 - depth 200m | place: Saudi Arabia: Red Sea | collected 2011-10-15 | depth 200 m | reverse complement strand
GATTTAGGTAAAGATAAAGACATTTATTTTGCTCGCGGTAAGTGGATGCCAAACAACACCACCTTTACCTACCAGTGGCAGACACGCGACCAGCAAACACTGGAGCTTCGCGCGTTCGACCTTAACAGTAAAAAAGAAAACGTACTGCTTACAGAAACAAGCGATACCTGGGTAAACCTGCATAACGACCTTTACTTTCTTAAAGACAAAGAACAGTTTATTTGGGCGTCTGAGCGTGACGGTTTTAAACACCTTTACCTATTTAACAACAGCGGCAAAATGGTTAAGCAATTAACCAAAGGCGACTGGGTAGTGGACAGCGTTGAAGCTATTGATACTGCAAACAACCGTTTGTATTTCTCTGGGCGCAAAGACACGCCACTAGAAAGCCATGTTTACAGCGTGCCATTAGATGGCGGTGAAATTACACGAGTAACCGAACTTGGGGCTTATCACAGCGCGGCATTCAGTAAAGATGCCTCTATCTTTATCGACCGTTTCTCAACCATTAACTCTCCTGCTCAAGTTAGCCTAAATAGTGCCACCGGCGAGCGAATTACCTGGCTTGAAGAAAATAAAGTTGAAGAAGGCCACCCTCTGCACGCTTACATGGATAGCTGGACGGCACCTGAGTTTGGTGACATCACTACAAAAGATGGCGCAACGCTTAAGTATCGAATTTACACGCCTGACAGTGCCAAGCAAAATCCTAAACAAAAGCACCCTGTTATTGTTTACCTTTACGGCGGCCCGCACGCACAAGTTGTAACAAACAGCTGGGCGGGTAACCGTGGTTTGCTTTTCCAACACTGGGTTGACCAAGGTTATGTGGTATTTACGCTAGATAACCGCGGCTCTAACTATCGCGGCAAAGGCTTTGAAGATCCTATTTACAAAAAAATGGGCTTTATTGAAGTAGACGATCAGGTTGCAGGCGTAGAGTTCTTGCGCACACTTCCTTTCGTTGATGCTGAGCGTATTGGTGTTCATGGCCACAGCTATGGCGGATACATGACCCTAATGACCATGTTCAAAGCGGGCGATTACTTTGCAGCGGGTGTGTCAGGTGCGCCGGTGACCGACTGGCGCCTATATGATACCCACTATACTGAACGCTACATGGGCAACCCCAATACGGATGACGATGCTTACACCGCGTCTTCAGTGTTCCCTTACGCAAAAGACCTGAAAGGCGACCTTTTAATTTACCACGGCATGGCAGATGACAACGTGCTGTTTACCCATTCAACGATGCTATACAAGCACCTTCAAGACTTGGCAATTCCATTTGAAACCATGGATTACCCGGGCAAGAAGCACAGTATTCGTGGCAAACAAACGGGCATTCACTTATACAAAACAATAACCAACTTTTTCAATAGAACGCTCAAGTAGCCATAAGTGAATGAAATATAAGGGCATACAGATTATTTATCTTTATGCCCTTTTTTTTGGTTATTAAACTTTATAATAATTTTTTACTACAAGGTTTGTTTAATTTTTTTCATAGTGTAGGTTCGAAAGTGAGCAATTCGCTCACCCATCACAAAAAACAATCAAAAAGGTGGGATTACACAACAGGTGAAACAGAGTGGTACCTATGAAAAACAATAAATTTACCCCTTCTTTAATCGCTGCTGGTTTGGCACTTTCAAGCTTCAGCGCTCTTGCAGATAACGACCGTTATATTATCCAAGTAGACAACAACGCCAAGGGCATTGTTAAAGCACTAGCCAAACAGTCTGGCGCAGAAATACACGTTGATGCCGATGGCTTTATTGCTGCAACCTTCAGCGGTAAGTCATTAGATGACGTTAAAGGCTTACTTAACAATCCACATGTAAAACTGGTTGAGGCTGACCAAAAGCGTGTACCGCTAGCGTTATTTAACGACGACGCGGGAGACCCAACGCAAACCCAATTAACGCCGTACGCGGTTTATCAATCACAAGCTGATCAGGTTGTATTTGATAGCAACGCTGGCATGAAAGTTTGTGTCATCGACTCCGGGTTAGATTCATCGAATGCCGATTTCAACTGGTCTGCAATTACCGGTGACAACGACCCTGGAACAGGTAACTGGTTTGAAAATGGCGGCCCACACGGCACACACGTGGCAGGTACCATCGGTGCAGCTGATAACGGCTTTGGAGTAGTGGGTATGGCACCTGGTGTTGATATGCACATCATCAAGGTGTTTAACGCTTCTGGCTGGGGTTATTCATCAGATTTAGCACAAGCAGCTCAGCTTTGTTCTCAAGCTGGTGCCAACATCATCAACATGAGCCTTGGTGGCGGCGGTTCAAACTCTACAGAAGAAAATGCGTTTAAAGACTTCGTAGCTGGGGGCGGCTTAGCAGTAGCTGCAGCGGGCAATGATGGCAATAGCGTACGCTCTTACCCTGCGGGCTACTCGTCAGTGATGATGATTGGCGCCAACGATGCTGATAACAACATCGCGGACTTTTCTCAGTATCCGTCGTGTACCACAGGTCGTGGTAAACGCGTAACGACCGACGAAACTATCTGTGTGGAAGTAACTGCAGGCGGTGTAGACACTCTTTCCACATACCCAGCTGGCGGAGCTTCACTTTCTTCAATGAGTGCTGATGGTGTCGGTTTTGCTTCATCAGCGATGGAAAACACCGGTACCGCATCAGCTGCAACCTACTTCCTGGGTTTGGGTGATGCTGTAGATAGCGGTGCAGCGGGCAAAGTTTGTGTTATCGACCGTGGTAGCGTGTCGTTCTACGACAAGGTTAACAACTGTGAGCTATCTGGTGGTGTAGGAGCCGTCATTATCAACAATGAACCAGGCATGCTTTACGGCACGCTCGGTGATACTAACAACACATCTATCCCTGCTGTAGGTGCAGCATTCGAAGATAGAAGCGCATTAGTTGCGGCATCTACCATTGATATCTCTATTGGCGCAAGCGACTACGGCTACATGAGCGGTACTTCAATGGCGACACCAGCCGTTGCAGGTATTGCGGCACTGGTATGGTCAAATCACCCAACTTGTACAGGTGAAGAGATTCGAAGCGCACTGAAAGCTACGGCTATGGATGCAGGTGCAGCGGGCAAAGACGACTTCTTTGGTTATGGTATCGCCCAAGCGGCTGATATGAATGCTTACCTTACGCAAAATGGCTGCGCCGGAGGCAACGGCGGTGGTACTGGCGGTGGCGATACAGGTGGCACAGGTGAATTAACTCTTACTGCCACCGGCTATAAAGTAAAAGGTGCACAACGTGTGGATCTTTCTTGGGCTGACGCTACGTCATCAAATGTTGACGTATATCGCGACGGCACTGTAATTGCTACCACGGCTAACGATGGCGCTTATACTAATGCGCTTAGCTCTAAAGGCGGTGCTACTTACAGTTACCAAGTATGTGAAGCCGGCACTACGACTTGTTCAGCAAGTGTTAGTGTGGTTTTCTAAGGCTTTAGCGGGTTATGTTTCCGACATGAATTTGCAGTGATTCGCAAAAAGATTGTCTGAATCTTAAAGCAATAAACTAAAAAAAGCGGGCAGTTCACACTGCCCGCTTTGTTTTTATTAACCGTAAACTAGGTAAGCTATTGCGCTTAGCTAAACATCTGGGTTGCTAGGTTTTGCTGTACCGCCTGAGCAGACGATGCACTTAGTTCAATCTCAATTGGATCGGCTTTGCCCGACAGCCAAATTTTAAGCTCGGCGTCAGTATCAAAATGCCCTGCTGTCTCTACGATAAACTGCGTAATAGATTTATAAGGTATTGAATGATAGTTCACTTTGCGCCCGGTAAGGCCTTGCTTATCAATAAGGATTAGGCGCTTGTTTGTGAATACACTTAAATCGCGCACTAATTTAAACGCAGAGGTAACGGTTTCGTTAGCAGCAAGTATAGGCGTAAGCTCTTCTTGAACATCTGAAGCGCTAGTCTCGCTTGCATTACCCATAATGGTATCAAATAAACCCATGACATTTCCTTTTAGGCAGAGGCAAGTTTAACTCGCCATTGAACTCTATGCGCCAGCGGCTTGGGTTTATCTAAAGCGAAGCCTTGACCGAAATCTATTTTAAGGTCTCGTAAAACCTCTGCGGTCGCGTTATCGACAACAAACTCGGCCACGGTCTGTTTACCCATACTGTGCGCGATATTATTTATCGCAGTTACTGTAGCATGATCGATAGGATCGTGAACGATATTTCGCACAAAGGAGCCGTCGATCTTAACGTAATCAACATCTAGATTTTTAAGGTAGGTGAACGAGGACATACCTGCACCAAAGTCGTCTAAGGCAAAGCTACACCCCAAATCACGTAGTGTAGAAATGAAGTGTTTAGCAGCGCTTAAGTTAGTTACCGCTGTTGTTTCTGTAATCTCAAAACAAATTTTCTCAACAGGTACAGAAGTACTTTGCATACGCTTGGCAATCTTATGCAGCGCCATTTCATCACCCAATGTAATACCCGATAAATTAATCGCGACTTTGCCCACGGTATCGATGTGAGCAGGGTTACTTTCTAGGGTTTTGAGGGTGTTATCTACTACCCACATATCCACTTTGTTCATTAAACCGTGACGCTCTGCCAACGGGATAAAAAGCCCCGGGCTTATAAGGCCACTGTCTTTTGCATTTAGGCGGAGCAAAATCTCGTAATGCTGTAGTTGGGCGGCCTTTTCTTGATTGGGCACGTTTAGCGGCATGATAGCTTGGCTATACAACTCAAAACCATCGTTTTGTAATGCGTGGTGCAAGGCATGTAGCACCTGGTTTTCACTGTCATCAATGGCCATTTGCGAGTCATTGTCATGAAACACAAAGTAACGGTTTCGACCCAAGTGTTTGGCTTTGTAACACGCGTTGTCAGCAGCTTTAATTAACGCCTCTGCACTTTGTGTACTCTCGTTTATTTCGATAACGCCAATGCTTGCCCCCACAAAGAACAACTTGTCGTCATAAACAAAACGATAATTTGAAATCGCCAATAAAAGCTTGTCTAGGCGCTTGGTCACCTCATCCAAACTTTGATTGCGAAATATAATACAGAACTCGTCTCCCCCTATTCGGGCAAGCAGGTCTTTCCCATTCACGTATTGCCTAAATATGGTGGAGATTTCTTTTAACAGCTTATCGCCGGCCGGATGACCACAGCTGTCGTTTACTAACTTGAATCGATCCATATCGATAAAGCACATCACGCTTTGCTTGTGGTAAGCGCGAGTCGAATTGATGCTCGCCACTTTTTCAAAATCAACGTGGTTTAAAGCCTTGATCTTGCCCTGCTGACCAGCCGCTTTATGCGTTTCATCAAGGATCTCTCGCAGTTTTTCATCAAATGCATAGCGATTAAACAGCCCGGTTAACTGGTCATGGTTTGCTTGAAAATACACTTCTTCCTGCAGCGCCAGCTCTTTGGTTACATCACGTGCTATGCCTTCAACAGCAACCAGTAGCCCTTGCTCATCAATATAAGGCTCGGGCTTTTCGCCACGAGCAATGGTTTGGCGTATCTCAAACGTCTCGTCAGGTACTTGGCGAACGTATCTCGACTCGTTTGCACAGAAGTCTTCTGCGCTAAACCCTAAAATCTTTTCAATACCTGCGCTCACATACATGAAGTTGTGCTCGATGGTCTTGGTGTAAACAAAGTGGCGGTGCATGCCGTCAACTAAGCGGCGATACTTTTCTTCGCTACGCTTTAAATCGTGCTGGGCGCGAAAACGTTCGGTCACGTCCCTTACGGTTACCGCAATATTGCCCCCAGCTTTTACCACCTGAACTTTTAGCTTAAGCCTAAATATCGCGTTTGCTCGGCTAAACTCATAGACCGCAATACATCGCATGCACCGCGAAATAGGTAGCGACTGTATGAGTTTGCTTCTACTAGAGAAAAGTCGTCATCTGTTGGCTGATAAATAAGAAGCGCATCAAGGGAGGCTTCGCTAGCGGTGAGGTAACGCTGCTGACTTAAAGACAAATTAACCGCACCTTTAAGCTGCTTGTGCAGCACATAGCTCACTAGCGCTGACATCAACAGTCCAATCATAATAATTAACAAGCCAGCGTTATATGGGCTTAGCTGAGACTGCATGGAAAGGTAAAAATCGCGTTCTAAAAAACTGAACGGCAAAAGCGACACAATGGTGCCATCGTTGACTAACTCACCGCTTTGAAAAAGCGTTGCACTGTCGGCGTTAAGCTTAAAGTTAAACTGTGGGCCTACTAACTCGCCTAACATCACGGTTAATATGGTTTGTACGTCAAACCCCGCCACCAGAAATCCGTGCTCAGGCTCTTGAGGGCTTATGGCCCTGCCCACAACGATAAAGTGATGTTGAGCAGCATCTGAATACAAAAGCGTACTTTCCAAATCCTCGGACAAACGCGATATGTTTAAGCCCAACGCGTCCATAGGATGGCCAATGAGGCTGTTGTCTATACGGGTTTTGATACCGGAAGATGGCGTTGCCACCCACGCTATCTCACCGCTCGCATCGACAAATACCAGCGATGAAAAGCCTCGCTGCATGCCCATCAATGACAGGGCTTGCGCATTAAACCAGTCAACTTGGTTTGGCTCAAAGGTGGGCCAGTTTCGCATTAGGTTGTGCAGCGCTTGAATACGTTCGCTTGAGAAAACTTCAAGACTAATTTTTACCTGCTCTGCAACCGACTGCGCTTTAGAAATACGTGCTGCGCGTTCATCGTTTTGAATAAAAACACCAGCTGAAACAAATAAAAAGGTGAGAAAAAGAAACAAAACCGTAGGTAAGGCGTAAATACGATGGTTGTGTTTGCTTAACATGTGCCTGTCTCCGGTAACTTGCGCTGGTATACTAAAGAAGGTTTATGAAATAAATATGAATTGCCTTATGGGTATAGGCTCTGGCGTTATCTAATAGTATCTGGCACTGTAAGGCTTCCGATTTCCTTTTAGTGCGTAAAAGCCCTTGTCGGCGCTAACCCATTAAAAACTCAAAATGAAAAGAGCGTTACGTAATGAGTATTTCCCCAAATTTCGAAGATATAAAACAAGCCTATGAACGAATAAAAGGCGACGTAAAGAAAACGCCAATTGTTGAATCTTCGTTGCTCAACAAATGGATGGGCAACCGCATTTTGTTTAAAGCGGAGTGCTTACAGACCATTGGGGCATTCAAAATTCGCGGCGCCATGAATTTTTTAGCCCGCTTGAAAGAGGAAGGTCGGTTACCGAAGCATGTGGTTGCCAATAGTTCTGGAAATCATGCACAAGCGGTAGCTTATGCAGCAGCTCACTTTGGTATTAAGGCCACTATTTTCGCGAGCGAGACCATTTCGCCGATTAAAGCTGCTGCTACGCAAAGCTATGGTGCTGAATTAAAACTATTTCCTACCCGTCCAGAAGCAGACGCTGCTGTCGAGCAAGCCTCAAAAGCACCGGACACGGTCTGGATACCGCCGTTTAACCACAAGGATATTGTGGCAGGACAAGGCACGGCAACGTTAGAAGCGCTTAACGAAATTGGTGAGGTGGATGCTGTCTTTGCGCCCTGCGGAGGCGGAGGGTTATTATCGGGCTCATTGCTGGCAACTCGCGCACTACAGCCAAATGCCTTGGTCATTGGCGCTGAGCCTGCCGAGGCGAATGATGCCTCTATGTCGTTGCAAGCTGGTGAGATCATTGCTTTAGACTATGCTCCAAATACCTTAGCAGACGGCGCTGCCACGCCTTCTGTTGGCGATGTTACGTTCCCTATATTGCAAGAAATAGATGATTTCTACGAAGTGGATGAGCTGCAAATTGCTTATTGGACCCAATGGCTACATCATTTATTAAAGCTTCATATAGAGCCCACATGTGCGATGACCATGGCTGCTGTAGCTGCTTGGGCTGCCAACACCCCGCCTGGGCAAACGGCTCTTGTTATATTGAGTGGTGGCAACATAAGTCAGGCGAGTATGGCTAAGATTTGGGAGAGAGATTTTTTGCTGCAGCCTCCTATCCTTGACCTTGATGACGAAGATGAACTTGAAGAAACTGAGCGTGTTGAGGCATAGCGTTTTGTCAGCGCGCAGCTATCGAAATTTGGACAACTCGGTATAAGAACAAAGAATAAAACAGAAATAAAAAAGGCAGAAACTCACTATGAACTCTACATTGTCGGCACTGACATTTAAAAAGCACTCGCTTTCAAAATTGCTAACCGCAACGTTTGCAACAGCGGCAACGTTAGGTGCTATGACCACCACGCTTACGGTAGATGCTGCAACGCTAGTCGAGAACGTAAAAGGCTATACGTTAAATGAAAGTGGCAAACTGATTACGTTTAAAAACCTTGTCATTGATGAAGGCAAAGTAGTTGCATTAGATATCGACAAAGATAACACGCCTGTCGATAGCACTATTGATGGCAAAGGCAAAGTCATGCTACCCGGGCTTATCGACGCTCACGGGCATTTGCTAGGCTTAGGCGCAAACTTGTTGGAAGTCGATTTGCGAGAAAGTAGCAGTGCACAAGACGCGGCAAAGACAGTTGCCGAATACGCCTTTGCAAATGGACAACAAGCTTGGATTACCGGGCGCGGTTGGAACCAGGAATTATGGTCTGACAGAGCGTTTCCAACAGCGGCTGATCTAGATAAAGTAATTTCTGACCGACCTGTGGCACTAGCTCGCGTAGACAGCCACGCTACCTGGGTGAACAGTAAAGCGATGGAAATTGCGGGTATAACTAAAGACACCCCATCGCCTGCAGGGGGCGAAATCATTAAAGACGCTGACGGTAATCCTACCGGTGTTTTCATTGATAATGCATCGCAGTTAATTGAAGCGCATTTGCCTAAAGCAAGCAACGCTATTTACGAGCAGCAATTACATGCAGCAGGTGAGCACTTACTAGCAAATGGCGTTACGTCAATGCACGATGCCGGCATAGACAGAGACGTTTACGATTTCTATTTAAAAGAAGCGGTAGAAGGTGACTTGCCTGTGCGTATTTATGCCATGGTGAGTGCGACAGACCCTGACCTCAGCACCATGTTAGGCAATGGTACTATTCGCGATAAAGATGACTTTTTATATATTCGTTCAGTTAAAGCTTATGGCGATGGCGCACTAGGTAGCCGAGGCGCAGCATTGCTTGAACCTTATTCAGATGCGCCGCATCAACATGGATTGCTGTTAACTCAACCAGAAGATATGACCCAACTGTTTACTACGGTAATTGGTGCGGGCTTCCAGCTTAACTACCATGCCATTGGTGATAAAGCTAACCATGTTGCACTGAACGAGTTTGAAACCACGTTTAAGAGTATTGGCGGCAGCGAACTGCGCAACCGCATTGAGCATGCACAGGTCATTGCGCCTGACGACCTAGCCCGCTTTTCTTCGCTAAAGGTGTTACCTTCCATGCAGCCTACTCACGCGACTAGCGATAAGAACATGGCGGAAGATCGTTTAGGAAAAGATCGTATGAAAGGCGCTTACGCGTGGAAAACGCTACTCGATTCGGGCATTGCACTGCCCTTAGGCTCTGATTTCCCTGTTGAGCTTGCTAACCCATTTTACGGGCTTCACGCTGCGGTTACGCGACAAGACAGAAATAATCAACCCGTAAAAGGTTGGTACGCCCACGAAGCATTAACCATTGAACAAGCCTTTAAAGGGTTTACGTTAGATGCAGCCTACGCAGGGCACATGGAAGATACCTTAGGCACACTAACCCCAGGAAAATGGGCAGACTTTATCTTGGTCGACCAAGATATTTTTACCATTGATGCCAAAGACATTTGGAAAACCGAAGTACACGCTACTTATGTGGCCCTTTTGGTGTTAAATGGCCTTATTGGGGCGGGCATTTTTGCTCTGCCCGCTAAAATGGCCGCTGAGCTCGGCGCTTTCAGCCCTTACATCTTTTTGATTTTTGGCGCGCTAATGCTGGCCATTGTGTGGTGTTTTGGGCAGCTAGCGACGCTGTACCAAGAAACCGGTGGACCTGTGGTGTACGCCCAGAAAGGCTTTGGTGACGCAGCGGCGTTTCAAACTGGCTTTATTTACTACTTGGCTCGCGCAACTGCGATTGCCGCCAACATGCACGTGTTATTGCTGTACGCCGGTTATGTGTGGCCCGAACTGAATGCGGGAATAGGCAAGTCATTCGCCATTATCGCGCTTACCGCAGCACTAATCGTAGTGAATATTATTGGCCTTAAGGCCGCCATGCGCTCGCTTGATACTATCTCGGTGTTAAAACTGCTGCCTTTCGTGGCGCTTATTGGAGTTGGCTACTGGCAGCTCGACTTTTCTGCTGCATTTACAAGTACATCGACATCCGTTGTGCCTGCATTTGACACCATATCTGCCGGCGCCCTACTTACGCTTTACGCTTTTATTGGTTTTGAAACGGTAGTGGTCACGAGCGGCGAGACCAATTCACCGAAAAAAACCATACCTCGTGCACTAATGCTTACGGTTTCAGGTATTGCCATATTTTACTTTTGCGTGCAGTGGCTTTATTGGCACACCGTGGGGCCTGCAAAACCTGATAGCGCACCGCTAATTGCACTCGCCAATATGATATTTGGCGAAACCGGGGCCCTCATAATGACGCTTACCGCCGTAGTGTCGGTTGCCGGTAACTTGTTAGCGAATATGATATCTACGTCTCGACTTACGTTCTCTATGGCGCAGCAGTCACTTATTCCAGGTAAACTGGGACAGAAGTTAGGTGAGATTCACACATCCTTTGCTACCCCAGCAGTTTCCATATCAATACTGGGAATATTTGCAGGAGCTATGGCACTTAGCGGAAGCTTTGTGTGGTTAGCTATTTCAAGCGTGATTGCACGGCTTGTGGTTTACGCCGTGTGTGTAGTGGTGCTGATGAAAGCTCAGCGGGCTTCCTTGCAAGGGGCTTCCTCGCAGGTCGTTTTTTCACAAAGCAGCATGCAGCAAGATACTTCTGAGAAAGACGCTTACCTTAAAGGCTCTGCAGGCGCATTCGTCAGCCCTGTAAACCTGTTTCGACGTCTGATACCCTTTGTCGCACTAGGGGTTTGCGCATGGTCTATTGCACAGTCGTCAACCAACGCATGGCTATTTTTACTGGGTGAATTAGTGGTTGCATTTTAAACTCGCCCTTCGGGAAGGTCTGGCAAGCTTCCTAGCTTCATTCTGGGAATTTGAAAGGGAACAGCCATTCCTGCATTCCCACGCTTCGCTAGGAAACTTGCCAGCGCCTTCTGAGTGGGTAATTATCTATGCGGACTGGTATTATCATCCAAGCAACAAAAAATCAAAAGGTTAAACCGTGGAAATTCAAGTTATACCCGTTACGCCCTTTGCCCAAAACTGTTCATTAATTTGGGATTCATCCACTAACAAAGGCGCGTTTGTCGACCCAGGCGGCGACGTTGAAACGCTGATTGAAGCTGCATCAAATAAAGGCGTGAGTATAGAAAAAATCATACTCACTCATGGGCACTTAGATCATGTAGGTGGCACTGTCGCCATCGCAGAACATTACGGTGTACCTATTGTAG
>LUME01001567.1_pt1 | contig 11530 bp, 13 predicted proteins | sample 729951 | NCBI WGS metagenome assembly LUME01 (sample SAMN03860271, study PRJNA289734) | marine metagenome | biome: seawater column; feature: ocean; material: water; isolation source: Red Sea water column Station 34 - depth 200m | place: Saudi Arabia: Red Sea | collected 2011-10-15 | depth 200 m | reverse complement strand
TAGGAAAAAAAACAAAATTTCTATACAAATGTGTGGATTGTGGAAAGAAAAAACGCATGCCAGCATTTCGAGGTATGGCAGAATCTACATACTAGTATTGATTATTTTGATAAGAACAAACTTCATAACCAAACTTTACAAAAACTATAGCAGATGAACCCAAAGGCAATAATTACAAGTGCACTTCCATATGCAAATGGAGAAATCCATCTTGGGCATGTTGCATCTACATACCTCCCAGCTGATGTGACAACCAGATTTCTAAGGCAAAAAGGAGTTGAAGCATATTACATATGTGCTTCTGACGATTTTGGAACTCCGATATTGATACAATCTGAAAAAGAGGGAAAAACACCTGAAGAGTATGTTGAATATTGGAACAAACGTGATTTTGAAGATTTCACTGCGCTTAACATAAAATTTGATTTCTTTTACAAAACTAGTTCTCAAGAAAACAGACAGTTTGTGCAAGATGTCTTTAAAAAACTTGAACAATCTGGTCATATTTATGAAAATGAAATCATACAACTTTATTGTAATACTGACAAAAAATTTTTGCCAGATAGATACGTGATTGGAACGTGTCCATATTGTAAGGCTGATGATCAGTACTCTGATCTATGTGAAAAATGTAGCCGTGTTCCGGAAGAAATTGAAAACCCACACTGTTCAATTTGTGGACAACCACCAACTAAAGAAAAAACAAAACACTATTTTTTTAAACTGAAAAACTTTTCAAACCAACTATCACAATACCTTGAAAACAACCAAAATCTCCAAAAGGATGTAAAAAAATATGTTCAAAACTGGATTAAAGAGGGATTAACTGATTGGGATATCACTCGTGATATGTCTTGGGGTATTCCAATTCCAATCGATGGAGAAAAGAAAAAAGTCTTCTATGGTTGGTTTGATAACCATTTGGCATACATTTCATCTACAATAAAATTTCTTAATGACAGCGGTAAAGATGGGAAAAAATTTTGGAATGATTCAGATATCTATCACTTTATTGGAAAAGACATTGTTTATCATCATTATTTGTTCTTGCCTGCAATGCGTTTAGGAATTAACGAAGAATACAAACTTCCTGATTACATACCAACGAGAGGTCATCTCACATTGCAATCGAGGAAAATTTCAAAAAGTAGAAATTGGTATATTGGTCTCAAGGAATTTTTGGGAATTTTCCCAGCTGACTATCTAAGATTTTATCTTATCTCAATTAATCCGTATTCACAAGACGATCTAAATTTTAACTGGGATGAATTTGCAACAAAAATTAATTCCGAGCTTATTGGAAACCTTGGAAACTTGGTTAATCGTGCGCTAGGTTTCACTCTAAAATCTTTTGATGGTGTTGTACCAGATCCGGATGAATTTGATAATATGGATAAGGAATTAGAAAAAACGTTCAAAAAATTTGGGGCAGAACTAGGTATTTTGATGGAGAAAAACTATCTTGATAGGGCACTGAAAATAATATTGCAGTTTTCAGCTCACTTTAACCAATACTTTCAACATAAGGAGCCATGGAAAAATGGTCCTGGTACAAACTCGTGTGTTTTTTTATCGGTTAATGCAGTGCGAAGTTTAGCAATAGCCATTTATCCATTTATGCCAGATTCGTCACAAAAAATTTGGGTACAACTTGGATTGGAAGGAAATGTGTCTGCACAAATGTTTGATCAAATTTCAAATATTACATTAAATCAGGGTCACAAGCTTGGGTCAGTTTCTCCATTGTTTGAAAAAGTTGAGGAATCTGTTATTGATGAACAAAAATCAAAGCTTGGAGACAGTAACTAAATGAAAAAGATTTTTCCTCGCATATCTACCAGAGGATTTTACGATCTTTATTCTGGAAGAACAATTGAAAATGAACCATATCGCCTGTATCCAAAAAGAGATTTTGAAGCATTAATTGATTCAAGGGAGATTACTATCATGATACATGGTTTGAGAAACAATCCTTCTGGCGCACTAACAAAATTTGTGATTGCAAAAAGAAGGTTAACACGTCTTGGTTACAAAAATCCTGTAATTGGATACAGTTATGATTCAAACACTACAGGTGCACAATATATCACATCCGCACTTCATGCATTGTACACTGGCGTAACCATTGCAAACAAAAATGGAAGGAACTTGGCAAGATTCATTACTGATTTTAAGCGTAAAAGCCCAAATACAAAGATCCGTGTGATGGGACATTCATTGGGTGCACATGTAATTCGGAGTACGATAAAAAATCTTGCAAAAAACCACAAAAACAATGGAATTATAGAAGCAGTTTATTTTTTTGGTGGTTCAATTCCTAGCGATGCATTAAATCTAAAAAATGGCTCTAATGCACAAAAAATTGTTGCGTCAAAAATCAGGAATTATTATAGTCCATATGACGACGTACTTCGCAGTGTAGATGATTGGAATTGGAACGTTACTCCAATAGGTTACAAGGGCGCAAAAGGAAAAACAATATCAAAATATTCACAAACAATGGTAAGGCCAAAAAATCATCGCTTTGCAAGTTATGCTGCTGTACTTAGGTCATTCCCATGAAAGCACCAAGCACTTCCAGCCTTGATGATAAGATAATTGTAATGATATTACATACCACCGCCGATAGCGATCATGAAAGCTATTATTCCGATTGCTATTACAGCTCCTTTCTTATTAATTCCCATTGGATAAATTGCATAATTTATGGTTATAAAAGAATAATTATGATCTATAATATCGCAACTTGTTTTATCACTATACAAGAAAATTTTTCCCACAAATATTATCCGTTCAGTTAGTACGTATCTTATCATGAACTCAATAAATTTTGTTGTCCTTGGCGAGCAAACAATTACAAATGATTTTGGTAAGAAGGGAACCACAACGGATCTTACGTTATATGACAAAAAAGAATCTAATGTTATTAGAACATGGGTAGTACCAAATGGTTTTCCAGAAAAGATACAGCCTTTGCTGCAAGCGATAAACATTGCTGAGTATGTTATTTTCTATGTTGCATCACTTGACAAGTATGTTGGTGAACAGATTATAGCATTAGATATGCTAGGAAAAAAATATGGTATAATCAGTCATTCCTACGAAGTGGACGAAAACCGGCTTAATTCCATGATCAAAGGAACTGTTTTGAACAATTACAAGAAAGTAGATTCGCCGAATATTAAACAGGAACTAACAAAATTTTCGCCCATTTCAAACGATGGATATGTTCAAATTGTAATAGATCATTGTTTTGATGTAAAAGGTGTTGGCACTGTTGTATTAGGTAAAGTATTACAGGGAACAGTAAACCAATATGATAAGCTAAAACATTTACCCTCAAGAACTGAAGTTATGATAAAATCTATTCAAATGCATGATGATGACATAAAGCAAGCAAATTGTCCAGCAAGAGTTGGATTATCACTAAAAGGAATAAAACCTGATGAAGTTGGAAGAGGTGATATTATCACATCTGATGAATCTCTCCTAATAAAATCTGAGATTGAAATTGACTTCAAGCAATCACCATTCTATAAAGGAGAAATTTCTGTGAATCAGATGTGTCTCATTAGCGTTGGACTTCAAATAAAGGCTGCAAAATTTTCCTCAATATCTCCAATTAAATTAACTTTAGAAAAACCAATCATCTGTAAGAAAAATGACATCTGCCTTCTCATAAAGCCAGAATCTACTAGTGTAAGAATAATTGGTAGTGGTAAAATCAATTAGCTTCAAATTTGGTTTAAAGAAATATAATTTGTGAAATCTGCACGTGCATGCCCAATTTGTACAAATTGTGGTTCAAAGAAGTTCAAACGTCTTGATTCTGAGGACGTGAAAGTTAGATGTGTTCAGTGCAATAAAGAATACAAGATATAGATTATATGTGTAGAATTTCGAATTTTCCCAATGGCAAAGACCTGGAAAGATTCTGATATTAGCCTAGACCCAATCAAAGATCAAACAATTGCAATCATTGGATATGGTATACAGGGTGATGCGAACAAAGCGAATAATGATGGACATGAAGTAATGTCCGTATCTGAAGCTTGTAAAAAAGCTGACATTATTCATGTTTTGATTCCTGATATGGTTCAATCAAAAGTTTACAAAGATGAAATTGAACCGAATATTTCTGAGGGTAATGCATTAGCATTTTCACATGCCGCTGCAATTTACTGGGGATGGATAAAGGCACCTGACAATGTTGATGTTATTATGGTTGCACCGAAAGGTCCAGGCTCCAAGGTAAGAGAAACTTATCTTGATGGATTTGGAACACCTTCAATTGTTGCAGTTGAACAAGATAAGACTGGAACAGCTTGGGATAGAACACTTGGAATTGCCAAAGGAATTGGAAGTGCACGTGCTGGCTTGATTAAAACCACATTCAAAGAAGAAGTTGAGACTGACTGGTTTGGTGAACAAGCTGATCTTTGTGGCGGATCTGCGTCTATGGTTGTTAATGCATTTGAAACATTGGTTGAAGCTGGTTATCAACCAGAAATTGCGTATTTTGAAGTTTTACATGAATTAAAACTGATTGTTGATATGATTCAGAAATATGGAATTAATGGAATGTGGAGACGTGTAAGTGAAACTGCAAGATATGGAGGTCTTACTCGTGGCCCAATGATTATGAATAAACAAAGTAAGGAAGAGATGAAAAAAGTTCTAAACGGAATACAGGATGGAACATTCAACAAAGAATGGTTAAGTGAATATGAAAAAAGTGGAAAAAATGCATTTGACAAATACATGAAACAGTTAGATTCTCATCAAATAGAACAAGTTGGAAAGCAAATGCGAAAAATGATGTGGCCTGATTCTACAGAATGATTACAGTTTTCTTAGTTTTGATACACCATTTGTAATATGGCTGATAACATCTACAAGTGATGTTCCTGGTCCAAAGTTTCCAGTGACACCGGATTTTTCAAGTGTTTTTTTATCTTCTTCTGGAATTGTCCCCCCACCGACAACAAGTACATCCTTAATTCCTTTCTTCTTTAATTCTTTAACAACTCTTGGAAATAATGTTCCATGTGCACCATTTAAGAGACTGAGTGCAACTGCATCAACATCCTCATCCTCAGCAATTTGTGCTACTCTATCTGGCGTGGCAAACAATCCAGAATAAATTACCTCCATCCCAGCATCTCTGAATCCACGGCATAACACTAATGCACCTCTATCATGACCATCCAAGCCCAGTTTTGCAACCAGAATCTTAATCTTGCGAGACGCAGTTTTTTGCTTCATATTATCATATACTCATGCCATATGGTAGGCGTAATACCAATCAACTATGAGCTTATGTTTGAACCATTATTTCATAATTTCAAGTTTAACGGTGAAGAAATTATTACTATTAATCTATCAAAACCAACTAATTCAATCAAGATAGACGCTGCAGAACTTAACATAAAAGAATCTCATATAATACAGGGAGGAAAAACCATTTCCGCAAAATCGTCTCTAAATAAAAAAGATGAAAAACTGACAATTAAACTCGCAAAGAAAATAAAAGGAAAGGCAAAACTTTCCATCAAATTTACCGGAACACTGAATGATAGACTTTTAGGATTTTACAAAAGTCAGTACAAGGATAAAAAGGGAAAAACTAAGTATCTAGCCACAACACAATTTGAGGCTGCTGATGCCAGAAGAGCATTTCCCTGCTGGGACGAGCCCGCAGTAAAGGCAACATTTGATGTTTCACTATTAGTCGATAAACATTTGGATGCCATCTCAAACATGCCGGTGACATCTAAGAAAAAGATTGGAACAAAAATCCTGTACAAATTTGGGCAAACTCCAATAATGTCAACTTACCTTTTGTATCTCGGTGTAGGAGAATTTGAATATTTACATGGAAAGTTGCGAAACATCAAAATAAGAATTGTCACTACAAAGGGCAATAAGAATAAGGGTAAACTTTCACTTAACTTTACTAAAAAGTTTCTTGGTGAGTATGAAAAATACTTTGGAATAAAATATCCGCTTCCAAAACTTGACATGATAGCCATCCCTGACTTTGCCGCTGGCGCTATGGAAAATTGGGGTGCAATTACGTTCAGAGAGGCAATTTTACTTTATGATACAAAGACTCTTTGGTTGAATGAAAGCTTTGCTACATTTATGGCAACAAAAATAGTAAACAAGTTTTATCCAGAGTGGGATCTTTGGGATCAGTTTCTAGGTGATGCAATGCTAGAGGCAATGAGTCTTGATGCACTAAAAAATTCCCATCCGATAAATGTTGATGTAAAGCATCCAGCACAAATTAGGGAAATTTTTGATGCTATTAGTTATGACAAGGGTGGGAATGTTTTACGTATGTTAGAAAATTATGTTGGGATAGAAAACTTTCGTAAGGGATTAAAATACTATCTTACTCAGCATAAATATTCAAACGCTGAAGGACAAGATTTGTGGAAATCAATTGGAAAAGTTGCACATAAACCTGTTGATAGTATGATGAAAACGTGGATTGACCAAGTTGGTTATCCAATTGTGGATGTTAAACGAAATAATTCAAAAATATCATTAACGCAAAGACGGTTCTTGTCTGATGGTAGTACATCTTCTAAAAATAGATGGGCAATTCCAATACATATTGAAGAAGGAAATCATGAAAGCTCAATCTTAATGAAATCACAGAAAAGTGCTGTATCGCTTAAAAATACGGATTCAAATTTTATAATCAATTCTGGCCGTTATGGGTTTTACAGAGTGCAATATGATGATGATAGTTTAGCAAATCTATCATTACTAATTGATGAAAAAATACTCAATCATGTTGATAGATGGAGCTTACAAAATGATTTATTTTCGCAATGTATATCAGGCACAAAACAACTACAAGAATATCTTGATTTTACAACATCGTATCACGATGAGGATGATTATATCACATTACAGAATTTAGCACAAAATCTTTACCACTTGTATAAACTAACCAGAAAGGAAAAATTCTCTGATGAGATACGTACGTACACTGTGCAATTTTTGGGAACAATATTTGACCGTCTTGGTTGGGATTCCACAAAAAATGAAAAGCATACTGATGCACTGTTACGTAGTTTTGTGATTACTGCACTTGGTAAACTTGGAGATAAAGAGATACTAGACGAGGCCCCTAACTCCAGAAGTTCGTTCGCAAAATATTCGTGTTCCAATTATGGGTGTCTCAGCCAATATTTATGGCAATGACATTCTTTGGCCATGGCTTAAGAATCATTGGAAAAAATTAGTTGGAAGGTTTGGAGTTGGCAATCCACTAGCTAACAGGATTGTGGCTAGTATAGGTAGTGTCATTGATGATAAACAAGAAAAAGATGTACGTAAATTTTTCAAAAGAAATCCCTTACCTGGAACAGAGCGTGTTATAGAGCAAACATTGGAAAGGGTTAGAATTAGATCAAAATTTTTACGGAGTATTAGAGCAGAATTTGTATAATTATGAATAAGAAAATTATTGTAACGATATCAATAATCACTATAATTGTTATAACACTATCAATTTCATCTAATTCTGTATTAGACAAATCTATAATATCGCAAACAATTTTTGTTGATGCTGTATACGAACCAAAAAATAATCTTGTTAAAATTACGTATAATGATAACTCTAAAAAGACAAACTTAGTCATCCTTGAGATTTTAGGTATGGAACAAACATTTCACAAGGAATTTTCCCAGAATTCATTTGTAGAAACCATTCAAATTAATTCTGAACCAAAGTATGGTTGGTCAACTATGCCAGTAGTATTTTCCGTAAATCATGACGAATTTGGAAAGATTGGATTAAAAACTGAAATTTACCAGAAGGATGAGCTAAAACCTAGGATAATTTACAGTGAAACCTAGCAACCAGCAGATCTATATACGATAATCAACTAAATTTTTCAAATGACAAAGGAATTTGATCAGTGGTGGAAAGGTCTTGGGGAAGACCTTCAAGAAGACATTGAAGCGAATTCCTGAGTGTGCAGATATTAGTACAACCTAAAGGTCAAAGATAACCAATATTTATCGCAGAAACAAAAGATAACTGTACTTGGACATAACTGTTGATTTGAAAAAAGCAAAGCGTGGAGCGATAGCAAAGGCAATTTCAATTTTTGAAAATGATGAAAAAGAATCAAGGAAATTAATTAAAAAAATATTCAAGACATCAGGCAAATCTGTAGTTATAGGCATAACCGGACCAGCAGGTGCAGGAAAATCATCACTAATTGATAAAACCTCAATTAAATTAAAAAAGTCTGGCTTGAAGCCAGCGGTTCTAGCAATTGATCCTACTAGTCATGTATCTGGTGGTGCAATACTTGGCGATAGGGTACGGATGACAGAATCAACAGATTCTGGAACGTACATTAGAAGTATAGCATCAAGAGGTGCTACTGGTGCAATCTCAAGATCTATACGAAACAGTATACGTGTTTTAGAATATGCTGGTTTTGATCCAATAATTATTGAAAGTGTTGGAGCAGGTCAAACTGAAATTGATATCTCTAACGTAGCTGACATCACAGTTGTGGTATTCAATCCGCATACGGGAGATAGTATTCAAACTATAAAAGCGGGAATTACTGAAATCGGCGACATTTATCTTGTACATAAAAGTGACCTTGATGGGGCTTCACAATTGTTTCAGTCAGTTCAAGATTTTATTGGAACAGTAGAAAAAAACCCACTAATTCTTAAAGTATCATCAAAAACAGGTAAAGGAATTCCTGAATTCATTACTGAATTGAAAAGGATTATGGTGAAAAGAAAGAAGGAAAAAAAATTAATAGAAAAGGAAAAGCTTGCCAAAGAACTTGATGACATTATTTTAAATAACATTAACCAAAAAGTTGCAACAATGCTTCATTCAAACAAATCATACTCAGGCTATCTGAAAAAAGTCCAAGAAAGAAAAATTGATCCGTTTGAAGCTGCAGATCAAATATCTAACAGTATAATGAAGTGATTGTATGACAAAAGAGAAAGTAAAACCTAAACAATTTGTAACTGATTCTAACATCCCAGTTAAACCAGTTTACAGTAAATCAAAAAATTCAACGGAAAGTCCTGGCAAATATCCATTTACGCGTGGAATCCATTCTGGAATGTATCGTGATAGGCTTTGGACAATGCGTCAATATTCTGGCTTTGGGGATGCTGCACAATCAAACAAACGTTACGCTGAAGGTGAGGTTGGTAAAGTTGGTGTATCAATTGCATCACTAAAGGACATGCAAACTGCATTCAATGGAATCAATCTTGGAAAGGCTTCAACGTCTATGACGATTAATGCGACAGCGTCAACGCTTCTAGCATATTATATCGCAGTGGGAAAATCACAGGGAATTTCAAGTAAGGAACTTAGGGGTACAACACAAAATGACATATTGAAAGAATATGTTGCAAGAAATACCTACATCTATCCTCCACAACCATCTATGAGAATAATAGGTGACATGATTGGTTACTGTGCAAAAAACGTGCCACAGTGGTATCCAATTTCAATCTCAGGCTACCATATGCGTGAAGCAGGTGCAACTGCTGTACAAGAAATTGCATTTACAATTGCAAATGGAATTGAATATATACAGACTTGTATTGACCGTGGATTAAAAATTGATGACTTTGCACCAAGACTTTCATTCTTCTTTTGTTGTACGATAGAATTTTTTGAAGAAGTTGCAAAATTTAGAACTGCAAGAAAAATATACGCAAAAATACTAAAGGAAAGATTTCATGCAAAAAATCCAAAATCTTTACATCTTAGATTTCATACACAGACAAGCGGTGAATCATTAACAGCACAACAACCTGACAATAATATTGTTCGTGTAGCTGTACAAGCAATGGCTGCCGTTCTTGGTGGAACACAATCCCTTCATACAAATTCAAAGGATGAAGCATTAGCACTTCCTTCACAAGAGGCTGCAAAGATTGCATTACGAACACAACAGATCATTGGATATGAAAGTGGAGTAACAAAAACAGTAGATCCCATGGCTGGCTCTTATTACATGGAATCACTTTGTGATGAAATTGAAGAACAGGTGTGGGGTTATCTCAAAAAAATTGATAAAATGGGCGGTGCGCTTAAAGCAATTGAGAAAGGATTTTTCCAATCAGAAATTAGACAAAATGCATATCGACTGAAGAAAGAGGTAGATGATAATGAGCGCATACTAGTTGGTGTAAATAAATTTGCTGAAAAGTCTGAAAGGAAACAGGATCTGCTAAGAGTGGATGATTCATTAGGTAAAAAGCAGGAGAAGGCAATAAAGGATCTACGAAAATCGCGTGACAATAAAAAAACAGAATACGCATTATCGAAAATGCAGAAAGCAGCTGAAACTGACAAAAATTTAATGCCATTTATTCTAGATTCTGTACTAGCGTATGCTACAACCGGAGAGATTAGTAACACATTCAGAGAGGTTTTTGGTGAATATAGACCAAAGGAAGTATTCTAATGAAAATAAATCATGTTGCTATTGCAGTAGAAAACGTTGAAGATTCTGCTAAAGCTTACCAGGATGCACTTGATATCAAAAGTGTTGAATTTGAAACTGTAGAATCCGAAGGCGTTAAAGTTGCAATCCTTCATTTAGAAAATGCTAACATAGAACTTATGCAGCCAACAAATGATTCAAGCCCGATAAAGAAATTCTTAGAAAAACGTGGAAGCGGACTACATCATATAGCGCTTGAAACACCAAACATAGAAGGTGAAGTATCTAGAATGGAAGGATGCGGTATACAATTTTTAGGAAAAATTAGAGATGGTTCAGCTGGAACTAAGGTAACATTCATTCATCCAAAATCCATGAAGGGAGTTTTAACTGAGTTGTGTTCAAATGGATAGTTGTGGCAGGGGTACAGAATACCGCCATACTAAAACATACGAGGAATGTAAACAGTTAGCAGAAGATTTTACTGCACAATTAAAACCAAAGATTAATGAAAATGGCAAATTGGCATGGTCAACACTGTTGGAAACCGTAAACCATGATGAACTGGTATACAAGCTTACCCTAAAATATCTTAGACGTGATGGATTTGATATAGGAAATCGTGACAGACCTGAAATAAAAAAACTGTTATGATCTCACATCATTTTTAGTAAATCTGATGAGGTAATTATCCCTATAATTTTAGAATTTTTTTCTACAAGGACACACCCAGAAATTCTAGTTAATTGTGAAAGAGCATTTGCGGGAAACTCAAAATCAACTACTGGTGGTTTTGGATTCATCACATTTCTAATCTTAGTATCTTTACGTTCCGTATATTCATTAACAATATCAATAGTAACTAATCCTTTTAGATCACTTTCATCAAAAACTGGTATCTGATCAATTGTCTTTTCATGCATTTTTTTACCAGCTTCACGAACTGTATTATTAGGTGCCAACCTAACTATTTTTTCACTGCAAATATCACCCGCCTTACGTGTTGATGTTTGACCCTCAAGCTTTGCTAAACTTTCAAAAATTTTTTTTGCAGTATTATATGATGG
>LUME01000503.1_pt1 | contig 11538 bp, 10 predicted proteins | sample 729951 | NCBI WGS metagenome assembly LUME01 (sample SAMN03860271, study PRJNA289734) | marine metagenome | biome: seawater column; feature: ocean; material: water; isolation source: Red Sea water column Station 34 - depth 200m | place: Saudi Arabia: Red Sea | collected 2011-10-15 | depth 200 m | reverse complement strand
CTTCATCGCACGCCGGACAGTGGCCGTGTTGGTCATTCTCGGTGAAGACGTGGCCGCAGTGGCATTCGCTGCCCGCCGGGGGTGGACCGCAGTGATCAGGATTGCTGTTGCAGTGGTCTTGCCAATCGGCATCTCCGTCCAGCGCTTCATCGCACGCCGGACAGTGGCCGTGTTGGTCATTTTCGGTAAAGACGTGGCCACAGTGGCATTCGCCCGGTGGTGGGTGATCACCTTCCGCCTGCGCATGTGCGTCTTCATGATGCTGGTCCATTTCTTCCGAGCTGTCGAAAGCAGCATCGCAGATACCGCAATGGTGGTGGCTTTCAAGCTCCGCTTCCGTTTCGAACGATTGACCGCACTCGCCACCATCGGCGAACACATGCATGCAGACGTAGCCTTGCGCTTCTGCTTGAACATCAGTATAGGTACCGCCGTGGGCGTCGACATGATGGCTTTGTTCATCCCCTTGCGGGATGCACTCGCCACACTCACCACAGTACCAGAATCCTTCATCGCAATCCTGCGCCTGCACTGAGAAAACCAGTGCAAAAACGAACAAGAATGCGACGATTGGTCTTATCATCTTCATCTTTTCTCCCTTTCTCTTAGTTGGTTGCAATTACAACATTCCTCGAGCTACAGCCCCAAAATACCCTCTCCAGCGATCAAAATCAATGATTTGTGTCACATTTTTCATTTTTATCGTTTTTCCAGCAGACGGCCGACGGCGGCGGTCTTTCGGTTGAATTCCTTCTCGAACATGCCGTAGTAGTTGTTCACTTCGTAAAAATAGCGGGCTACATCCCGATCCACCACATGGACGTTTTTCTCGAGGATCTCCGGTGCAGGAAAGAGTATCTCGATCCCCGGCTGAAAATACCTCAGATTCTGTTTCAGATCGGGATTGATGTCAAGAATCTTCTTCAGAATCAGTACTTCGTAAAGGCGGCGCTCATGTTTTTGCTCTTTCACGATGATGGTAAATACGTCTTCCTCCGGTGTGGCGCCGTGGATGTTCGATTTCTCCAACTCGCCCTTATAATTGAAATCGCGCCCGAAGGGGATGTAATCCAAGTCTGCGGTGGGTCGGACGAAAGGCTTTTCCGCCGTCGCCTTCTCGTGGATCGAATAGCTCATCTTGAGAGCATTGTTCTTAGAGATATTCTTGATGTATCCCTCGAGGCCGTTTACTTCAAATCCGGCGGGATCGTCCGGCGCCAGCTTGAAGAAGATCACCCTGCTCGGCTCGATATACTTGTAGTATCCTTGCCGCTCGATGATGTCGTAGAGCATCCGCCTGACGAGGATCTCCTCACCGGGGATTTCTCCTTCAAGGAGGCCACTGAACGGCTGTGTCACCTTTAGTGTCTTATCTATTTCCGCCGCGGCTGCCACATCAGTGAGCATCTCTTCAAATACGGGACTCTCATGAATGAAGCTGAGATCGTACACATCGGCATTCTGTACGCGGTAGCTGTTCTGAAAAAGCTGATTTCCGAAGGCGTTGAAAATTTCTGAATCGAGGGGGATGACGCGGCTGAAGTTGCTCCCCTCTTCTGTGATGATGTGGGGGGTGATGACGACGATCACCTCTTTACGCTGCGTCTCCACGGTGGAGCTCGAAAAGAGTCGACCGAGGATCGGAATTGACGAAAGGATGGGAACTCCCCCTTTGACATCACTTACCTTTTTGGATATCAATCCGCCGACGATAAACGGTGTATTGTTCGCGACGCGGACGAAAGATTGCACTTTCCGGTTGTTGATTAGGGGCGCTTCCTGAACGCCGGAGGTAGCGGCGAGGGCGCCGGTCCGCTCTTCCGTCTCGGTGATGATGGTCTCAATCTGGATAGTGATCCTCGTCTCGTCCTCACTCACTCGGGGCCGTAGGTTCAGCACAATACCGACAGGAATGTAGTCCACCGACTTGGAGACGGCGGTTTGGGTACTGGTCGTCTTCACAATGGGAATCTGCTGCCCCACCTGAATCCTTGCTTGCCTGCCGTCGAGGACAAGAACAGACGGCCGCGAGAGAATCTCAGCGGCGCTTGAACTGATGAGCGCTTGAAGCTTGGCGGTAAAGTCCGTGGCGGTGCCGAGGACGGTTCGGTCGAAGACAAGGGTAAACGGGTTCAGCGCCCCGGTCCTGGAATCGGGCGCCGGAAACTGTCCTGTAATGCCGCCCTGTCCCGCACCGAAATCGATACCCAAAGAGTTCAGTCGGTCAGAATCGATCTCAATGACAAGCGCCTCGATCTGAATCTGTGCCGCCGGAATGTCTATCCGATTAGTGAGGAGATCTAGGAGACGGGCCACTGGTTCGAAATCGTTGGGATTGTAGCCGATGAGAAGCTGCTGCTGCGGCGCCCCCGCCGTCGTACCGAGCATGGGAATTCCGGCGAGATCGAGCCCCAACTCCGCCTTCTTACCCTTGGCGGACTTACCCTTCTCCTGCGTTAGTAAGCTGACCGTTTCCGTATCCGGCACCTTGATAATGATGGGCAAGATACTTTTTGCTGGCAATTCTTTAATGTTGAGTGTGCCGGCGACGGTCGGTGAAAAACTGTATTCCCCGGACAGCTCTCCCTTCCCTCCCTTGAACTCTATCACCGTATAACCGACAGTCTTTAAGATTGCCAGAGCCCGATCCACCTCAACATAGCTGAGCTTCACGACTTGATATTCAAGATCGCGCATGGACTGTCCTGACAACAAGAGCGGCAGCAGGAATAGGGAAAGCGATCTAAGAAACTTTTTCACTCTCTTCACCGATCAACAATGGTTACGGGAATTTTGACAAACAGGTCCTGAAATTTCGCCGAGATGAGTGCATTCTTTTTACTACTGCTTGGGACGAACAGTCCCTCAACTTGGAACTTGGCCTTGGCGGAGTCCGCCATGACAACAGTAATATTGCTGGCGGAGGAGACATGGTGAATATCCAGCGAGCCGCCGGTGGCGTCCATGGCGAGCTTCATGGATGAGGAGCTTCCACTGACATTGGATTTCTTCTTGAAGATCAGGCTCCCTTCCTCGTTCGTGATCCAATACATGAAGCCGTTGATGGGGACCACCGGACCGGGCGTCTCGAAGGTGACGGCGCCGGAGAGCTGCTCGCCGCCGATGGTTGCGGTGAGAGTCCCCTGAGCGGCGTCCCAGCTCCAGCCGCCGGCTGAGGTGATCACTGAGTCGGGCGTGGCGTCGGCGCCGGAGACATCGGACGTCTTCACAAATGTGATGGCCCCCCGACTGCCGCTGGCCCAGTACATGTAAGCGCCGACGGGAACCGTAGAAGCTTTGGTATCGAATGAAACTTCCCCCGATTCCGTCTCGCCGTAGACGGTGACAGAGAGAGCGTTGGACTCTTTGTTGTATTCCCACCCTCCGGACTTGGTAATGACAGAATCGTCCGGCGCCGAGAAACCGGTGACGTGCGCTGTTTTCTTGAAAGTCACCGCCCTCTTATTGGTTGTCCAATACATAAAGGAGTTTAGAGGCGTCTTCAGGCTGTCGCTGTCAAAGGTGACTGTTCCCGACTCCTCCGTCCCGCCGGTGGTGTCATAATAGGCGATCTTCAGATCGGCAGTTGCGTGGGTGTAACTCCAGCCCCCCGTCCTCGTTGTGGTGACGGATGAACCGAGGCTCTCAGTCTGAAGTGTGAATACGGCGGCGACAATCGTGCCGCTGTTTCGATAATGATTTACGTTTCCATCGTACTCACCGATGAAGAGATCAAAATCGGCGTCGCCGTCTATGTCTTCAAAAGTCGGCACCGAATTCTCACCCGCATCCACCGCGCTCATCGGATTGTTCTCCCCCGTCTGGATTGAGAAGGAGTGAGACGTGCTTGTTCCTGTGTTGGTGAAATACTGGATTGTCCCGTCACCGGCGCCGACGAAAACGTCCAAATCGCCGTCCTTGTCCGCATCTACAAATGCAGGCGCCGCATTGGTGCCGAAATCGTGCTTAAAGAGCGTATCGGCGTCAGCCTGGATCGAGAATGTGGCTGAGGTACTGCTTCCCGAATTGAAGTAATAGTCAATCCCGCCGTCATACTTACCGATAAAGGCGTCCATGTCGCCATCGCCGTCGATATCGGCAAAAGTTGGAATCGCGTTGTAACCGACGTCTACGCCGTTCAGCGGATTGCTGCTCCCGGTTTTTTCGTCGAAAACCGCGCTCATGCTCGACCCGGTGTTCTCGAAATATTGGATGGTGCCGTCCAAGCCCCCCACGAACAGGTCCTGATCAGCGTCTTTGTCTATATCGACAAATGCGGGGGCGGACGCGTAGCCGACATCGATGCCGCCTGTCGTCTGTTCCGTCCGTTGATAGGTGACACTGCTGTCATTCTCGAAAGTGTACTTGAGCGTCTTCCCGGTCAGGTCCACCGCCGAGCCGCTGACTTTGGATTCCGTCACCTGCCACTCTCCGAGGACACGGGAGCCGAGCCGAGAGACGTCAAACTTATGCGTCTCCTCGATGGTGACGGTGGTATCGTCGTCAAACTCATACTCGATCTGGAGGAGTTCGGAATTGATCGTGTCGGGCTTACCGTGCCGTCACCCTTAAAGGTATACTCAATTTCAAGCACGCCGGGGTCGATGGTGTCCGGCTGATCGTAGATAAGGTTCCAGACCCCAAGCACCTTGTTGGAGACGTCGGCGATGCCCGCCCGGAGCCGTTGAACTCTTGCGGTAATGTCCAGCGAACCCTTCGACGTGACGATCTGGTTGGAACTCTCCAGCGTCAGCTCGAACATATCGTTGCTGTCTTTCTTTGTCACGACCGAATCGAGGGGGTCTTCGCAACTGACATTCAGCAAGATGACCGAAGCGATTGCGGCAGGAAGTGAGGCTCTCCTCACAATGCCGAACCTGTTTTTCTCTGTGTGGTTAGACAGCACCGGCTTTAGTCAAATCTGTGATTTCCATCTTCCTAAGAGACCACTGCGGGAGTGGCAACCTCCTCAAATCTGGAAAAAAAAGAGACGGAAGTCAAGATTTTTGTTCCGGCGTTTCATCGGTTTTTGTTGACTTTTATCGGGATTGTTATTACCATTGGATGGCTCGAATACGCAACTTTTTCATCTCGTGGGGTAAAGGAGCCTGTAGTTGAAGCTTGAAAGAGAATACTGTATCGATCAGCCTATTGACCTCGTCTGGGACTCCATCTTGAATCCCGATCTCCTTGCCGAAATACTTCCCGGCTGCAAATCTCTCACTGCCCTCTCTGATAACCACTACAAGGCCGAAATTGAGATCAAGGTCGGCCCTGTGAAAGGCGCGTACACGTCCGAGCTGACGATCTCGGATATCCGCCCCCCTTCGGGGTACCACTTTGAAGTGAGAGGTATCGGCACGAAGGGGCATATGTCCGGCGGCGGGGACATAGCACTAACTGAGAAGGACGGTTTAACCGTCCTTTCTTTTTGCGCCGAAGGGAACGTGAGCGGGATACTTGCCCGAGTCGGGCAGCGCCTTATTGAAGCCGCAGGAAAAAAGCTGATGGATCAAGGCTTCAACAATTTTCAGGAAAAAATGGCCGAAGGAGCATACGCTTGAGCCTGTGGGAGAAGATTACAAATTTTCTCTCTTCCGGTTACACCGAGCAGGCTGCGGCGGTTCCGGACGCTCCGGAGGCAGAACCCGAAACTTCAAATGATAGCTTATCACGAAAGGAGAATGGTATGTCCTACACCATCTCGATGACAGTAAACGGCACGGCTTGTTCGGGCGATGTAGAGGCTCGAACACTTCTTGTGGATTTTGTTAGAGACCATCTTGAACTGACCGGTACAAATGTAGGTTGTGATACCAGCCAGTGTGGTTCCTGCACTATCATTATGGACGGTAAATCAGTAAAATCCTGCACGACCCTGGCAGTTCAAGCTGATGGATCTGATGTTACCACAATTGAAGGTCTGGCAACCAACGGTGATCTTCATCCATTGCAACAGGCATTCTGGGATGAGCATGGCCTCCAATGCGGATTCTGTACTCCGGGAATGATTATGGCCGGGGTAGGTATACTAAATGAAAATCCTGATCCATCGGAGGAAACAATTCGGCACAACCTTGAAGGTAATATTTGCAGGTGTACGGGTTATCAGAATATCGTTAAAGCCATTCAATCGGCAGCACAATCGACGAAAGGAGCGGCATAATGGGAAACTATATTGGAAAAAATGAAAAAAGAGTCGAAGATCCCCGCTTCATTCAGGGTAAAGGAAGATATGTTGCGAATCTTTCCTTACCAGACATGGCATATGTAGCCATCCTTCGGAGCCCTCACGCTCATGCCAAAATAAATAGTATAAATACCGATGCTGCAAAAGCAATGGACGGTGTGATTGATGTGTTTGTGGGACAGGATCTCATTGATGGCGGTGTTGGCCAGATGCCCGTCATTTGGCAACTGCCTGAGAATAAGGTTCCCGTCCGCTGGCCTCTTACACCGGACAAGGTTCGCCATGTAGGGGATTCTGTTGCCGCAGTGGTTGCAGAAGATGCCTACATAGCCAGAGATGCTTTGGATCTCATCAAGGTCGATTATGAAATCCTTCCTGCCACAACCGGTGCGGAGGCGACTACGGGAGACGGAAAACCCCTCGTCCATGATGAAATTGAAAACAATATCAGTTATACATGGGGCCTTGGCGATAAAGATGCCTGCGACAAGGCATTTGAGGAAGCTGATCATGTGATTGAAGTCGATATTGAAAATCAGCGACTTATTCCCAATGCTATGGAACCAAGAGCCTGTGCCGCACAGTGGACAGCCTCAACCGAGGAAATGACCGTCTGGACCACCAGCCAGAATCCTCATATTATTCGTTTTGGGCTCAGCGCAGTAACACTTCCTGAAATACCAGAACATAAGTTGAGGGTGATTTCACCTGATGTAGGTGGTGGTTTTGGAAGTAAGATCTTTCACTATCCTGAAGAAATCATACTTCCTTGGGTGGCAAAAAGAGTTAACAGGCCGGTGAAATGGGTCGCAACCCGGAGTGAGTCGTTTATGACAGATTCTCAGGGTAGGGATCATGTTCAACACTGTAAGATGGCTGTTACGAAAGATGGGACTATTACAGGTCTACATGTTGAACTCTACGCTGACATGGGTGCTTACCTTTCAAGCATAGCACCATTGATTCCCACCGTCATTTGTATAACCCTGTTTTCAGGCCTATACAAGATTCCGGGAATTTGGGGCCATACAACAGGAACGCTCACAAATACGGTTCCCGTTGATGCTTATCGCGGTGCTGGCCGTCCTGAAGCATCTTTTCTGCTTGAACGCCTTGTGGATATGGCCGCTAAAGAACTTGGAATGGATCCCATTGAGTTCAGGAGAAAAAACTTCATTCCAAAGGATGAGTTTCCTTACCAGACACCGGTTGCATTCCTCTATGACAGTGGTGATTACCATGCTATGATGGATAAAGCTGAAGAAAATGCCGGATACGCTGAAATGCGAAAAAATCAAGAAGATGCCAGGAAAGAGGGTAGGCTGGTTGGTATCGGAGTATGCGGAGCGGTCGAAGCAAGTGGCTACGGCCCTGCCGCAACGGTTGGTGCACTTGGTTTTTATGGAGGTATGTGGGAACACGGTGCAATCCGGGTACATCCTACAGGCAGAGTAACCGCTTTTACGGGATCTCATTCTCACGGACAGGGTCATGAAACGACTTTTGCTCAAATTATCGCGGATAAACTGGGCATTGATGTGGCAGACGTGGATGTGGTTCACGGTGACACAGATCTCGTTACTCAGGGAATGGGTACCTACGGCAGTAGAAGTGCCGCCGTGGGTGGAGAGGCTCTGGTCAATGCCGCAACCGAGATCCGAAATAAGTTGGTTGAATTAGCAGCTCATTTACTGGAAGCTTCTGTAGATGATATAGTCTATGACGACGAGAATGGAAAAGTCTACGTTAAGGGAGTTGAAGACAAAGCCAAGACTTTCGGTGAGTTAGCTTTTGCCGCGTACAGCGGACATAGCTTGCCTGAAGGAATGGATCCGGGACTTGAAGAAGCAGCCTATTACAATCCCGGGAATTTCACCTTTCCCTGTTCAGCTCATATCGTTCAGGTTGAAGTAGACAAGGATACAGGTGAGACTACCATTCAAAGGTATGTTGCTATAGAGGATTGTGGCAATGTGATCAACCCCATGATAGTGGAAGGACAGATCCTGGGTGGTATTGTTCAGGGGATAGGTCAGGCACTTTTCGAGCACGGTATTTATGATGAATCCGGCCAATTGGTTACAGGTTCAATGCTTGATTACACCATGCCAAGAGCTGACAATCTTCCCATGATTGAGTCCGACCGAACTGAAACTCCTTCACCCAGCAATTCATTGGGAGTAAAGGGTGTCGGTGAAATGGGAACTATCTCATCTACGCCGGCTGTTGTAAATGCGGTGGTTGATGCTCTTACTGATTATGATGTGACGCATATTGATATGCCCCTCACATCGGAAAAAATATGGAACATCATTAATTCGAACGGAGGTTAAGCTATGCAACCAAGCAAATTTGAATATCGTAAAGCGTCTACGCTTGACGAAGCCGTTTCTCTTGGCGGTGGAGAAGCAGATTACCTTGCCGGTGGTCACAGCTTAATCCCCGCCATGAAGCTACGGCTCTCGGAGCCGAGTACGCTGGTGGACATTTCCGGCATCGGCGACCTTAAAGGGATCAGCCGTGACGGCGACACCATCAAGATCGGCGCCCTGACCACACACAGCGAGGTGGCGTCGTCCGGTGTGGTGAACGACGGATGTGCCGCTCTGGCGGACGCCGCCGGAATGATCGGTGATCCTCAAGTGAGGAACCGAGGCACCATCGGCGGGAACGTGGCCCATGCCGATCCGGCGTCGGACTACCCGGGCATCCTTGTGGCCCTTGGTGCGACCATCGTCACCACGGGCAGATCAACGGCGGCAGAAGACTTCTTCACCGGGCTGTTTGAGACAGCCCTAGGAGAGGGTGAGATTGTGACGGAAGTGCAGGTGCCTGCAACGGGCGACGGCACGGGAGCGGCATATTCAAAGTTTTTCAATCCCGCTTCCCGTTATGCCGTTGTCGGTGTAGGCGCTGTGGTGACCAAATCCGGCGGTACGTGCGAGTCGTGCCGGATTGGGGTCACCGGCGCTTCCGACCACGCTTATAGAGCAACCGCGGCGGAAGAAGCCCTCAGTGGCTCCGACCTCGGCGATGAAGCCATCGCGGCCGCCGCGGCCAAAGTTGCCGACGGAGGTGAAATGATGAGCGATCTCTCAGCCTCCGCACAATACCGCGCCCATCTGTGCAGTGTCATGGCAAGTCGCGCAATTTCGGAGGCGGCTTCCCGGGCCTGATGTTCCCGGGCCCACCCCCATCCTTTTTCCGATTTCGCCCGTTGGCGGCGGCGGACCGCTAACGGGCGCACCTCGGGCACCTTCTCCACCCCACCAGTTACCAAAGGCTCCTGAAGAGTCTTACTTCAATCATCCCGACAGGATGGTCGAGGTACCCCCTTGCGAATTCAAACTGGGGGAAGAAGACGACGCCCACGCCGTCCGGGCGGACGCTTTCAAGATCGGCAAGTTCCCCGTCACAAACCGCCTCTACCACAGATTTGTCCGAGACGCAGACCACAGCCCCCCCTCTCACTGGGTTGAGGGAAAAGTCCCTTTGAGCCTCGAGGACCATCCCGTTGTGAACGTTACCTGGGACGACGCCGTCGCCTATTGCGACTGGATGAGCTCAGTCTCCGGGACGAAATACCGCCTCCCCACCGAAGTGGAGTGGGAACTGACCGCCCGGGGCCACGAGGGGACGATCTATCCCTGGGGCGACACCTTTTTCGCCGAGTGTTGCAACTGCTGGGAGATGGCCGTCGGCTGGACGACACCCGTAAACTGTTTCGCCGAAGGCATCAGTAGTTTCGGCGCTCTCGACCTTGTGGGGAATGTCTGGGAATGGTGCTCCACGCTCTACGCCGACTATCCTTACGATCCCGACGACGGCAGAGAGGAGAGTGGAGTGGACGGCTGGAAAGTCCTGCGGGGCGGCTCCTGGCTTGACCATGAGTGGGGTGTTCGGGCGGCCCGTCGTCTCAGCGGCGATCCCGAGCGCGGCTCCCACAATACAGGCTTCCGGGTGGTCAGTTCGATTTGAATAGTTGATAGTAGAGTCAGAATAACGTGGTAGTAAAAGAGAGGAGGTGACAGTGACAATAACAAAAGACGACGTCATCACAGCGCTCAGGGACTGTTACGATCCCTGCTGCCGAGACAGGGGCATCAGCGTTGTCGACATGGGACTGATCGAGGATGTAACAATCACCGGTCGGCGAGTCGACATCGAAATTGTCCTTACGTCTGGTTGGTGCCCGTCCGTTTCCATTCTCCATAAGATGATGAAGGAGAGGGTGGAGCAGTGTGACGGCGTCGATTCTGTAGAGGTTCAGGTGGTGTGGGACCCTGCCTGGACAATGGAAAGACTGTCGGACTCGGCTCGGGCGAAACTGACGCTCCCCATGGACGAGCTGATTCCGTATAGAGAAAAGCGCTTAGCAGCGCAAGAAGGAGGTTAGCCTATGGCAGTACCTAAGGACGTATTCGTCTTCGACTGCGTTTGTCACATATTCAACTTCGACAAGTCAAACGCATTCGGCTCCGCCGGCGATCTCTTCGACGAGCATCTCTACGCATTCCACTCCTTTCTCACCAAAGAAGGTGAAACAGTGTTGGAACGGGATGACTTCTTCAGAGAATGGAGTGTCGACGAGATCTACGAGATGGTGATCGATGGGTCGGACACGGATATGATTGTCGCTCAGCCGCTTCCGCTGACGGACCTGTTCAAGGACGGTCTGTCGCCGTGGAAGAAGTGTGCTGAGATGGCACAGAAGCACCCGGATAGGGCGGTCTTCTGGGGCTCTATCAATCCGCTGGAAGGGAAAAAGGCGCTGGACCTCATGGAGGTTCAGGTAAAAGAGTACGGCGCGAAAGCGTTCAAACTCTACAACATCCGTTACGACTACGGACAGCCGTTCCCCTGGCGCATGGACGATCCCAGAATCGCCTATCCTGTCTTTGAAAAAGCGCAGGAACTGGGTGTAAACCTGATCGGTGTTCACAAGGGAGTTCCCCTCGGCCCCCAGCCCGTGGAGCATACACGCACGTGGGACATGGACGGCGCGGCGGCGAACTTCCCGGACATCAACTTCGTCATTTTCCACGTCGGACTTCCGTGGCTTGATGAAGTGTTGTGGCAGACGGTGCGGTATCCAAACCTGTACGCGTCAATCGCCGCTACGCTGAACTTCATCAGCCGGCACCCCCGTGTCTTCGGCGATATACTCGCAAAGATGCTCTGGTGGTGCGGCGAGGATAAGATCATCTACGGCGGTGAGGCGCCCATATGGCATCCCCAGTGGGCCCTTGATGCGTTCTGGAACTATGAACTCCACGAGGAACTCACCACCGACTACGGCTATCCGCCGCTGACGGAACAGGCGAAGCGGAAGATCCTCGGCGAAAACC
>LUME01000204.1_pt1 | contig 11579 bp, 10 predicted proteins | sample 729951 | NCBI WGS metagenome assembly LUME01 (sample SAMN03860271, study PRJNA289734) | marine metagenome | biome: seawater column; feature: ocean; material: water; isolation source: Red Sea water column Station 34 - depth 200m | place: Saudi Arabia: Red Sea | collected 2011-10-15 | depth 200 m | reverse complement strand
GTGCACTGATGTCCGGCGAACTGGTCAAGTTCCGCAACCAGGAATCCAATAGTGTTCAGGATGGCCTCGTAGCCTTCGGCCCGGGGGGTGGGATAGCGACGACGGATAAGTTCTTTACCGGCCCCGTCGAGTATGACACCCTCGGTCTTGGTTCCGCCCAGATCAATCCCTATACGCATGCCTAGACCGGCCTAGTCAGTTGAGGTATTTGCGGGTGTATCCGTGCGCCGGAGAAAAAATCAGCTGGCCCACCGGAAAACGCGACTAAAAGTGCCGCGAGGCGCTGTTCAGTCTTGCCGTTCGCAGTGGATCTGCGCGTAAGCGGAATGATTGTGGATAGATTCGAAGTTTTCGGCTTCAACGGTATAGCTGTTGATTCTTTGGTCCTGATTCAGCTGACCGGCAATATCGCGAACAAGGTCTTCGACGAACTTTGGATTATCGTACGCTTTTTCGGTGACATACTTCTCGTCAGGTCTTTTGAGCAGGCCATACAATTCACAACTTGCCTGTGTTTCGACTGTTTCGATCAACTCCTCGATCCAGATAAACGCACTAGAACGGACGCTCACGGTGACATGAGAACGCTGGTTGTGGGCACCGTAGTTAGATATCTCCTTGGAGCAGGGGCACAGGCTGGTCACGGGTACGACAATACGGATTTCCGTGATGACTGTATTCTGACTGATCTGACCGGTCAGCGTCACCTGAAAGTCGAGCAAACTCTCAACTCCAGTAACCGGGGCTTTCTTTTGCAGAAAAAACGGAAAACTCATCTCGATATGCCCTTTGTGGGCATCGAGGTGCTCGATCATCTCATGTAGCATGGACCGGAAAGACTGAACAGTGGTTTCCCGTTCATGCCGGTTGAGAATCTCGATGAAACGGGACATGTGCGTGCCCTTGAAGTTATGGGGCAGCTCAACAAACATATTGAAGTTGGCAACAGTGTGTTGTTCCCAGCCACTCCGGTCTTTGACGATAATCGGATGACGAACATCTTTCACCCCGACTTTGTCAATGGTCAGGTTCCGGTTGTCCGAACTCCCTTGGACATCCGCAATCGTCGAGTCGACGACGGTCTCAGGTAGTGGTTTGTTCATAAGAAGAGTACTTAGTGAGTTAGAACACACACGCTTACGCAAGTCTAAGCAGATTCAAGAATGGGGGCAAGCTGGGATTGCACCGCTTGCTCGATTGCCTGATGTATGCCAGTAGCATCAAGGCCACAGGCGGCGAGCATGTCATTTGTTGAACCGTGTTCGATATGGTTATCCGGCAGGCCCAGACTCAGCATCGGTACGGTGAATTGCTTGTCACGCAAGACTTCTGCGACACCTGAACCCGCACCACCAAGCACTGTGTTCTCTTCAACGGTAATCAGCATGTCATGACTTTCGGCGATTTCCAGAATAAGAGATTCATCTAATGGTTTCACAAAGCGCATATTAACTACGGTTGCATCGAGAGAATCTGCCGCCTCCAGTGCGGGTGAAACCATAGTGCCAAAGGCAAGTATTGCGATTCTCTTTCCGGTCCTTATGATTTGTGCACAACCAAGTGGCAGTTCATTCATAACCTTGTTTTCGGGTCGTCCTGGACCGCTACCGCGGGGATAACGCACGGCCGCAGGACCCTGATGGCGGTAGGCGGTATACAGCATGTCTCGGCATTCAGCTTCGTTTGCCGGCGCCATCACAACCATATTGGGCAGACAGCGAAGAAAAGAGAGATCGAAAGCGCCCTGATGGGTAGGCCCATCTGCGCCGACAATGCCGGCGCGGTCTATGGCCAACGTTACATCCAGTCCCTGAACGCTGACATCATGTATCAGCTGATCGTATGCTCGCTGTAAGAAGGTTGAGTAGATGGCGACCACTGGTTTCAGGCCCTCGCAGGCGGCACCTGCAGCAAATGTCATTGCGTGCTGTTCTGCAATGCCGACATCAAAGTAGCGTTCTGGAAATTCCTCAGAAAATCTCACTAGACCCGAACCTTCACGCATGGCAGGTGTAATTCCGATGAGTTTTCCATCCTCTCCTGCCATGTCACACAGCCAATCACTAAAAACGTGGCTGTAGGTCCGACTGCTGGTTTTCTTTTCGACTTTGCCGCTAGTCGGGTCGAACGGGCCGACACCATGAAAGACACTGGGGTCTCCTTCAGCCGGTTCGTAGCCACGTCCTTTCTGGGTCACCACATGCAGAAAACGTGGGCCGCGCATGGACTTGAGATTCTTCAGGGTGGAGATCAGGGTGCGTGTATCGTGCCCGTTGATCGGACCGATATAGTAGAACCCAAGTTCTTCGAAAAGCGTGCTCGGCATGACCATGCCTTTCATGTGCTCTTCCCAGCGCCTTGCCAGTGCCTGCATGGGCGGTACAGTACCCAGGACCGTTTTACTGCCTTCTCTGACCGTGGTGTAGGTTTTCCCTGAAAGGATTCTGGCAAGGTAGTTCGACATGGCGCCCACGTTACGTGAGATCGACATTTCGTTGTCGTTGAGAACCACAAGAATGTCGTTGTCGTTGGCACCGGCATTGTTTAGGGCCTCCATCGCAAGACCGGCGGTCAGTCCTCCGTCTCCAATGATGGCAACAACTTCGCGCTGCTGATTTTCGAGTCTTGATGCCACAGCCATGCCAAGTGCAGCACTGATTGATGTGCTGGAATGGCCAGCGCCAAAAACGTCATAATCGCTTTCAGTGCGACTCAGAAATCCTGAAAGTCCAGACTGCTGACGGATTGTATGGAGTTGATTTTTCCGCCCCGTCAATATTTTGTGCGGATAGGCCTGATGACCGATATCCCATACCAGGCGGTCACGCGGGGTGTCAAACACATAATGCAGTGCCAGCGTGAGTTCAACTGCACCCAGACCAGGCGCCAGATGTCCGCCGGTAGCCGAGATTGTGTTGATCAGGTAGTCGCGGATTTCCTGGGCCAGTTGGGGCAACTGTGCTTGCTTGAGTTGGCGCAGATCAGATGGAGAATCTATGCGGTCCAGAAGAATGTTTTGTGGCGCTTTATTCATAGGGTAAGCCGAATTAGGGCCGATGTTTGGCCAGAGATAAGGTGATCGGCATCAGTGCGTTCTGTAGATAGTAAATCCAGCGAGTTCCCTGAGCAAACTGGTGTTCGTCGATAAGCTGTCCAGTGAACTGATCGCTCGCTCGTGAAGATTCTGCGCAAACTCGCGTGCGTTCTGTTCGCCGAGTTCAGTGAGGTAGGTGGATTTGTCAGCGTTGCGGTCGGAGCCGCTATCTTTGCCGAGAACATCTGTGCTGACGGTACCGTCGAGAACATCATCAATGACCTGATAGGCGAGTCCAATTGCATCGGCAAATTTATCCAAGTGACCTAATGTCGTTTCATCTGCCGAACCGGTCAACGCGCCCAATGCAACAGATGCCCGTATCAGACTGCCGGTTTTGAGCGCGTGCATATTTGCTAATGATTCCATCGTGATGTCGGACGATTTTGTCAGATCCAGTGCCTGGCCGCCGGCGAGACCCCGTGTCCCCACTGCGCTGGCGAGAATTTGACACATCTCAAGGCGCCGTTCAGCGTCAACCGCTAGGGCGCTGTCGGATGTGAGCAGCTCAAAAGCCAATGCCTGTAAGGCATCCCCCGCCAGGATCGCGGTCGCCTCATCAAAAGCCTTGTGGCAGGTGGGCTGTCCGCGCCGCAGATCGTCATCATCCATTGCAGGTAGATCATCGTGAATCAGTGAGAAAGTATGCACCAGTTCGACCGCACACGCCGGAACATCCAGTGCACTGTCCGCCGCACCGGTATGTCTGCCCGCGGCATAAACCAACGCCGCCCGGAATCGTTTGCCTACAGCCAGCGTACTGTAGCGCATGGCGCTGTGCAGCAGGCCAGGTTGGTCTGCTGTTACAGGCAGCATTCGATCCAGATAATCAACTACACGTTCTCGCCATGCCGCCCAGACTGGGTCAAGAAAATCGCTGCCCGGCACTAGTCTTCTGGCTCGAAGGGTTCGGCTTGTAGCGCACCGTTTTTCTCAATCAGTGTCTGTACCTTCTGTTCTGCAGCATCTAGGCTGGATCTGCAGACCTGAGCGAGTGCCATACCCCGCTCAAAATCTTTCAGGGAGGCCTCCAGCGACTGATCACCTTCCTCCATCCTTACAACAATGGTTTCAAGTTCCTTTAGGGATTTCTCGAAATCCCCAATTTTCGGTTTGGTTTGTTTGGCCATAGAATTAAGTTGCCTCGTTGACCTTGATTGAAGCCTCGATTTAGACTCAGGATCACAACACTATTTTATCGCAAGCTGAATTTCATCAGCAATTCGGTTAGGGAGGCAGTGATATGGCATTCAAAGGGAGTCAAACAGAACAGCATCTCAAAGATGCATTTGCTGGAGAGTCACAGGCAAACCGGCGTTATCTGTATTTCGCGGCCAAGGCCGATGTCGAGGGGTATACCGATGTTGCGGCTGTGTTTAGATCAACCGCAGAAGGGGAAACCGGTCACGCCCATGGCCATCTGGAGTATCTGGAGCAAAGTGGTGATCCCGCCACGGGGTTGCCTATTGGTGCGACCAGCCAGAACCTGCAGGCAGCCATCGCGGGCGAAACCCATGAATACACCGATATGTATCCAGGCATGTCTAAAACTGCACGAGAGGAAGGTTTTGACGAGATCGCAGACTGGTTTGAAACTCTGGCCAAAGCTGAACGGTCGCATGCCAACCGGTTCCAGAAGGCACTCGATAATCTCGATGACTGATGACAGAGCAGTCAGAATTATTCGTAGACAGGGCCGGTTGTAACCGGCCCTTTTTCTAAAACCAGCACAACAAGGGTCCAAAAATAAGTATGGGGTCAACGTCTGCGTGAGTCGTGTATTATTCGCGCCGCACCCCAACAGCCACTTCAAGAATAGATGCGATGACCGCCAGCTACGACGCAAGTGCAATTGAAGTTCTGACAGGCTTGCAACCGGTCAGAAAGCGGCCCGGGATGTATACGGAGACCGAGCGACCAGATCATCTGGCGCAGGAAGTGATCGACAACAGCGTTGATGAGGCAATTGCGGGTTACGCTCACCGCATTGAGGTTACCTTACACAAAGATCAGTCCATGACGGTAACAGACGACGGTCGCGGTATGCCGGTAGATAAGCACAAGGGTGAGAAAATCAGCGGTGTTGAGGTAATTCTCACCCGGCTGCACGCAGGAGGTAAGTTTTCTGACAAAAGCTACAGTTATGCGGGGGGTCTGCATGGTGTTGGCGTGTCTGTTGTCAATGCGCTCTCATCCAGACTGGAGGTTTGGGTCAAGCGCAGCGGTAAGGAATACCACATGGTGTTTCGTGATGGTGTGGCACTGGCTCGACTCAAGTCGACTGGCAAGGTTGGTGCTAGGAATACAGGTACGCGGCTTCGGTTCTGGCCGGACCCTGAATATTTTGACAACCCTGACTTCTCGGTCAATCGACTTAAAAGGCTGTTAAGAGCCAAGGCGGTCCTGTGTTCTGGACTGTGTATAGCACTCAAGGACGAGAATAATTCAAAGAACAGCGAAACCTGGGAATACGAAGACGGGCTGGAGGATTATCTATTGAGTGAAATCGGGGATTTTGACATTGTCCCAGCAGCTCCGTTTGTGGGACATGCCAAGACTGGTGAACAAGAAGCCGACTGGGTGGTGTCCTGGCTGGCTAATGGAGGCGACCCAGTCGCAGAAAGCTATGTCAATCTTATCCCCACCGGCCAGGGCGGTTCGCACGTGAGCGGATTTCGCGGGGGGTTGACCGATGCGGTCAGAGAATTCTGTGAATTCAGAGAGCTGCTGCCACGAGGTATCAAACTGGCGCCGGAAGATGTCTGGAACAGCTGTTGTTTTGTGTTATCTGTGAGAATGAAGGATCCCCAGTTCAGCGGCCAGACCAAAGAGCGGCTGTCCTCTCGCGATGCCGGAATTTTCGTCAGCACCACCTCTCGCGATGCTTTCAGCCTGTGGCTGAACCAGCATACTGCAGAGGCGGAGCAGATTGCGAATCTAGCGATTGAAAACGCACAGCATCGGCTTAAGACCGGTCGCCAGGTTGCACGGAAAAAAGTGGCGACCGGGCCGGCACTGCCCGGAAAACTGGCGGACTGCGCCAGCCAGGATCTCGAACAAACCGAGCTGTTTCTGGTTGAAGGAGATTCAGCCGGAGGATCGGCAAAGCAGGCCAGGGACAAGGATTTTCAGGCCATCATGCCGCTGCGTGGCAAGATACTGAACACCTGGGAGGTCGATTCGGCTGAGGTGCTGGCGTCGCAGGAGGTGCACGATATTGCGATTGCGCTGGGGGTTGATCCGGGTTCTTCGGACTTTTCGAGTTTGCGCTATGGCAAGGTCTGTATTCTTGCTGATGCTGATTCCGACGGTGCGCACATCGCAACATTGCTCTGTGCTCTGTTTGTGCGCCACTTCAGGGCGTTGGTTGAAGCCGGTCGAGTCTGCGTTGCGATGCCACCTTTGTTTCGAGTAGATGTTGGCAAGCACGTTTTCTACGCGCTGGATGAAAAAGAACGGCGAAATATTCTTGACCACATCGAGAAAGAGAAACTTCGCGGTACAGTGAATGTGCAAAGATTTAAAGGATTGGGAGAGATGAATCCGTCACAACTTCGAGAAACGACAATGAATCCCGGAACACGACGGCTTATTCAACTGGAATTCGATCGTCACACCAAGGCGGAAAAGACGTTGGATCTACTGCTCGCGCGCAAGCGCTCAGGCGACCGCAAGACCTGGCTGGGTCGGAAGGGAGACCAGGCAGAAGTCGACTAGCTGAGCAAGGAATTTCTACAGAACCAGCTGAGTCCGTGGACTGTAATCCGAACCGAGCCTATCGTAATCACCAGTACGGCTGCGTTCTGGGGTCCCATATAGTGAGAGTCTGCCGCTCATAGATCACAAATCCGGTGCGTTGATACAGTGCCAGCGCAGCTGGATGATCGAGCGTACACGTATTGACCCAGATCCTGTCTGGGCTTTGTGATTGGGCTTCACGTACTGCCCAATACAGGAACCAGGGACCAAGCTTACAGCCGATATATTCCGGCAGCAGCCCGAAATACGCGATCTCGACTTCGTCCGAGACGCGGTTGTCCAGTTCAACATATCCGGCTGGCGTGCCTTCGATGTAGAGCACATGAATGGCAACCGCATCGTTTGTAATGATGGTATGGAGATCTGTGTCAGACATCCCGCGTCGTTCATACCACAACCAGGGTTCACCGACCTGGTAGTAGAGATAACGATAAAAAGATACGGTGGGGTTTTTGGCGCGTAGCAGCGAGAGGTTTGAGATTTGTGACGGGATGGTCGGTGCGGGTTCAATCAGTGTGTTGAGATTCAGGTAGGTGACGGTGACCTCAAGTGTTTTGTCAGGGTGGACAGGGGGTGGCGAAGGCAGTGCAGATGATCGAATCATGACTTGCTCGCAGGTTCACAGGCATCATCTGAATCAAAAGCGAGGTTTCGATCTGATGGATGTCGTTGACGGTCCACGAGCAGTAGAACACCCCCTACCAACGACCAAATCATGACGTGGGTACGGTGCAGCACTGACAGTGCGACCCCCCTCGTTCGCATCATCTGTTCAGCGTCAGCAACTCCAGGCAAAGCGGCAGCACCGAATTTTCCAATCAGCGCGCCGTAAGCGGCCTCACCGATACCCCAACCGGCCGGTGCGATGGGAATCGCCTGCGCCACGGCAGCGACCGGTACGATGACGAAATAGTCTGTCAGTGACAGACCAACTCCCAGCGCCCGGTCCATCAGGAAAACACTCAGGCAGAATAAGCTGTATGTCAGGGGGCTGACCAGGATCCATACACCAATGCCTCTGAGGTGAGCACGATACTGCAACAGGGCGTGGTCGATGTCGGTCACGACAGCTGCAATCCGTAAAGGTAGTTTCCGGACCAGGGCTTCAAACCGAAGCAGGCACCGCAGTTGCGGGCTCAGCAGCAGCGCTGCCACCGCAGCAGCACCCAGTGCACAGGCCCAGATGATCCCGGCAAAGAGCGGAAAACGATCGAACACCAACGGTACGGAGACACTGCATACCGTGAGCAAAGATAAGAGTCCAACAATGCGATCGACCACCACTGATACCACGGCCCGGACCTTATCACCGCTACAGCGGCGGACGATGAAGGCGGCTTTGACAATATCACCGCCGGTCGCGCCGGGCAGTACGTTACTGCAGAAAAGCCCGATCCAGGCGAATCGCTGAGTTTCAAAAAAACTCACTCCCAGTTCATTGGCGCGCATCAGCCACCACCAGCGTGAATTGATAATCACGACAAAGATGAAAAATGTGGCAGCGCCGAGCAAAAACAATGGCACATCGAGATTGGAGAAATAGGTCAGGATACCCGGATGGAGGTTGACGGAGGACTGGCCATCGGCATTGGTCAGCCGGAGGGGTTTTGGAGCAGATGCGCCATCCGCGTGGAAAAGAACAGGATTGCTATCCCATGGACCGACAATCTTACCGTAGATGGTCTCTTGGCGGCCGTTTTCACTGGAGATGATCGTGTAGCTGTCGTGCCAGTCTATCGCGAAATAGATGACCGTCAGCAGAACTGCGACGACGATGATCTTTAAAAAGGTGACTAAGTGTCTGCGCAATGACCTCTATCCCAAGCATGTCCTGATGATTGGAGGAGAATTCTAACGGTTGTGCAGCTTCAGTGCCGGCGTTGGCAGCGACAGTACTCACACAGGTTGAATTCGGTCATCGAACGTGTACCATAGCCGCTAGACCGTCGGTTTAAGTTCCTCGTCTTCGATTACAAGGTAAAAAAGAGATCGACATGTTCAAAGTACTCCGAATGGACAGCGACACGTGTACCGGCTGTCATCAATGTGAAATGATGTGTTCCTACGGTAAAGTAGGTGCATTCAATCCGGCGAAGTCCGTGATGAATGTGTCGCTATACAATGGCGGGGCTGTAAATATTCCCTCAACCTGTAGTCAGTGTGAGGAGGCCTGGTGTATGGTAGTGTGCCCGGTTGAGGCGATTACGATAAACTCAACAACCGGAGCCAAAGAGGTCTCGGCAGAAGCCTGTGTGGGCTGTAAGGTTTGCAGTATCGCCTGTCCATATGGCGCTATTAATTATGATGCGGATTCCGGGGTGGTCACCAAGTGTGACCTGTGTGGCGGTGAGCCGATGTGCGTTGAGGCATGTCCAACCCCGGCCCTGGCTTTTGTTGATGAAGACAGCACTGGGTATGACAGAATTTGGAATCATGTCGCCGCAGCATTGGTGGACTGCGACAGTACGGTGAGGCAATAAACGCAAAACACAATACGGAAGTATTTAGTGAGAGAAATAAACCTAAAGAGGAGGCACGAGCTATGAGTTGGTCTGAAAAAATATTAAGAGTGGATTTGGGCGCCGGTACGTGCACCAGTGAGCCATTGAACATGGAATGGGCGCAGGACTACATGGGTCAACGCGGTTTGGCGACCAAGTATCTGGTTGAAGAGACCGATCCTAACGTCGATCCATTTTCGCCAGACAATAAAATGATAATTGCAACCGGTCCGCTGACGGGCACCATTGCGCCGACATCAGGTCGCTGGTCGGTGGTCTGTAAAAGCCCCCTAACCGGCGCGATTGCTTGTTCCAACTCGGGTGGGTTTTTTGGCGGCGAAATGAAAAATGCCGGTTGGGACATGTTTATTTTTGAAGGTAAGTCTGACACGCCTGTGTACCTTGACATCACCAATGATCAGGCGGAACTGAAAGATGCATCAGACTTGTGGGGAAAGTCAGTGTGGGAAACCGAAACAACACTGCGTGAACGTCGTGGTGACAATGATGTTCGAGTTGCTTCGATTGGGCTAGCGGGGGAAAACGGTGCCTTATACGCAGCGGTCGTAAACGATATGGACCGGGCAGCGGGTCGCTCTGGCGTTGGTGCCGTGATGGGGTCAAAGAATCTTAAAGCTATTGTGGTCCGCGGAACGGTGGGTGTGAAAGTGCAAGATCCGATGGCTATGATGATGAAGACTTCCAATGCCGCCAAAGAAATTATGGCTGAGAATGCGATTACCGGTGATGGCTTGCCAACCCATGGTACGCAAGTACTGATGAATGTCATTAATGAATTAGGTGCGTTGCCTACGCGGAATGGTCAAGATGTGCAGTTTGAAGGCGCTCATGATATCAGTGCAGAGGCAATGGCTGAGCCAAGAGAAAGCGACGGTGAGGCCAATCTCGTTTCGAACGCTGCATGTTTCAACTGTCCCATATCTTGCCAACGTCGTTCGAAGATTGATCCAAGTCACTTTACCGTAAAGGGAAAGCCAAAATATCAGATTGTCAGTGGTGGATTGGAGTATGAAGCAGCCTGGGCGCTTGGAGCCGCTTGTGGTGTCAAGGATCTCGATGCAGTGACTTACGCTAACTTTGTTTGTAATGAACAGGGGCTCGATCCAATTACGTTGGGTTCTACGCTTGGGGCTGCTATGGATCTGTATGCTGCCGGCGCTATCACCAGTGACGATACAGGAGGTCACGAGCTTACATTTGGAAATACGGAAGCTTTTGTAGCGATGGTAGATGCAACTGCANNNAATAGGATTGGAGAGATATTTGAAGAAACTTTTGAAGAGCATCCTGAACTTTCAATGACGGTTAAGGGTCAAGAATTTCCTGCTTATGATCCACGAGCCATACAAGGTATGGGTCTGGGGTATGCAACTTCAAATCGAGGTGCCTGCCATCTTCGAGCCTATACCGTATCATCTGAAGTCCTTGGTATCGGGGGGAAGACTGATCCGCTGGTGACAGAAGGTAAAGCCGGACTTGTCAAAGCATTTCAAGACTTGACTGCGGCAGTCGATTCGAGTGGTACCTGTGTGTTCACCACCTTTGCCCTTACCGGTGACGATATCGCGCCAATGGTCGATGCGGCTTGTGAGGGAGACTGGACTGTCGAACGCCTTAATGAGGTTGGTGAACGTATTTGGAACATGGAACGTCAATACAATCTTGCAGCTGGGTTTACCGGTGCTGACGACACTTTACCTGATCGGATGCTTAAGGATATCGCAAAATCTGGGTCAGCCGAAGGCTCCGTGAACCGTCTTGACGAGATGTTGCCGGAATACTACCAACTGCGAGGTTGGGATAACTCTGGCGTACCAACGCAAGATACTCTATCGCGGTTAGGTCTCTAATACAGGCTTTCAATTGCAAATAGACTAAACCCGCCCGGTGGCACGTTAGTGCCGCCGGGTGTTTTGTCTCTATCTTGAGAGTAATTCAGTGAATTACGTGATTATCGGTGCGGGACCTGCCGCGGTCGCGGCGGCTGAAAAGCTGCGTGTGCTTGATTCCGATGGGCACATCACAATGATTGGCGCACAAGCACAACAGCCGTACTCCAGAATGGCCATTCCGTACTATTTAACCGGCAAAGTAGAAGAGTCGGGGACTTACCTGCGCCGTTCTTCCGATCATTTCCAGAACCATAGAATCGACCTGGTGCGGGGCGAGGCCACTGCTGTTGATGCCGCAGAGCACAAGGTTAT
>LUME01000139.1_pt1 | contig 11579 bp, 10 predicted proteins | sample 729951 | NCBI WGS metagenome assembly LUME01 (sample SAMN03860271, study PRJNA289734) | marine metagenome | biome: seawater column; feature: ocean; material: water; isolation source: Red Sea water column Station 34 - depth 200m | place: Saudi Arabia: Red Sea | collected 2011-10-15 | depth 200 m | reverse complement strand
TGACGAATAAATCCAAACTTTTCATAAAACCGAATTGCCCAAATAGCATCCTTCCATGTGCCAACAAATAAATGTGAACTTTTATTGAGTTTGAATAAATGTTGCAGCAATGATTTTCCGATTCCCATTCCCTGATGACTAGTCAATGTATATGCATGTCTTATCAGAGTGACATCTTTTAATTCCTGAATACCCATTACAGCCACTAATTCATTATTTTTTTTATAACCAAACATACGAACACCACCATTTAATTCATTGACTAATTCTTTTTTTGTCATATATGGTTCATGCCAACAATCATCTGGAATAACGCCCCTGTACTTTTTCGCAGCATCATTGATTACATGGAGAATGTTAGAAAGATCTTGTTTTGTATTTTCTATTATCATTCAACACCTTTAACTTTGTCCTAACAACAATTATAAGAAATGTTGATTAAGTTTATCTCAAAAAATGCATCGCAATTTTTGCCGCTAAGACTGCATTGTTTTGTATCAATTTGATATTCGCATTTAGACTTTTGCCTTGAGTTAATTCATTTACTTTTGACAACAAATATGGAGTTATTTCTTTGCCTGTTATTTTTTCTTTGTCGGCTTCGATAATTGCTTCCTTTATCGCATCATTCATCATAACTAGCTCCAGTTCAAATTTTTTTGGTATAGGGTTCGTTACCAATACACCTCCTTCAATTGAAAGGCTCCATTTGGTCTTTAATATTTCCGCAATATCGATTGCCGAATCAACTCGATAGTCAACATTAAACCCTGACTTTGATGAGTAAAAGGCTGGCAATTCAGAAGTCTTATACCCGATGACTGGAACTCCTTTGGTTTCAAGATACTCAAGAGTTAGTCCAATATCAAGTATAGCTTTTGCTCCAGCACAAACAACACACACATTGGTTCTTGAAAGCTCTTCAAGATCTGCAGATATATCAAATGTTTTCTCCGCACCTCTATGAACACCGCCTATTCCACCAGTAGCAAATACAGCAATTTTTGCCAAATGAGCAATGATCATAGTTGATGCCACTGTTGTAGAGCCGGAAAATTTTTGTGAAACGGCAATAGCAAGGTCTCGTCTTGAAATTTTTCTGACTTCATCATTCGTTGCTAAAAACTCAATTTCTTTTTTGGTAAGGCCTACTTTTAAGCGTCCTTTAATTATTGCAATAGTTGCTGGAATTGCATTATTTGCTCTCACTGTATCCTCAACCATAAGAGCGGTTTCTATATTTTCAGGGTAAGGCATACCATGTGAGATAATGCTAGATTCAAGAGCAACGATTGGCAGCTTGCTTTTTAAAGCTTTTTCTACTTCAGGATGGATATCTAAGTAACTATTTAATTCCATCTTTATTTTCCTTTAATATAAGTTCTATATTTCTTGATGAAATTTCATCACTAATAGTATTCTTGCTTTTCAATGCTATTGCTGCTGCAGCTGAGGCATATTCTGCAGATTTCTTAATACTATTTAATTTTAAAAATCCATACACTATTCCAGCCACAAAAGCGTCTCCCGCTCCGTTTCCACTATTCACTTCAATATTTCGCTGACAATAGTGACCATGCTCTATTCCATCAAAATAAAAGACACCATCTTTACCTAAGGTTATGAATATTTGTTTACATCCCCTATCAAATATGTTTTGTGCAGCCTTAAGCATGCTTCGCTTATTGGTAATCTTCATTCCAGTGATAAGTTCGGCCTCTAGTCTATTAGGTTTAACTGTATGAAATTTACCAATAATTTCAATTATTTTTGAGGTTTTAGCGATAGATACCGTATCCAAAAATAACGGTACATGGCTATATTCATCCGTAACATATTCGATTACCCTAGTCGGAATATTTGTGTCAATAACGATAACAGAGCTTTGATTGAGGGCATTACTAAAACCTTTGATATCTTCGATACTCATCTCATTGATAATTCTCATATCAGATATCGACACCAACATATCGTTATTGTCGTCTAATATTGATAAGTATTGACTTGTTGGCAATGTACTATGTTTTTTAATAAAAGAAGTATCAACGTTAGCGTCTTGCGTTTTTTTAATTAAAAAATCTCCTAATGCGTCTGCACCAACATAGGAAAACATTTTTGTGTCTAGAGAAATACGAGACAAGTTTTCTGCAATGTTGCGACCTACTCCTCCTGCTGACATAGAAATTTCACCTGGATTTGAATCATTTAGAACGAGTGGACTATCAGTCGATCCCTGAAGGTCAATATTTGAACCGCCAATAACTGAAACATGTGGCTCTGACTGGGTTACATATCCCCTACCCTTGATCAGATTTTTTTTGACCATATTGGATATATGAACACCTACAGATGAACGCGTAATATTAAGTTTCTCTGCAAGCTGATCTTGGCTTATCATGGGATTGGAGTTTATTAGTCTTAATATCTCTCTTTCCCTTGTTGTTATCTTCATATAAATAAATATTTATAATATAAGCTAATCTTTATTATAAACACTTTAATATGAGATTCGTAACTACTGTAAATAAAAAAAAGGGCTGGTAAAACCAGCCCTTAAATGCTCAAATTAAGCTTTTATTATTCCTGGGTAATTCTGTTATCGGTATAACCCGAATATCCAGGGTTTGCTTTAATATAGTTCGCAACAACATCCGCTAAATCTGGACCAAAGTCATAGATATCAGATGCAGATCTGAATACTTTATATCCATCTCCACCTCCACGAATAAAGTTATTGGAAACCATACCATACGTTTTGTTTAAGTCTAAAGGTTGCCAAGAGCCATCTTCATCAATTTCAATTGATGTGACTCTTTCATTAGGAGCCTTGCTTAAATCAAATGAATATCGCATTCCTGACACTTGAGGGAATCTTCCAGCGACATCTTCAATCTGACTAACACCATTTTCGATCGCTGTCAGAAGCTGCTCACCGGTCACCTTGAAAGTTGACAAAGTGTTTTGAAACGGAAGTATTGTCATGATTTCACCGAGCGTGACATCGCCTGCATCAAGTGAAGCACGGATTCCGCCAGAGTTTTGCAATGCAATAGTATAACCTTTATCAATAACAGCATCTCTCATAGCATCTGCAATCATATTACCCATATCGCATTCTTGAACGCGACAAACAGCCCTGTCACCAGTTAGAGGGTTAGAAACCGTTCCAACAATAGTCTCCTTAAGTGTGTTTATTGGCTTCTCTAGTTCATCTAGACGCGCAATAATTTGGTTATTTTCATTAACTGAACCGTCAATTAGAATTGGTTCACCTGACGCATGGATGACATTGCCCGCTTCATCAAAGAGAACTGAAAGTTCGCCTAAGAATTTACCATAGGCATATGCCTGAACGATCTGTGTTCCATTGACTACCGTTGGATAAGGACCTTTCGCCCTATCGCTGACGTTTGATAAAAGGGTATTATCATGACCACCAACAATAACGTCTACTCCAGTAGTATTTGCTGCAATCATCTTGTCTACCCCGTATGACGAGTGAGAAAGAAGTATGATTATATTTACTCCAGCTTCGGTCAAAAAATCTACCTCAGACTGAACAGCGGCAACAGCGTCTGTAAATATAACGTTTTCGCCAGGACTAGATAATTCTGCTGTGTCCACAGTATTGATACCTATCAAGCCAATTTTTCGGTTGTTTTTCAACACCGTCGTTGATTTTTGTAAATTACCTTTAAGCTCTGGCTCCATATCTATATTGGCATTTGCCATAAGGATAGGGAAATTTACTGAATCCATGAATACTCTAAGAGTTTCAGGCCCATCATCAAACTCATGGTTACCCACTGCCATTCCATCATATCCAAGCATATTCATCATTTCTGCGGCCACTTTTCCCTTGTATAGATTATAGAAAAGCGTTCCTTGAAATTGATCACCACCATCTAAAAGTATTGTATTAGAATGCCTTGAACGAGCATCTTCAATTGCTGTACTTAAACGCGCTGAACCACCAAAACACTTACCCTTAGCATTATTCTTTGCAGAACAATTATTATCGTATTTGCTGATTGGTCTAAAACGAGCGTGGAAATCATTAGTATGAAGTATTGTTATTTCGTAGACTTTATCATGAGCGGCTATAGAAGACTGACTGAATAGCCCAAATGAAAGAAAACAACTCAGAAGTATAGCCACATTAATCGGGACTATTTTTTGCAAACTGAGCGATTGCAATTTATTAATTTTTTTCAAAATTATTCTCCTTTATAAATTAAAAAAATAAACTAATAATTTAGTTTAGATTTAATTATAAACCTGTTTTATTATTGAAATATAACTAGTTTAAGATTCTTGTTATTCTCTAGAATAAATAATCAATGTTTTATAGGAAATCCACAAACCCCTTTTCCTCTCTTACGTGATACTTCAATTAATGTTGAAGTTTGTAGTTTATATAATCAAAGAGTTTTGGAATCTTAATATGGTGGAGGGAATGGGATTCGAACCCATGATACCGTGAGGTATACACGCTTTCCAAGCGTGCTCATTCGGCCACTCTGACATCCCTCCAAAACTTTATTTTACTAATAATCTATGCCTTGGAGGATTCAACCATCTGTTCAATTTGATGATCCTCTATACGCGTCATTAAAGGTTTAAATTTATTGATTTTATGGTTTGTTAAAGGGCACTCAATATCAGACCAATTTAAAGATTCAACATTGAGAAATTCTTCAGAGCGTCTTGCCATATCTGGTAGTACTGGCTTCAAATATGTCATCAAGACTTTAAATAGATTAATTGCTAGGGAAGTAATCTCGTGAACTTCTTGTTCTTTGCCTTCAATTTTCGCTAATTGCCAGGGCTTTTTTTCATCAATGTATTGATTAGCCTTGTCAGCTAATTTCATAATCAAGCGCGTAGCCTGGCTAAAGTTTCTTGCCTCATAATGCTTCGCAATGTCAGAACCTGCTTCGACAAATTCATCATAGAGAGACTTTTTAATACAGTTACCCGACAACTGTTTATCATATTTTTTCATCACAAACGATGCACTTCTAGAGGCAATATTGATAACTTTGCCGACAAGGTCTGAATTAACACGCTTTTTAAAATCTTGTAAATTTAAATCAATATCATCAATTTTAGCTGTCAATTTGTACGCATAGTAATAACGTAAACATTCTGGATCAAGATTCTCTAAGTAGGTTCTTGCGTTAATGAATGTGCCACGAGATTTGCTCATCTTTTGGCCATTCACAGAAAGGAATCCATGGGCGAAAACAGCGCTAGGGGTTCTGAAATCAGAGCCCATAAGAGTTGCCGGCCAAAAAAGAGCATGGAAGTAGACAATATCTTTGCCAATAAAATGATAAAGTTCGGTATCAGAATCCTTACCAAAGAAGTCGTCAAAATTTAGTTCACTGTTGTCACAGAGTTTTTTAAAACTTGCCATGTAACCTATCGGAGCGTCTAACCAAACATAAAAATACTTATCTTCAGTGCCTGGTATTTTGAAACCAAAATAAGGCGCATCGCGAGAGATATCCCATTTCTGCAACCCTTGATCGAACCATTCTGCTAGCTTGTTGCTTACCTGCTCCTGGAGATGTCCTGCCTTAGTCCAATCTTTCAACTTATTTTCGAACTGCGGCAAATCAAAAAAGTAATGCTCTGAGTCCTTTTCAATTGGCACTGCTCCTGAAATAACTGATTTGGCGTTCTTTAATTCAGTGGTAGAATATGTGGCGCCACAAGCTTCACAATTATCTCCATACTGATCGTCGGCCCCACAATTAGGGCACTCTCCTTTAATATAACGATCGGGCAAAAACATTTCCTTTTCAGGATCAAAGGCTTGTGAAATTACCTTCCTTTTGATATAGCCCGAATCGTTAAGGCGATTGTAAATTAATTCAGAAATTTCACGATTCTCCTCTGAATGTGTTGAGTGGTATTGACTAAAATCTATATGAAAATCGTCTAAATCGGCCTGATGACGGATTTTAACCTGTTCTATAAGCGTTTCAGGATCTATACCCATCTCGTCAGCTTTAAGCATAATAGGTGTTCCATGGGCATCATCCGCGCAAACATAATGGCACTCATTGCCCATCATTTTCTGAAATCTGACCCAGATATCTGTCTGAATAGTCTCCAACATATATCCCAAATGAAGTTCTCCATTGGCATAAGGTAGAGCCGATGTTACGAGTATTCTGCGTTTTGACATGGTCAGTTCTCAAAAAGCCCAATATTATTAGGGATTGGAGTGATATTTGTGCGATAAAATAGCGTTATTTTACAGACTGGAGTCAACGAATTGACAAATTTAACACAAGAGAAAGTTGAAAGCGTTCTAAGCACTGTGGTTGATGTGCATACCAACAAAGACCTTGTATCATCAAACAATGTCAAGAATATTACCATTAATGATGAAATAGTCAATGTTGAACTTTTACTTAAATATCCAGCACAGAACTATCGTGCAGAACTGCAAGAATCTATTGAAAAGGCTTTTTCTGAAGCCGGAATTAATTATTCATCCATCTCTATTAAATCAAAAATAGTGTCTCATACCGTTCAAGGCGGTGTTGAAGCGTTACCTGGCGTTAAAAACATTATTGCTGTCGCCTCCGGCAAAGGTGGTGTTGGAAAATCAACTACAGCCGTAAATCTAGCGCTCGCACTTCATTCAGAAGGTGCAAAAATAGCTCTTCTTGATGCGGACATCTATGGGCCCTCGCAACCACGCATGCTGGGTGTCAAAGAACTTAGGCCCGAAGGTACTGAAAATGGCAATATGAAGCCAGTTTTAGCACATGGATTACAAACAATGTCAATCGGGTTTTTGGTCGATGAAGCCTCACCTATGGTTTGGCGTGGACCAATGGTTACTCAGGCTTTAGAACAACTCCTAAAGAACACAGAATGGAATGATGTGGATTATATGATTGTAGATCTCCCCCCAGGCACAGGAGACACTCAACTCACATTGTCACAAAGGATTCCAGTTAGCGGAGCCATCATTGTCACCACACCTCAAGATATCGCCCTTATCGATGCCAAAAAAGGTCTTGGTATGTTCGAGAAGGTCAATATTCCCATTCTAGGCATTATTGAAAACATGTCTATTCATATCTGTTCAAATTGTGGCCATTCAGAGGAAATATTTGGTCATGGTGGAGGTCAAGGCATGGCTCTCGATTCTGAGACTAACTTTCTAGGCGCATTGCCGCTTCAAGTTGACATTAGAACGGATGTCGATGAAGGCAAACCTACGGTCATAAAAAGTCCAGAAAGCACGGCCTCTTTGATTTATCTAGAAATTGCACGCAAAACAGCTGCAATGTTGTCGCTTCAAAGTGAGACAGTTGGAGCCTTTCCAAATATTACGATTGAGTAGTAACTTTTGAATTAACTGTTTTCAGAAACTTGGTTGATGGTGTACTTCGGTATCTCGATAACAATATCATCCTCAGCCACAACAGCCTGACAGGAAAGCCTTGAGTCTGGATCAAGCCCCCAAGCCTTGTCAAGTAAGTCATCCTCTATTTCGTCAGACTCTTCAATAGAATCAAACCCTTCTCGGATATAGACATGACATGTTGTACAAGCATTAGACATCTCACAGGCGTGTTCAATTTCGACATCATTAGCCAATAAAGCCCTACAGACAGTAGTTCCAGATTCGGCTTCAATAACGACGCCTTCTGGACAATAATCTTCATTAGGTAGAACGATTATTTGAGGCATATTATTCTTCTATTTTTTCACTAAACTCATCTACATTGTGACCCTGCATGACTTTCATAACCGATTTATTCATGCGCATCTCAACAAATTCAGCACTAGTTTCTTCTAACGTTTCAATTGCTTTTTTGATCGCTTCTGCATCATCTGATTCAGCCAAGGATTCAAGCTCATCTCTTGCTCCAATGATATCCTTTAACATCAACTCATTCAGAAGTTCTTTGTCAGCATCTAATGCGGAATTGATTGCCAAAATGGTACGATCAGCATTCACTTTTTGTTCCTGTAGCTGTCTTAATAGAATATCTTCCTGCGCAAAAATAACTGAATCCTTTAGCATTTTTTCAACTTCAGTATCAGTGAGCCCATATGAAGGCTTAATAATGATTTCCGATTTAACCCCAGAAGTTTGTTCTTTTGCACTGACAGAAAGCAGACCATCGGCATCAACTTGGAATTCCACAAGAATTCGAGCACTTCCAGCTACCATAGGAGGTATACCCTTGAGCTCAAATTTTCCAAGAGATCGACAGTCTTGTGTTAGTTCACGCTCTCCCTGGTACACATGAATACTCATTCCGGTCTGTCCATCCTTAAAGGTGGTAAATTCTTGAGCTTTCGTTATTGGAATGGTGGTGTTTCTATGAATCACTTTTTCAACCAGACCACCCATAGTCTCAAGACCCAGTGAAAGCGGCAATACATCTAAAAGCAAGACGTCATCTCGGCTTTTATTGCCCGCTAAGATATTGGCCTGTATGGCGGCACCTTTGACAACGACTTCATCAGGATTAATTGAGCACAATACTGGCTTGTTAAACAACTCACCTACTCTCTCCCTCACTGCGGTCATGCGCGTTGAGCCGCCAACCATAATAACATCCTTGATTTCCGACATTTCGATACCTGCATCTCTAACAGCTCTCTTGGTCAACTGCAAGGTTCTTTTTAATAAAGGTTCAGTTAACGCTTCGAAGTGAGATTTAGTAATTTGGTATAGCTTACCATCAACCAGAAACTCAGCTAGGCTCTCATTAGTTAAAGTTTCTTTTGCCGTTTTTGAAAGCAGTTTAATAGTTTGAATTTTAGCTGGTGTCAGCTCACCTAGATCAAGCACTTTTTTACAATCTTCAACAATTAGTGCATCAAAATCGTCGCCACCTAAATTGGAATCTCCACCAGTAGAAAGAACCTGAAAAACGCCTTTATTAAAACTCAGTAGTGAAATATCAAATGTACCACCACCTAGATCATAAACAGCATGCATACCCTCTTCTTTAGAGTCTAAGCCATATGCTATAGCTGCAGCTGTTGGCTCATTTAACAACCTTAAAACCTTGATACCTGCAAACTTTGCCGCATCCTTCGTTGATTGCCTTTGTGCGTCATTGAAATAAGCTGGGACAGTAATAACTGCTCCCACCAAATCACCCCCAAGCGCCTCTTCAGCTCGACCCTTTAAAGTGGATAAAATACTGGCCGAAATTTCGACTGCGGACAGATTGCCTATTGACGTTTGAAATAAAATGTTATTGCCTTGTTCGAGCATCCGATATGGACAGTTTTTAAGTTCGCCAACCTCGTCATAACCCAAACCCATAAATCGCTTGATTGAAAAGATGGTGTTGGTTGGGTCTGTTTGAGCATAATCGATAGCTTCACTACCAACCGTCATCTTCCCGCCCTGACCAAAATGAACAATTGATGGCAACATCACCTTGTCATTGTTATCTGCTATGAGCTTGGTCTCACCACTCATGACACTTGCAACTAGAGAGTTTGTCGTCCCTAAATCAATTCCACAGGCTAAATTATGATGGTGAGGTGCGGTTGACTGACCAGGTTCCGAAATCTGTAATAACGCCATATTATTGTCCTATAACCACTCATCCATCAATCTATTCGCTTCCTTATTAAGTTGCTCATAAAACTTTAATTCTCTAACAAGCTTTTTGATCTCTTGTAAATCTCCTGACTGCCTGAAAGCTTCTGAAATTGACGCGACATTATCATTGATAAAATCCTGTACTCGCTCTATAAAGTTGTCCAAAGCTTTGCTGTCTTGCAGTTCCTTGATATCTTCTAATTGCTCTCTTAATTCAATTTGTGATACCAAAAAACTAGCGTCCATATTTGTATCTTTTTCATCAAATGGATTTATATCCTCTAAATTTAACAGGTAGCTGGCTCGATTCAGTGGAGTTTTAAGTGCTGTGTAAGCTGAATTCAGAAGTGAAGTGCTTTGAAGAGCTTGGAGTTTTTCCGCCTGGCTCTTAGTTGCAAAATTATCGGGATGAAGCCTTGTAACTTGAGCTTGGTAAGCCTTATTTAAAGCTTTGTCATCAACAAAAAAAGAGGTTTCAAGGTCAAATAATTCAAAATAATTTTGCATTACCTTAATGCCCTTAGAACTTAACCGGACTAATTATACGGTAAATGATTCACCACAACCACACTCAGCTTTAGAATTAGGATTGTTGAATTCAAAACCCTCATTTAGACCATCTTTTAGAAAATCTACTTCAGTACCATCAATATAAATTAAGCTCTTTGCGTCAATAACCAATTGAACACCTTTATCCTTAAAAAGGGTGTCATCCTCATTAAGTTTATCTACAAATTCCATGTTATAACCCAGCCCCGAGCAACCAGTAGTCTGAACAGAGAGACGGACACCAATACCTGAACCGCGATTAGCTAAAAAATCGCTCATACGCTCTGCAGCCTTGTCAGTTAAGGTAATTGCCATGATTTAATTATCCAGCCTTACTCTTGAGATCATTGATTGCAGCTTTAATAGCGTCTTCAGCCAGAACCGAGCAATGAATCTTAACTGGAGGTAGCTCTAGCTCTTCAACTATTTCAGTGTTTTTAATTTCCGAGGCTTCATCAACCGTCTTACCTTTAACCCACTCCGTCAAAAGTGAGGATGAAGCAATCGCAGAACCACAACCATAGGTTTTGAATTTAGCATCTTCAATAACACCCTGATCATCAACTTGAATCTGTAGACGCATCACATCACCACACGCTGGTGCACCGACCATCCCGGTACCAACGTTACTAGCTTCCTTATCCAGAACACCTACATTACGAGGGTTTTCATAGTGATCTAAAACTTTTTTTCCGTATGCCATAAATTACTCCAAATTAATCCCTATATTTTACTCAATATCTATTTCTTAGTGAGCTGTCCATTCAACTTTGCTAATGTCAATACCTTCCTTAAACATATCCCATAAAGGTGACAGATCTCTTAACTTTTTAACTTTCTCACGTACCAACCTGATTGCATCATCAACATCTTTTTCAGTCGTATAACGACCGATACTGAAACGGATAGAGCTATGTGCCAGCTCATCATTAAGTCCTAATGCACGCAAAACATATGAAGGTTCTAGGCTAGCTGATGTACAGGCTGAACCAGAAGATACCGCAACATCTGAAATCGCCATCATCAAGGATTCACCTTCAACATAGTTAAAACTGATATTTAAATTGCCAGGAACCCTTTGCTCAATATCACCGTTGATCACGACCTCTTCCATATCAGAAAAACCCTCAAGAAGGCGCTCTCGAAGCTGTTTTATTTTTTTACCCTCTTCCAACATTTCTTTCTCCGCAATGGCAAAAGCCTCGCCCATGCCTACAATTTGGTGCGTCGCTAATGTGCCTGAGCGCATACCACGCTCATGACCTCCACCATGCATTTGCGCTTCCAATCGAACTCTAGGTTTACGACTAACGTAAAGTGCACCGATACCCTTTGGTCCATAGATCTTGTGTGCGGAAAAACTCATTAAGTCAACCGGTAGTGAAGCTAAATCTATCGAGATTTTTCCTACAGATTGCGCTGCATCGAC
>LUME01000280.1_pt1 | contig 11585 bp, 10 predicted proteins | sample 729951 | NCBI WGS metagenome assembly LUME01 (sample SAMN03860271, study PRJNA289734) | marine metagenome | biome: seawater column; feature: ocean; material: water; isolation source: Red Sea water column Station 34 - depth 200m | place: Saudi Arabia: Red Sea | collected 2011-10-15 | depth 200 m | reverse complement strand
AATTGATTTTTCTTTATGGCGATAACCATCAAAACTGCTGAGCAGATTGAAAAGATGCGTATAGCCGGACAGTTGGCTGCGAGCGTGCTGGAAATGATCGAACCTCATGTCAAGAAAGGTATAACTACAGGATATTTGGATCAAATCTGTCACGACTACATAGTTAATGAGCTGGATGCTATACCTGCCCCACTGAACTATAACGGTTTCCCTAAATCAATATGCACATCAATCAACAATGTTGTTTGTCATGGGATTCCTGGAGAAAAAAAACTTAAAAAGGGTGATATTATCAATATCGATATAACCGTAATCAAAGACGGGTTTCATGGTGACACCTCTAAAATGTTTCTTATTGGTAAGCCAAGTGTCAAAGCAAAAAGAATTTGCAAGGTTGCACAAGAATGTTTACTGATTGGAATTGAAAAGGTCAAACCAGGCATACACTTGGGTGAGATTGGTAGAGCGATTGGAGTCCATGCAAAAGCGAATAATTGTGCAGTTGTTCGTGACTATTGCGGTCATGGAATTGGTTTAGAGTTTCACGAAATGCCCCAAGTCATTCACTACGATGACGGTAAAGTCAGTAAAAGCCCTATTTTAGAGCAAGGAATGACCTTCACCATTGAACCTATGATCAATCTAGGTAGTTATGAAGTAATAACTTCCAAGCTGGATGGATGGACAGTTACCACTAAAGACCGCTCCCTTTCAGCGCAATGGGAACACACTATCTTGGTTACCAAAAATGGTTGTGAAATATTAACACTTAGAAAAGAGGAATTAATTTCTTAGTAAGCCTCAGATTCCATACTTCAGGTTGCAATTGATATTCCAGCTTGTGCTAAAATGACACTTTTTTTACTCTCACTTGTTTGACTTGTGAAACGCTTAAGAAATTATTTTATTTCAGGCCTTCTTTTCTGGATACCTCTAGCTTTAACTGTCCTCGTTATTAAGTTCTTCTTAGAGCTTATTAATAATCTTGTTCCACAACAATACCTACCAGAAGCTATATTTAATTTAGATACTACTATTCCAGGCTCCGGAATTATCTTGATAGTGTTAATCATACTTGTCACCGGAGTGCTGGTTACTAATATATTGGGTCGAAGGTTAGTAGCCCTATGGGAAAAAGCTCTTAATAAAATTCCAGGTTTTCGAAACGTATACAACGTATTAAAAAAAGTTTCCGATACTGTATTTAATACTTCAACTGAAAGCTTCAGAAAAGCGTTTTTGATTCAATATCCAAGCAAGGGGATTTGGGTGATTGCATTTCAATCAGGTGATTACAGAGGCGAGGCTGAATCCATTATCGGTGAAGAAATTATAAATCTTTTTGTGCCGACCACCCCTAATCCAACTTCAGGTTTTTTTGTCATGATGGCGAAAAAAGATGCATTTGAACTCGATATGAGCGTTGAAGAAGCATTTAAACTAGTCATCTCTGCGGGAGTTGTAACGCCTAACTCAGTCGGGATTAAGGATCAGAAATGAGAACTCATTTCTGTGGAGAATTAGATAAAAATCTTCTCGAAAAAGATGTTGTGTTATGTGGTTGGGTAAATAGAAGGCGCGATCATGGCGGTGTCATTTTTCTTGACCTAAGAGATAAAATAGGACTTGCACAAATTGTTATCAATCCTGAAACCAGTGAAACTTTCAAGTTGGCTGAAAGTATACGAAATGAATTCGTTCTCAAAGTCAAAGGAAAGGTAATAGCAAGAGATGAAGAAATGATAAATCAGAAAATCTCTACAGGAGAGATCGAAGTTCTTGCTAACGAGATTGAAATCCTAAACACCTCGAAACCTATTCCTTTTCAGCTTGAATCTGATGATACCTCGGAAGAAGTTAGACTAAAGTACCGCTATCTTGACTTGCGTCGAGATGAAATGCAAAAACATCTCCGGCTTAGATCTAAAGTGACAAAATACATTCGTGACTTTATGGATAAAAATGACTTTATCGATATTGAAACACCTTTTTTGACAAAGGCTACGCCAGAAGGAGCCAGAGATTATCTTGTACCTTCCCGAACTCACGAGGGTAGTTTTTTTGCACTGCCGCAATCTCCCCAGCTATTCAAACAGTTGCTGATGATGTCAGGCTTTGAACGATATTACCAAATAGTAAAATGCTTCAGGGACGAAGATTTAAGGGCTGACCGTCAGCCGGAATTCACTCAGCTGGATGTAGAAACATCTTTTATGAATGAGAGTGAGATAACTTCATTGATGGAGGAAATGATTAGAGGATTGTTCCAAGAGGTGCTCAATGTAAGTCTTCCTGATAAATTCTCATCCATTAGCTATCATGAAGCCATGAAATTGTATGGTCTTGATCGACCTGATTTAAGGATTCCCATGCAGATGGTTGACATGAATGAGACAATGAAAGATGTTGAATTTAAAGTCTTTTCAGACCCAGCAAACAGCGGCGAGTGTAGAGTCGCTGCATTGAAGGTTCCTGGTGGCGCTTCGATTAGTCGTAAACAAATAGATGACTACACTAAGTACGTTAGTATTTATGGGGCAAAAGGGTTGGCTTATATAAAAATTAACGAAAATGGGCCTTCTTCGCCAATCATTAAATTCTTGGGTGACGAAGTCACTAAAAAAGTGATCAAGGAAACCAAAGCAACAATTGGCGACATTATATTTTTTGGTGCCGATAAAACTAAAATTGTTAATGAATCTCTTGGAAATTTGAGAGAGAAATTAGCTCGTGACCTTGACCTTTTCGATTCTGATTGGGCTCCTGTTTGGGTATTCGATTTTCCAATGTTTGATGTTGAAGATGATGGTTCCTTAAATGCAATTCATCACCCATTTACAGCACCTAGTGTTGATAGCGAAACGCTATTAAAAGAACCGGAAAAATCTCTTTCTCGTGCCTATGACCTTGTCATTAATGGCTCAGAAGTTGGTGGAGGTTCTATTCGAATTCATCAAAGTGATATGCAAAAGATAGTCTTAAAATTACTTGGTATTGATGATGATGAAGCTAGAAATAAATTTGGATTCCTTCTCGACGCCCTCGAATTTGGATGCCCTCCTCATGGCGGTATTGCTTTTGGTCTTGATAGGCTAGTGATGATACTTTGCGAGGCTGACTCTATTCGGGAAGTTATCGCATTTCCAAAAACGCAAACAGCAGCCTGTTTGTTAACCGATGCTCCTGCAAATATTCCAAAAGCACAATTACGAGAGTTAAAATTAAAGACAATCTAGTAGTAAAATCACCACAATGAATATTAGAGGTTCCATAAAAAAAGCGCTACTTGAAAAAAACGCCACTTTGGTAGCCCACTATTACGTTGATGCAGATTTGCAAACCTTGGCAGAAGAAACCGGGGGTATTGTTTCAGACTCTTTGGAAATGGCAAGATTTGGTCAAAACTGCGAAGCAGAAACAATTGTTGTTGCTGGTGTTAAATTCATGGGTGAAACTGCCAAAATTCTTTCCCCTGAAAAGAGAGTATTGGTTCTTGATGATCAGGCAACTTGCTCACTTGACCTTTCTTGTCCTATCGATAAGTTTTCAGCATTTTGTGATGCCAACCCAGATCATGTCGTTGTCGTTTATGCCAATACTTCAGCCGAAGTCAAAGCTAGAGCTGACTGGGTTGTGACATCTGGTAGCGCCCTTAAAATAGTTAAAAAATTACACCAAGAGGGAAAAAAAATACTTTGGGCGCCTGATAAGCACCTTGGCCACTACGTTCAAGCGGAGACTGGTGCTGACATGCTTTTATGGGATGGCGCCTGCGTTGTCCACGAGGAATTCAAAGTAGAGGGACTTGAAAGGCTTATGCAACACCATCCTGATGCAGCAGTTTTGGTACATCCAGAGTCACCCAAAGGAGTTATTGCTCTTGCTGATGTTGTTGGATCAACGACTCAGTTAATAGAGGCAGCTGCCTCCAGACCTGAAGAAACATTTATTGTGGCGACAGACAATGGTATTTTTCATAAAATGCATGAAGTAGCACCAGGAAAAAAATTCATTGAAGCTCCGACTATGGGTGTAGGAGCAACTTGCGAATCATGTGGACATTGTGGCTGGATGGCTATGAATAGTCTTGAAAAATGCTTGAGCACATTGAATACCGGTAAAAATGAAATAAGGATTAATGATGAAGTTATTGAAAAAGCAAAACACTCCATCCTACGATTGCTCGCATTCACTCAATAGACTATTCGCGGATATAAATAATTAAGAATGGCAGGACATAGTAAGTGGCACAATATTCAACATAGAAAAGGTGCCCAGGATGCGAAGCGCGGAAAAGTCTTTACAAAACTCATCAAAGAGATAGTTGTTGCTGCAAAAATGGGTGGTGGTGTTATCGAAAATAATCCCTCATTGCGTGTTGTAATTGATAAAGCACTTGCCGCCAACATGAAAAGAGACACCATAGAAAATGCAATCAAACGCGGTACAGGTGATTTGGATGGAGAAAATTACGAAGAAGTACGCTATGAAGGTTATGGTTTGGGAGGCACTGCTATTATGGTTGACTGTTTAACAGACAACCGCAACCGAACAGTTGCTGATGTTCGTCATGCCTTTTCAAAGCACGGTGGAAACCTAGGCACTGATGGTTCTGTTGCCTATATGTTTTCAAAACAAGGCTTTATCAATTTTGCTTCAGGTGACGAAGATGCCATTATGGAAGTTGCTATTGAGTTTGGCGCTGATGATGTTATTACGAATGGTGACGGTTCCATTGATGTTATAACAACACCGGATGACTTTTTTATTGTAAAGGATGCCCTTGTCGCCAACAATTTGAATCCAGAACACTCTCAAATCACTATGGAGCCAGATAACCGTGTTGAACTCAATTTGGAAGACGCTGAAAAGTTCATGAAGCTTATCGACAGACTCGAAGACTTAGATGATACTCAAGAGGTATACCATAATGCTGATATTTCTGATGAAGTAATGGCTCAATTATGATCTCAATTCATTCGGGAATTCAGGCTCTTCGAAACTTTAAAGTTAAAACTCTTCAACAAAAACTAAGATTAAAACTAACTAATTTGAGTTTGCTATCTACTGAATACATTCATTTCATTGAGTCCGAAACAAAACTCAGCACTGAAGACAAATCCCACCTCGATAAACTTTTGAATTACGCCCCATCGATTAATACTTCCAATTCGATTGATAGTGTTATTGTCACGCCAAGACAAGGAACTATTTCACCTTGGTCGTCAAAAGCAACTGACATAGTTCATCTCTGCGGTCTCAAACAAATTAAAAGATTAGAGCGTGGTATCAACTATCATTTCAATCGTCAACTTAAACCCAAAGAGTTGGAGATTGTTCTTAATATAATTATGGATAAGATGACTGAATCTTGTCTGAATAATATAAATAATGCAGACATACTATTTAGTGAATTAGAACCAACAGCTCTCCAAAACATAAATGTAACTCTTATGGGAAGATCCGCTATTGAAAAAGCGAATATCGAACTTGGTTTAGCATTAACTATGGATGAGATAGACTACTTATATAATCAATTTAGTGTTTTAGGTCGAAACCCAACAGATGTCGAATTGATGATGTTTGCACAAGCGAACTCAGAGCATTGTAGGCACAAAATTTTTAATGCAGACTGGATAATTGATAAAGAAGCCCAAGCTATTTCACTTTTCGGAATGATAAAAAACACCTATCAACAAAATCCTCAGGGGTTATTATCTGTTTATAGTGATAATTCAGCAGTAATGACTGGCTACGAATCAACTTACTTTGAGCCTAATGAAGAAGGTGTTTACTCATCAAAAATTGCTAATAAGGCTGTATTAATGAAAGTTGAAACACATAACCACCCAACCGCAATTGCACCTCATCCAGGGGCAGCAACTGGTTCGGGTGGTGAAATCAGGGATGAAGGCGCTACTGGTAGAGGTTCGAAACCGAAGGTTGGTCTATGTGGCTTTTCTGTTTCCAACTTAAAAATACCAAACGCTTTAAATGCATGGGAAATAGATTACGGGAAACCCGATCAGATTGCCTCAGCTCTTGACATCATGATAGAAGGTCCAATAGGTGCAGCCGCATTTAATAACGAGTTTGGTCGACCCAATACTTGTGGCTACTTTAGAACCTATGAACAACAAACTCATGACAATGAAATCAGAGGCTATCACAAACCAATCATGTTAGCTGGTGGTATCGGCAACATTAAAGCAAATCACGTAGAAAAAGGCTTAATTTCCGATGGCGACAAGTTGATTGTTTTGGGAGGACCAGCGATGTTGATTGGTCTAGGTGGTGGCGCAGCCTCAAGCGTTGGTAGTGGTGAACAAAGCGAAGATTTAGACTTCGCTTCGGTGCAACGCGCCAATCCAGAAATGCAAAGACGTGCCCAAGAAGTTATCAATTGTTGTATAAATTTAGGAGATGACAATCCGATTGTTTCAATTCACGATATAGGTGCAGGGGGGCTGTCAAATGGTATTCCAGAAATCGTTAATGATTCCAATAAAGGTGCTGAACTTCAACTTAGAAATATTCCAAATGATGAAAAAAAAATGTCACCTATGGAGATATGGTGTAATGAATCTCAAGAAAGATATGTTCTTGCAATTAGAAAGGAAAGTGTTTCTCTATTTAGTGCAATTTGTGAAAAAGAGCGGGCACCATTTTCTATTTTAGGCGAAGCGACTGAAAAACCACATTTAAGCTTAAAAGACGCACACTTTAACAATAAGCCAATTGATATAGGGATGTCATTATTGTTTGGGTCAAGCCCAAAAACACTCAAAAACGTCGAATCTATCATCAACAATGAGCCAGAATTCAAAAATACAGGAATTAAACTTGATGAAGCCATTAATCGAATATTAAGATTGCCAACAGTAGCCAGTAAAAATTTTTTGATTACGATCGCTGACCGAACTGTTACAGGGTTGATTGCCAGAGATCAAATGATTGGCCCATGGCAGGTGCCCGTAGCAGACTGTGCAATTTCATTATCTGATTATATTGGCTATCACGGTGAAATTATGTCAATCGGTGAAAAAACCCCTTTAGCCTTAGCTAATGCTCCAGCGGCGGCTCGAATGAGTGTCGGTGAAGCCTTGACTAACCTATTGGGTGGATATATTGAAGACATCAAGCACATCAAACTATCTGCGAACTGGATGTGTGCTAGTGGCTCTGCTGGGGAAGATTCAAAGCTTTATGAAGCCGTTAATGCTATTGGAATGGAGCTATGCCCGGCTTTAGGCCTTGTCATACCAGTAGGCAAAGATTCGATGTCAATGAGTAGCACTTGGCAAGAAGACGAAAAGGAAAAATCGGTGACTGCCCCGCTTTCACTGATCATAACTGCATTTTCAAAAACCCCTGACGCAAGAATTCAGATTAGCCCTCTACTCGACACTGAAATTGAGTCAGAGCTACTTTTGATTGATCTAGGATTTGGAAGGAATAGAATGGGAGGTTCCTGCCTCGCACAAGTCTTCAACCAAATTGGAAAATCCACTCCTGATCTAGACGACCCCAAACTTTTCGCTCATTTCTTTACAGTTATTAACCGACTCAACAAGGATGGATTAATTGTCGCATACCACGACCGTTCTGATGGTGGAGCGATCGTAACCCTACTAGAAATGGCTTTCGCTTCACATTGCGGACTAGATATCGAATCATCTAAACCTTTATCTGAACTATTTAATGAAGAGCTTGGTTGTGTCATACAAGTCTCTAAAGCTAACAGATCTGATGTTCTTAATGCTCTAGAAAATGCAGGCCTTAAAAAATGTGTTCACCATATCGCCAACATTAACCAATCTGACAATATATCGATTTACCAGCAAGGCAAGTTGGTATTTAATGAAAAACGTGTCAATCTCTATAGTTGCTGGTCTTCCACTTCATTTGAAATCTCTAAATTAAGAGATAACCCTGTATGCGCTAAGTCAGAAAATCAACAATTATTGATACGCTCGGATGGATTAATGGTTTCAACGAAATTTGATATCAATGAATCTATTAGTGCACCCTATCTTAATGTTAAAAATAAGCCTAAAATAGCCATTTTGAGAGAACAGGGAATCAATGGTCATGTTGAAATGGCAGCAGCCTTTGCACAAGCGGGATTCTCTGCAATCGATGTTCATATGAGTGATATTTTATCTGGCAGAATCTCTTTCTCTGACTTTCATGGTATAGCAGCCTGCGGAGGGTTTTCATATGGAGACGTCCTTGGTGCCGGACGTGGTTGGGCAAACTCAATCCTTTATAACAACCAAACCAAAGATGAGTTTAGTCGATTCTTTTCTAGAAGCGACAGTTTTGCTTTGGGCGTATGTAACGGCTGTCAGATGATTTCTAATCTCAAAGAGATTATTCCTGGAACTCAAGATTGGCCTTCTTTTGAACGCAATACTTCTGAGCAATTTGAAGCACGTTTTACGAGTGTTGAAATTCAGAGCTCTGATTCTCTGTTTTTTGATGGCATGTCTGGCTCAATAATGCCAATTGCTATTGCTCACGGAGAAGGCAGAGCAAATTTTGCTTCTTCACAAAATAAAAGTAATATTACAGTCAAGTATGTCGATTATCAAGGAATTCCAACACAAACATACCCTCACAATCCGAATGGCTCCGAAGTTGCAGTTGCCGGTCTTTGTAATGACTCAGGCAGGGTTACTATAATGATGCCTCATCCTGAACGAGTCTTTAGGGTAGTACAAAACTCTTGGCACCCAAATGAATGTAATGTCATCAAAACCATTCTATTTATTTTAGGAATTTTTTATAGATGACAACTCCCCAAATTATTCGCAGCAATCGTAAAACATTAAGTCTCGAAATCGATGATAACGCTGACCTCATTGTTAGAGCTCCGCACAGTGCACCATATGTTGAAATTCAAAAATTTATTTCTGAGAAGTCTGCCTGGATTGATAACAAAAAGAGACTCATAAATGCTCAACTTAAGGATAACTTGAATTATATTTCAAGCAGTCAGTATCTCTATCTAGGAAGCATGTATCCAGTCAAGATAGATAATGATATTGAGTCAATATCCTTTAATGGTGAGATGTTTACCGTTACTAATGTCAATAGAGAAATAATGATCTTGACTCTAAAGAGTTGGTATAAAAAGAAATTTATGGAAATTGCGCTGCCACGTTTAAGTTATTTTTCCGATAAACACAATCTTGCATTTAATCAGGTTAGAGTCAAAGAACAAAAAACTCTTTGGGGGTCATGTTCAAGTAAAAACAATATAAACCTGAATTACCTATTAATTATGGCCCCAATGAAAGTAATTGACTATGTGATAGTGCATGAATTAGTGCATACTATACATAAAAATCATTCAACTAAGTTTTGGCAAAAAATTGAAACCATAATGCCAAATTATAAGGACGCTAGATACTGGCTAAAAAAGAATGGCCACAAGCTAAGACGTCTTTAACCGTTATAAATAATTTACCCGTTATACTTCTCAACTGCCTCTTCCATAGCCGCTTTCAATGTATCTTGCTCTGCCATTTCAACTATGATGTCACCACCACCAACCAATTCTGAGTTAAAGTAGATTTGAGGAAAAGTAGGCCAGTCAGCAAAATCAGGCAGGCTTTGAAAAACTTCTGGGTCTTCAAAAACGTTAACGTAAGCAAACTCAACTCCTGTTGAAGCAAGTGTTTGAGCGGCACGAGCAGAAAAACCGCATTGAGGAAATTGAGGTGTTCCCTTCATATAAATAACAATTGCAGCACTATCAACTTGTTTTTGAATTTTCTCTAATACGTCCAATTTAATACTCCAAAAAATTTACCTACTATTTTAGTATAGTATCGGATCACATGTAAAGAATCATCCTCCAGTTACTGCTTTGTTGCTTGAGAAACAATATATTTTTGTCCCTGCTTTAATTTTTTATAATTACCAAATACCGACTTAAAATTGTTTTTAATAAAGTCCTTTAGTCCCTTTATTGTTACTACAGTAATTTTTCCGCCCGGCTTTAATGCATCTAAAGCGTCATAAAGAATGATTGAGAGCTGTTCTCGCCCTACTTTAGCCGGAAGATTGGAAATAACTTGATTAAATTTTACTTCATTAGGAACCTGCAAAAAAGCATCAGAAAAATATGCTTTTGCATTACTTAAGTTATTTAATTTTGCATTATTATTGGCAAGCTCTATAGCAACAAAATCTTTATCAATCATGTGTACCTCACCTTTTGTGCAATGTTTTGCTAATGCAAGACCGATAGGACCATATCCACAACCTAGATCAAGACAAACATCATTTGTATTAACCTCAATATGCTTCATCAGTAGTAAAGTACCCTCATCGATTGATCGAGGACTAAAAACACCCCATCGAGTATGTAATGTAAGCTCGTTATCTAAGAGATTAACGACAATCTCCATATCTTTTTTTAAATTAATGATATCTTTCCTTTCAAACATTACACCCTCATAAATTAAAAAGTTATTTCATACTTTTTGTTTTATTTTTTTTGTAATTATTTTGCTTGCATCGTCACCAAGATGAGTTTCGCCACGAGCTTTTGCAAGTTGAATTTGCTTTTCTCTTTCACGGTAGCGATTTATTTGTGTGACGTCTTTGGTACCATAACATCGAGGACAAGACACTCCCTTTTCATAATTTGGGTGGATTTTATCTTCCTCTGTGATTGGGTATCTACATGCATGACATTGGTCATACCGACCTAACTCTAAATTATGCTTGACTGCAACTCTGTCATCAAAAACAAAGCATTCTCCCTCCCATAGGCTTTCTTCTTCTTCAACCTCTTCGAGATATTTTAAGATGCCACCTTGTAAATGGTAAACATTTTTAAAACCTTTTAATTTTAAATAGGCAGTAGACTTCTCACAACGAATTCCACCAGTACAAAACATGGCTATTTTTTTATTTCGATATTGCTCCAAATTGTTTTGCGTATAACTAGGAAACTGACGAAATGTTTCTGTATTTGGATTAATTGCCCCTTTAAAACTACCGATCTCGAATTCATAATTATTGCGGGTATCAATTAAAACAACTTCAGGGTCACTAATTAATTCATTCCAATCTCTGGCTTTAACATAAGTCCCAACAGAATAGGTCGGATCGATATCTGCAATACCGAGAGTTACAATTTCTTTTTTGAGTTTAACCTTAAGTCGCTTAAAAGGAATTGTTTCACTGTAAGAAAATTTATAGTCTAAATCTTCTAATCTCTTGTCAGCATTGAGGTAATCAAGGACTTGATTAATCGCACTATCGCTTCCAGAAATAGTACCATTAATTCCCTCCTTAGCGAGCAACAAAGTTCCTCTGACGTTTAATGAATCCATAAAATTTCTCAAAGGTCGTTGCATTTTGTCGAAGTCATCCAACCTAGAAAACTTATATAGAGCGCAAATGGTAAACATAATTCTAGAAAAAAAAATACAGATTTAATTTTACTAGTCAGATTTCCTCATTTCAACTCTTTTGAATTATCAATAAAACTTCACAATGACTTCATTTAAATCACACAATTAAGACATTAGTGCTTAAGTAAAATTTCGCACGACAAGCGTATAATG
>LUME01000795.1_pt1 | contig 11586 bp, 13 predicted proteins | sample 729951 | NCBI WGS metagenome assembly LUME01 (sample SAMN03860271, study PRJNA289734) | marine metagenome | biome: seawater column; feature: ocean; material: water; isolation source: Red Sea water column Station 34 - depth 200m | place: Saudi Arabia: Red Sea | collected 2011-10-15 | depth 200 m | reverse complement strand
CCAAACTTTTTCTTTAAACGTCCACTTTTTATTCAAAATAAAGTTGCTAGACGCAGCAATAATGACAGCAAGTATTAGTGCAAAATGATATACAAATTGGTAATTATCAACCAAGATGTAGACCATTCCAAGCTGGATTAGTGCACCTAGGGAACTAAATCCCACGAACTTTCCATATTGTGCGAGAGTTTTCTTTGCTTCAAAGTTTCTATCTTCAAACGTCCATATTTTGTTCAAAATAAAATTTGAAGACATTGAAACTAATATTCCGATTACCGTTGCATGAATATACCAAAAATTCATTATTGAATCTACAAATAGAAGTGATATCAGATAGTTTACTAAAAGTCCAGATGCACCTACAGTGTAGAACCTAGCCGCTTTAGAGATAAACCGAATAGAGGTTTGTGTTTCACCGACTTTCGCTTTGTGACCATATCTGTACAGCATCCACACAGATCTTACATAATCAAACATTGTGGAAGAGTCTAGCTTACTGGAACCATACATTCTATCTGAGAAAGCCAGACATAGGGTCAGATTGGTTTATGTTAAGACCTACTTTTGCAATTCCTGTTGCAGTTTTACTGATTAATTTTCGCTTAGATGTCCAACCCTTAATACTACCACCAGTCATATAGCGTGAAGCAATTGCAATATCACATTTTGAGTTTTTTATCTCTTCAACCAAACGCGGAATTATTTTTGGTGGATGTGAAAAATCACTGTCCATTACTACAATAGTATCACCATTTGAATTTTGTATACCATGAAGAATCGCTGAGCTCAAACCAGTCTTTGCCTTTCTGTGGATTATGTCAATAGTATATCCAATTTTCTGTTTGACATGATTTAGATAATCTTCTACAATTTGTCCCGTACCATCAGAAGAATTATCATCAACTACTATTGCTTCAGTAAGTATATTTTTTGGCAAATGTTCTCCAATTGATTCTAAGATTTGAATGATATTCTGAGATTCATTATAAGTTGGAATTATTATGGAAAGTTGTGCATCTTTATTCTTTACGTTGTGCATGTTTTGTTAAATTACAACTTTGTTGTTATTAATATTTCAAGCTAATAGAATTACACGTAATAAGAAAATATTGATACAATTGTATCATTTAGTAATTTGAAATTTCTCGCCAAATTATTTATACATTGAAATTTAAGTGGTAGTAGTCCTGCTGGTTCCAGACTAGAGCGATAACCCCGTTTCAAGGCATACAAGATCCGCCACGTTGACGAGGAAGCGTGGATGTTCCACCTTAGGATTGCTCCCTCCCGGACCTCATCCCTTTCGATGGTTCGGTCTTAGGAAAAATCCCTTCGGATTATCCTTGTCCTGCAACCACCCGCCTCGGCGTGAATTCATTTCCGCACACCAAGCGGGAGTTACCTGCCTAGAGATTTACCCAGCAGTTGCTGATCTCTGCATATAGCCGGTTTCAGAATAGGGCACGGCTGGCACCCTGATCCTCCCTACTACATTTTAGATAAAATAGAATGTTATATTTGAATTAGGATCGTTGTTTCTTCAAATCTGTAATCATATTACACACGGCACAAATCTTTCCTGAGCACTCATTTCCACAATTTACACAAATTCGCTTTTCTTTGGAACTTGCATCTTTCATTACTTCTGAGATTTTGATTATTGAATGATACATGTTATTTTTGATTCCACTATGTTGGTCTTCTAAAGAGTTTAGAAATTCTCGAATTTCTGTTCTTATTCCTTCATTCATGTGTGGACATGGCTCAGTCTGAAATGGTAAATCATTTGTAAATGCGTAAAACACAATCTCTGATTCATAAATTTCTGCAAGTGGCTTTATCTTTCTAGTCTGCTTTGAATCACTACCTGGGCTCATCCAGCCAATTTTGTTAGAATCTCCAGATAACGTATTTATCAAAAATGTCTGTAATGAGTCATCCAAATTATGACCTGTAGCTATAACATCTGCATTCAATTCTTTTGCTGCATGGTCTAATGCTCTTCGTCTAAAGATACCACAAATTGAACATGATGTTGTCTTCTCATCTTCTCTTAATTCTAGTGATTCTGATAATGTAACATCGTACAATTCTTTGTATGAATATGTCCTAAATTCTACGTCTAATTTGAAACAAAAGTTTTTCACAATCTCTAATGCCTCATCTCGATATCCTGGAATTCCCTCATCAATTGTTACTGCAATTATTTTGAAATTATGAGTTTCTGACATTTTTTTCAAGATACTTAGTAATACTAACGAGTCTTTTCCACCAGATACTCCAACAACAACTAGTTCATTATTTTTAATCATCTTGTATTTGGAGATGGTCTTTGCTGCTTTTCTCAAGATTGAGTTTGAAAAGCATTTAGAGCAGAGGCTTTCTCCACTATATTTTCTGGTATAAACAGCAGTATTTTCACATTTTTGACATTGCATTGTTTGAGGATTATCTCTCAGTTTAATATCTGATTCTTTAGATTGTAAACCAACCTGACTTGAAATATGATAATCCGATATTAAGACCAAATGTGATGAATGTAAATGCGTAAATTGCTATCATTGTTCCATTTACCGCTTTTTCAGAAATCTTTCCATCAATTATTGTATGAATGAATTTTCCTCCATCTAGGATTGGAAGTGGTAACATGTTGATTATTCCAATAAAGAAAGAAATCATCCATAACCAGAGTAAGAACATGGAGAATTGAAAGCCCATAGGAGTATCCAAACCCCAATCAATAATGTTGTAAATTGGTGTAGGTGGTTGATCATTTCTCATTATTCCTATTAATCCTCTCTCAGGATCATCAGGTGATGCCATTATTGTAACTGGAAAAACAATTTGACTTCCATCTCGAAGTATTGTAACATCAACCGTATCTCCAGGTTCTAATGGATTTTTTTGCAGATCAACTGCTGACGCTATGTTAACATCGTTAATCTTTATGATTACATCATTTTCTTGAATACCTGCTTGTTGTGCTCCTCCGCCATCAATTAATGAAAGTACCAAAACTCCATCTTCTGCTTCTTCATAAAATGAACTCAAAAATGGTTCTGGAACAATCATTGCAAACATTGGATTTGTAAATAATATTGCTCCTAACGCAAAAGCGAAAATTACATTTGATGTTGGTCCTGCTCCAATCAAACGAAGCCTTGAAATCTTTTTTGCCTTACTAAATTGCTCTTCATCTGGTTCTACGAATCCTGCAAACATTGCTATGAATATTGCAAATCCGCCTGTCTTGATACCAATTTTTTCCATAACTCCAACAATCCCATGTGCACCTTCATGAACTACTAATACAATTGGAATTGATAGTAAAAAGTACATAATGGCAGAACCTGATGTTAGTGTAACACCTGGAATTAGAACGGTTAATTCTGCAAATTCTGTTGGTTGAACAAAGAAGTTAGTAATGTTTGAAAATAAAAACCAAAATGCAAATCCCATCATCAAAAATCCTGCAATCACACTAACATCTGCAAATACGCGAATTCCTCGTCTAGTTCTTCCTAATACTCGAATTAATGCATCCTGAACTTTGTAATTTTTGTAAGTTAGACTATAAGGCTTGATTGTAAATCCATGGTTCTCTAATTTGAGAGCCTTAGCTGCTCCAAAAATTACAACCCATGCTACGAGTACGTAAATAATTGCATTGTCTGTTAAGAAATTTAGTTCCAAGTTATAGCTAATTTTTTTAGTATCGGCAATTTATCGTTTCCTATGAAACCAGTGATAATTGTCTCTACATTCCCAAACAAGACCATCACAAAAAAAATTGCAAATCAACTAGTTAAGAAAAAACTTGTTGCATGCGTAAACATCACAAAAATTGATTCTGTCTATTCATGGAAAGGCAAAATACAAAACGATTCTGAATATCTGGCATTCTTCAAAACTACAAAGAAAAATGAAAAAACTCTAAAAAATGAAATAAAAAAATTACATCCGTATGATGTACCCGAAATTGCTGAAATTAATGTAAATTCTATGAATAAGCCATATCTTGATTGGTTGATAGATTCCACTCTTTAGAATTCTAATGGAAATCTAAGTAACGAAATAATTCCGCCTAGACCTGAAACTCTTAATCCTGCATCAATTGTACTATCCACACTAAAAATTTCACCACCTTTTGATTCAACATCATTTAGAAAATCCACAATTTCTTGTTCATCTGAATCTTGTATTGCTTTTTCTGAAAAGACTAGAGATTCTATGGCGCCTGCTTCATTTGCTTTTTTTGTCTCCTCAATCCCCATTGAGAATTTTTTACTTTTCTTATTAGCTAAAAACATCACCTCATCAATTATTTGTGAAACTTTGGCAAGTTTGGTATCTGCCATAACTTCTTTCATTGCATCTGATTTTGTAAAAACATGAATCCCATCTTCTCCACCCGAATCAATTCCTTCTATTACCTTGAATTGACATTTATCAGCTAATGGCTTTTTTGATACATAATTGTAAAACTTCTTTTTTGTCTCACCAGGACCAAAAACAATCACCAGATTATCTTTCTCTACAACTGAACTAATCGCTCCAATAATATCATCAAAAAACTTTTCAATCTTAAAATTTGATTTGTATCTCTTTCCACTTGACCCTGAATATAGATTTGGTAAAAGATGCAAGTGAGTTCCTTTTAGTCTACCGATTCCACAATCTCCCGTATCTATTGCAATTAGAATAAATTTCGTCTTCTTTCCCTTTGATTTGGCTAGTTTTTTTTCGATACCATTCCATTTTTTCTTTACTAGGTTGAATCCTTCATCAATTTTTATGGTAAAAGAGTGATGAGTACCATGTGGAACTGATTCATTATTTGATTCTAGAATTGTTCCTCCCACTCTAATTCTATCTAAAACATTATCTAGTGATATCTTTTCTACTTTGATTGCAAGCCTCACTCTAACTCTCTCCCCTTTATCTGGTCGTGAATATTCTTTTTCTTGTTTGATTAACTAGTTTGATTCTTCTTGTTTCTTTTTGACATAGTTTTCGACCCATTCTAAAGTGATGACTCCACCTTCCGCCAAATTTACTAAAGAGTTTGAAGATGCCTCTCCAGTTACCTTACCTGCATTCTTTCTTGTCTGTCTCCATTTCAGACTGGTATTTCCGCTCTTTGATGAATAAATAACTCCTAAAACATCTTTAGCATTGACAAATGTTATCTCTCTGATTTTTTTTAGTGTCACTTTATCTGCTGCTTCCACATAAATCGAACCTAAGCCCTCTTCTCTCTCTGCAAAAACTTCTGGGTCTTCAAGATAACTTCTTGGTGCAAATGAACTGCATGTGCTAGCTATGATGAATCTTCGAAAACTTTCTAATGATGAAGGAGCGTCAATTGTTACCATTTTTTTTCAATAAATCTATCTCACTTATCAAGCTTATTGAAAGGTTCAAGTATGATTATTTACAATTTCTACTGCAGACAGTGATGTACGCTATCCTATGACTTGATGATTAGGATCTTGAGTTCTGAGTCTGCAACTTAGAATTTTTATGACATAGTCTTCTAAATCACTTATGAAGTCTTTAACTGAATATTTGACATTTAAGACAAAATCACGAAGAGCATTTGTTAACATTACTCCAGATGTGGAAAAGTTGGTTTCACAAAGTGGTGTCAAAGAAGGATTATGCTTAGTTAATGCAATGCATATCACTGCCAGTGTCTTCATTAATGACAACGAAAGTGGTCTACACCATGATTATGAAAAATGGCTAGAGGAATTAGCTCCTCATGAACCAATTGAAGATTACCGTCATAATGATACTGGAGAAGATAATGCTGATGCACATCTGAAAAGACAAGTAATGGGAAGAGAAGTTGTAGTTGCTATTACTAATGGTAAATTAGATTTTGGACCTTGGGAGACTATTTTTTATGGTGAATTTGATGGTAAACGGAACAAAAGAGTTCTAGTAAAAATTATTGGTGAATAAATTATCCAAAGTCAGTATCGCGTTTCTGTGATTGTTCAACATTTTTCCTGGCAGATTCACGCCACTCATCACTATGGTTTTGTCTACCGTGATTACAATTAACACAACCCATTATCTTTCCATTTGAGTTTTTGACAAATTCTTCACATCCACAAAAACAAGCCATATTCTCACCAAATTTTTAGAGTATATCTTCTTTTACTCTTCTGTACCTCTTGTCGTCTTACAACATTCTCCCATTGGAATGTCACGACCTCTTGGGCTTTTAGCTGGACATTTGAGCATTACACATAACGCATCTGTGAATTGTTTATTCATGTGATGTTCAATACCACATTCCATCTCTTCATCAATCTCTATTTTTAGTGAACTCTCCATCAAAACTTCTAACAAGCGACTGTTTCTAATCATGGATGATGCAACTTTCTCACCACTCTCTTTCAGAGAGACTCCTGCTTTGTTATATGTGACCAGGTCTCTTTCTGATAATTTCTTGAGCATCTGTACAACACTTGGTTGTCTAACATTCAGTCTTTTGGCAATCGTACTAATTTTAACATCATCACCTTTTTCTCTAATATGCCAAATTGCTTTTAGATACATTTCAGTATGTTCAGCTTCTGCGGTTCCTACAAACAGAACTTCCTCATCCAGTGCATCCATGAAAACATGTATTTTCTTTAATCTAATAAATTTTCAATAATTCCATCCTGGTGTAATCAGGCCTTTTTGGCATCTCTGAGTAAATATTCAAAGTATTCTCTAGCAAATCCTGCTAATCCTGCATGATCCGCCCAAATTGCAACAATCTCAGAAGAAGTAGAACTGCTAATCTCAGGACCTAGCAAAATTACGACATATCTCTTGTCTGAAATAATACCTCCTCCAAATAATCCTCCTGTAACTTTCACCTCTGCCACTCTAGAAATTGCCTTGATTGATTCTTTTTCCAAGTTATCAGAAGTTAATATTGTAACCTTGATTCCTTTGTCATGCAATTGTCTAAGTTTTGGAAGTGCTTGTTTTACAATCATCTCTCCTGCTTGTGGCACTGCAATCAGAACTTCTTCTCTGCAATGTTCTACCATCTCCATTATCTTTGATACAATATTCATGGCACCGGAAATGAACCAAATATCTGGTTTCTCACTTGTTCCACTTTTTTCATAAAGAGGAATTAACTCTGATAAAATGACATTTTTATTTTCTGAAAATATAGTGTCTGCATTTTGTTTTGTTGTCTCTAGTGCATTTGATGGAGCTTTTGCAAAATATTTTGTTGGTCTTGAATCATCAGAACCGATCCATCCTTTTTCTTCTAATGTCCCTAAAATTTCGTAAATCTTTGAATAAGGAACTCCGGAATTTTGACTAATCTCTGATGCATTTCTTTCTCCATCTTTGATCAGAGTTGTATAAGCTCGAATTTCGTAGCTTGTCAAGCCAATCTTCTCTAGTGACTTTTTTGTTTTATCAGAAATGCTCACGAACTGAATTACTAAATTCGCTATTTAAATTGGTTAATTGATCGTTACCTGTATCATCTGGTTGTTAGTAGGAATTGGATTATATACTAATTCCAGAGAAAATTAGTAAATGGCTCTAATTCAGATATCCAATCAGTCATCAAAGACACAGGGTAAGAAATCTACCATTAGATTTACTCAAAGTATCTGTCCTGACTGTAACATGATTTTAGATGCTGAAGTTTTTGAAAGAGAAGGTAAAGTCTTCATGTCCAAAGTTTGTCCAACACATGGAGAAACAGAGGAATTGTATTTTGGTTCTTATGATATGTATAAAAAATTCAGTACATACTGGGTTGATGGAAAAGGTGCACATGCTCCAAATGTAATTATGGAAGACAAGTGTTCTTGTCCAAATAATTGTGGATTATGTACAAATCACTTGTCACACAGTGGATTGGCAAACATGATTGTTACAAACAGATGTGATCTTACATGTTGGTATTGTTTCTTCTATGTCAAGAAAGGTTTGGAAGGTGCCTACATGTATGAACCAAATCATGATCAAGTGAGAGGAATGATGAAGACTTTAAGATCAGAAAGACCAATCCCAGGAAACTCTATGCAAATTACTGGTGGCGAACCAATGCTTAGAGAAGATATCTCTGAATTAATTAAAATTATGAAAGAAGAAGGTGTTGAACACATTCAAATGAATACAAATGGAATACGACATGCCATGGATCCAGAAGCAGGACGCGAAGTAAGAATGGCTGGATGTAACAACTTGTATCTCAGCTTTGATGGTGTTACTGCAAGAACAAATCCAAAGAACCATTGGGAAATTCCATATGCACTAGACACTTGTAGAAAAACTGGAACAACTGTTGTATTCGTTCCAACTGTAATCAAATCAATTAACGATCACGAACTAGGTGGAATTATCAGATATGCACAAAAGAACCTGGATGTTGTACATGCAGTAAACTTCCAACCAGTATCACTAACTGGAAGAATGGGTAAAGGAGAACGTGAAAAATATAGAATTACAGTACCTGATTGTATACAAAGAATTGAAGAACAAACAGAAGGTCAAGTAACTGTTGATGATTGGTATCCAGTACCAAGTTGCATGCCACTAACAAACGTCATTGAAGCATTTTCTAGTAAACCAAAATACGAATTATCTATTCACTTTGCATGTGGAGCAGGAAGTTATGTATTCCAAGATGCAGACACAAAGAAACTTGTTCCAATGACAAGATTCTGTGATATTCAAGGAATGTTAGAACTGTTTGAAGACAAAGCAGAACAAATCCGTTCTGGTGCAAACAAGTACTTTACAATGCTTGAAGTTGTAAGAAAACTCAAAGGATTTATCAATAAAGAAAACCAGCCTGCTGGATTAGATTTGGCTAAAATGTTTGGAAATATCTTAATGAAGAGATCATTTGAAGCAGTAGGTTCATGGCATGTTAAAGGCCTATTCTTAGGAATGATGCACTTCCAAGACAAATACAATGAAGATTTAGAAAGACTACAAAGATGTGATATTCACTATGTTACACCAGACCTTAGAATTATTCCATTCTGTGCATTCAATGTAATTCCAGAATGGTACCGAGACAGAATCCAAAAGAAATATTCTATCACTGTTGAGGAATGGGAACAGCGTGAAGGTGTAAAACTCGAAGACGGTCTTTACAGAGGTCTTATGAGAAGAGGCGCAGGTGATGAGCTTGCAGCAGGTTGTGCAAAGAGTGAGATGTTCCATCAAGCAGCACAAGCAACAATGTAATTATTCTCAAAAAATTATTAGTCATTAATTAATCCAAGTCCTTAAAAACTCACTAACTAAGAAATTTCAAATTGAATATACTTTTCATCTCTCCAACATATTCTGGAGCTGGTGGTATTGGACCACATGCATTTCGTGTTGCAGAAAAACTTCGTGAACATGGTCATGATGTAGAACTAATGGATGTCCCACACATCCCTATCAAAAATATGAAAAATCTTAGCTTCTCTATGTTTGGAACTCTCAAAGCATTATCAAATAAAAAAACATACGACGCAGTACATGCTTGGAATATTCCATCTGCATTTATTATGAAAAAAATTAAAGCAAAAAAGAAAATTCTATCAGTTCATGGTGTCTACTCACATCAAGTTGGAATGTTACATTCAAAATTAACCAGCAGTATTGTTAATTCTAAAGAAAGTCAAGTTTTGGATTGGGCTGATATTTTAACTACTGATTCCAAATTTGTTCAATCTGAATATACAAAGTTAGGTAAAAAATTTGAATATATTCCTGCACCTCTAGACTCAAAAAAGTTCCAAGGTATTCCTATGGTTGAAAAGAAAAATCAAATTGTCTTTGTTGGTCGTGATAGCTATGAAAAAGGAATTGATATTTTACGTAATATTGAACCCAAACTTAATGCATCGGTAAAATATTGTACAAATCTAGATTGGAATGATGCAATGAAAATTGTAAAAGAATCTAAGATTTTGATAGTTCCTTCAAGAACCGAAAGTATTCCCCAGGTTATCAAAGAGGCATTCTTCTTACAAGTTCCAGTAATCGCAACAAATGTGGGAGGTATTCCAGAATTGATATCGGATGGTAATACTGGATTGTTAGTTTCACCAGAAAACCCTCAAGAAATGGCAACCACAATTAATGCATTATTAGATGACGATGAAACACAACAAAAACTTTCAAAAAATGCCTTTGACTTTATCAACAAAAATTTTAGTTGGGATGTTCTATTAGAGGAGTACATTAAACTGTATCAAACATAACTGTGATTTTATAAAACGGGAAAATTTAGAAAAAATATGAAACTATCAATCTTGGAACATTTGGTCTGTCCCTCATGTCGTTCTGAACTAAAATTAAGAATTAAATCAAAAACAAAAAATGAAATTAATGAAGGAACTCTAATCTGTACAAAATGTAGTGATAAATTCAAAATTTCTAGAGGAATTCCAAGATTTGTAGTTGATGTCACTAAAGATTTTGTACGTACCGAAATGGCATTTTCTGAAAAATGGAAGACACATCACGCTTTTCTAAAATCCAAAAAATTCATTCTAGATGCTGGAACTGGAATTGGAAATAGTGCAAAAATGTTGTCCGTTAATGATTCTACAACTGTCTTTGCATTAGATGCTAGTGATAGTATTGATTTTGCATACAAAAAATATGGTCGTTCTCCAAATATACATTTCATACAAGCTGACATTAGACAATTACCTTTCAAAAAATCTTTCTTTGATTATATTTTTTCAGATCAGGTTTTACATCACACAAAAAATACACCAACATCTTTCAAATATCTAACAAAATTTCTTCAAAAAGGTGGACATATCTCGATATATGTATACAACAAAAAGGCTCCCGTTCGAGAGTATGTTGATGACTACATCAGACAACGAACAATCAAAATGTCTGTAGCAGAATGTACTGAATTCTCAAAAGATATGGCTCATCTAGGCAAGGCACTATCAAAATTAAAAAAGAAAATCACCATTCCTAAAGATATTCCACTATTGGGAGTAAAATCTGGTACATATGATGTACAACGATTCATTTACTGGCATTTTCTAAAATGTTTTTGGGACGAGTCTGATAATTTTGAAAGAAGTGTTGGTGTAAATTTTGATTGGTATTATCCAAAATTTGCATATAGACACACTCCAAGTGAAGTCAAAAAATGGTATCGTGATTTAAAAATTAAAATTAACACGTTCAAAGAAATTGAAAGTGGAATAAGTGTAACCGGTCAAAAGAAGTAATTAGTTTACTAAATCTTTAACGTCGTTAATGAATTTTTTTGCAATAATTTCCCATGAAAAATTATCTTTAACAAATTTCCTTCCTGAATTTCCCATAGTTTTTGCTTTGTCATAATCATTAAAAATAATCTGTAAATACTCGATTAATTTTTCTGAATCTCCTCTTTCTATCAAAAAACCATTCTCTTCATCTTTCATTAATTCAGGAATACCGCCTACATTTGTTGCGATTACTGGTTTTTTCATTAATTGTGCCTCAAGCAATGTTAATGGTGCCATATCTATTCCACTCAATAATGCATAAACATCAATCTCCGTAAGAAATTCTCTGATCTTATTTGGGTATTCT
>LUME01000279.1_pt2 | contig 11642 bp, 8 predicted proteins | sample 729951 | NCBI WGS metagenome assembly LUME01 (sample SAMN03860271, study PRJNA289734) | marine metagenome | biome: seawater column; feature: ocean; material: water; isolation source: Red Sea water column Station 34 - depth 200m | place: Saudi Arabia: Red Sea | collected 2011-10-15 | depth 200 m | reverse complement strand
CTGTAGAGCTTTAATATAGATTGGCAAACACTGAGAAATGCTTGTCCAGATTCAACAGCAGAGCATTATACTATTTTTCTTCCAGGACTTTATCCAGTCTGTAGCATAAGGATTCAAGATCATCTTCAATCCCATCGTATTTTGAAGCTCTTTTTTGAAGAGTAAGCAGTTTGTCAGCCAGGTTCAAAGCAACAAGCAAAGCTATGCTGGATGGGCTATATGCCTCGGTCTGTTCTGATACTTCCTTGATTTGGGAGTCAAGAAATTTCTCCACTTCACGGACATGTTCTTCGCCATGCGGACTTGAAATTGAGAAACGGTTCCCGCTGATATTGATCTGGTATTGTCTGCTTTCCTCCTCCGGCACTGTAACTCCTTTTCAACTGACTGTTCTGTTTTTATGCGCCCAATGGCGGAACAACACTAATGCCTTGCTAGACGTGCATCCTTTGTACCTGATGCTAAATTAGATCGGATATGCTAAAGTTGTTTAACATTCTACCTAATAAAATAGTTTCTAACAGGTTTTTTTTCAGAATGCAAATCCATTATCACACAAGTATAAAAATATATCCCATTTTGTTTTGAAGATCATTCATGAAATCTCCACAGATGAGTACATTGAGCAAGGAAGTTGTACAGGAATTTGGTGCACTGCTTTTGCTCGATCATTTGATGCGGTATGAACTGCTTCAAGTTGAGAAAGTAGAATTGGAGGATATAATTGATCAGCTTGAAATTGGTGTGGCAGAGCTGAAAAAAGGCTTCTTTCGCTCAGATGAGCAGGAGCAGGAACTTTCTCATGAAAAGGAAGAACTGAGAGAAGCAAAAAAAGCTCTTTCTGAAGTGGAACAGGAGATGGAGGAAAATCGTCATTGCCGCCTGAATATTGCTCTAGCTGAAACAGATGATGAGGGCCTTGAGTCTTTGCTGAATTTTATGGAGAGCCGAGGCACACTGACTGTAGAGGAAGACAATTATTATAAGGCTACAGATAAGGGCCATGAGGTGTATCAGGACCTGGTTAAGCAGCTTGAGGCCTATGTCACGCATTTTGAAGTCTATGCCTATGTGGACCTTGAACAGGGTATTTTCGGTGATCCGGAAACGGACCTGCTTGAAGGTGATAAATGGTCAGACCTGCGGGTTGCGGTGGCTGAACACAAAGGCATTGACCCGTACCGTGTAGTTTTTCTGGCAATGCTGAGTGCTGAGACATTCTATGAAAATCCGGACTGGAAATTTGATTTATGCATGGGAACGCTTTTTGATGAAATGGATCAGATTGTACAGGACCAGCTGCATGTGGATGATCTGGGTTACAGTGACAGTGAGGGTACGATTTCAGGAGATGATGTTGTTCGGGATGTTATTCAGCAGGGCAGCCAAATTGCCGCGGAAAGACGCCAGATGGAACAGCAGCTGGGAGAGAAAAAACTTGTAGATAAAACTCCGGATGAGCAAGTCATCACAACAACCTATTTCTGGTAAACAAAATTTTCCTGCCGCAGGCGGTAAAATGGAAGCTCCTGAAACACTGGGCAAATTTCGGGATACTCCGGATATCAACTGGTATCCCGGCCACATGCTCAAGGCCAGAAGAGAATTGGCTGCCCAGCTCAAGCGTGTTGATGTGGTGCTGGAACTGCGGGACGCCAGAATTCCTGTTTCATCAATAAATCAGGATTTTGAGGAACTGCTGGGACATAAAAGGCGCATTTTGCTTTTCAACAAAACTGCTCTGGCAGACCAGGAAGTCACAAGGATATGGGAAGAATGTTTCCGAAAACAGGAAACTCCGTTCCTGTTTATTGATGCAATAAAGAAGAGTCACCTTCAAAAAATATTGCCTCTTTCCCGTAAAATTATGCGGGAAAAATGGACATCGTTCCAGAAACGCGGTATTCGTCCTCCTTCCCTGAAGCTGCTGATCAGCGGTATTCCGAATGTCGGCAAATCCAGTTTGATCAACAGGCTTTCGGGACGAAAGGCAGCAGAAACAGGGCCTGCACCGGGAGTAACGAAACACCAGGACTGGATCAAGCTGGGAAAGGATGTTGAACTTCTTGACACACCGGGAATACTGTGGCCAAAAATAGAGGATCGTGAAACCGGGTTGCGGCTGGCAATTACCGGCGCAATTAAAGACTCAATAGTCGGCACTTCGCTGTTGAGCATTTATTTAATTGGCAAATTAAAGCAAAAATTGCCTGAGAAATTAAAGCAGTGCTATCATTTGTCTCCTGAAGACCTTTTTTTGATGCCTGAAGATATACTGGAGAAAATCGCGGAAAAACGAGGCTGTCTGAAAAGCGGTGGTGTGATTGATCATCCACGCGTGGAGAATTTAGTACTTAAAGATTTCAGGCAGGGAAAATTGGGACGCATGAGTTTTGACCATCCGGATCAAGTTTAATAAGCAGGATTTTTTGTAGAATTGCTTTAGTCTCCCCTCACCCCGACCCTCTCCCCTGGGGAGAGGGAATACCGCTGCCCCTTATCCCTTAATGTCGCTGCCAAGCCGGCGTTGTACTTCAAACTCCAGCATTCGGTAAACAGGGTCCGCACGCAAAAGTCTTATTTCCAGACGCTGGCCTGCCTGCAGAGTTCTGTTCGTTCGTCTGCCATGCAGGCTGAGTGCTGTTTCATCGTAAGAATAGAAATCATCAGGTATCGATTCTAACGGCAGGAACCATTGAAAACCATGCGGTTCAAGATTGATCTTAAATCCCTGGCTTTCAACCGAAGTCACTGTTGCCTGAAAAGTCTGTCCTGTGTGCGGAGCTAGAAAATCCACTTTCATCAGATCAATGCTTTGTCGCTCAGCTTTTTCCGCACGCCGCTCCTGTTGAGAACACATTTCGGCAATTTCGCTGTTTACTGCCTGATGCGCCCGACTATTTGATTTTTTGTCTGAAGCGTGATCCTGTTGAAGATTTTCTTTTATTGCACGATGCACCAGCAGGTCGGGATATCTGCGGATTGGTGATGTGAAATGCGCATAGTATTTTGCCGCAAGTCCGAAGTGCCCCTTGTTTGAAGTCTGATAATCAGCAAGAGCCATTGCCCGCAGCAAAAGCACCTGCAGCTGTTCAAATTGCGGCAGTTGTTGAATTTGTTCAATCACAGGGTTGAAATGTTGAGGATCAACTAATTTTGCAAGCGGAGTCCTCACACCGAATCTGAAAAATGTTTGCTGCAGTTTTCTCAGTTTTCTGATGTCCGGAACATCATGCACCCGAAATAGCGCGGGCAGTTTGTTTTTCACGCAGTGGCGTGCGACAGTTTCGTTGGCTTCCAGCATAAACTGTTCAATCAGCTTCATGGAGCTGGACTGGAAGTTTTTCCCGACACCGATCATCTGCTGGTCCGCGTCAAACTCAAAGGTTTCTTCGGCAAAGCTGAACTGTACGGCGCCGCGCTGAATTCTTTTGCCTTCAAGTATTTTTGCCAGTTTATGCATTCTGCGGATGTTTGCTTTCAGTTTCGGATCACGAATTGTAGAGGTACGTCCCTCAATTAAATCTGCTACGTCCTCATAGATCAAACGCGCACGGCTGCGGATGATACTTTCAAAAATTGAATAATCGATAACATTTCCTTCCGGGTTAATCCGCATATCACAGGTCAATGTCATGCGGTTTACATTCGGACGCAAACTGCATAAATTATTGGAAAGGACTTCCGGCAGCATTGGAACCGCGTGGGTAGGAAAATAAACACTTGTACCACGCTGCAGTGCTTCCTGATCAACAGGATCATTTGGACGAACATAGTGTGCCACGTCCGCGATTGAGACAAGCAGTCGGAATCCTCCTGGTGACTCGCTGTCTGAAATAACACAGACAGCATCATCAAAATCACGCGCGTTTTTTCCGTCAATTGTTACAAAATCCAGTTCACGCAAATCACGACGTCCGGAAGATTTATCAAAACGCACCTGTCTGGAAAATTTTTTTGCATACTCAAGTGCTTCCGGCGGATATTTTGTGCGGATCATGTTTTCCTTGAGAATCAGCTGAAAACCAAGCTCATGATCATTTGTGTCTGTCAGGGCTCTTAATACACGTCCACATGGTGCAGGATATGATTTTTTTGATGGTTTTTTCTCTTCCAGTATTTCTGCTTCAATCAGTGTTCCTGATTCCAGTTCCGGGAGATCATCTTCAGGGGAAATCCAGAGAAACGGCAGCCCTGAATCACGTTGAACCGGTTCAGCCACAGTTGAATGTTTTGTACGTTTCAAACGTGCCAGGATTTCACTGGATGCCCGCTGCAGAACTTTGATGATTGCCCCTTTACTTTTTCCACGGAAACCACGTTTACGGTAGATCTCAATTTCCACAAGATCACCTTCCATGGCAAAGCCCTGTTCATTGCGGCCGATAAATATGTCAGAGCGGCCTTTGCCGATTGCTACGAAGCCGAATCCCTTTTGGTTGCGTGTGAAGCAGCCTTTTTCGGTAATGGAGGAACTGCTTTTATGCCGTCTTACCGGCGAATGTTCCCGGATCAATTCATTTTTAAATTTTTCTCTTTTACCTTTAACACTGTCTCTTTGGTCTGCTTTGTTTTTAGTTTTGCTGTCCCAGTAATAACGGTTACCCTGCTTGTCTATTTTTCCTTCTTTGATAAGTTTTTGTAATTCTGCTTTCAGTTTGGCAGTTGCGGCTTTTTTTAGACCAAGCGCACCGCGAATCTGTTTTGTAGACATGGAATCCATGTTTTTTTCCAGCATTCGCAGTATTGATTTTTTATGCGATTTCATCTTGCAGGTAGTTTTCTTTGTGCAGCTTTGCCAGGTGAGATTCAATATTCTGCATGGCCGCGGGGTGCAGTCGGGCATCTGTTTCAGCGTAAAGCTCCATCAGAATTTCCTGCCTGGATTTTCCTGATTGATGCAGTTTCAGGATTTGTGATTCCCGCTGGAGGCGGTGCTTTAGGGTTTCTTCCAGACGGTGGGTGGTTCGCATTGGAATTCCGTGGGAGGGTATAATTACTTCCGGATTAAGCGCGATTACTTTTTTAAGTGTGCTGAAATAGGTTGCCATATCACCTTCCGGCGAAGGGATCACAACAGTGCCAATTCCCTGTATCAGGTCCCCCACCAGAAACCAGTCCATTGTGTCCGGAGCCAGCCCAAGATGTCCTTGATCATGTCCGGGAATTTCATATACCCGCACTGCTGAGCCATGCCAGCTGGTAACCTGCTTGTTCTCAGAAACAGTTTGTAGCTCGATATTCTCAAAGTAGGCTTCCCCATATTTCACAGTCAAACGCTGCAGTGTGTCCTGACTGAGAATAATTGGAATCCTCAGCTCACGGGCAAGCTGATTGGAAAACTGGTGATGGTCCGGATGATGATGTGTAAGAAATATTGAGTCTGGAACATTGTTCTCAATTGTGGTGAGCAGTCGCCGATATTCTTCTTCCGAATTTGGTGAGGGATCAATCAGCAGTTTTTCTGCACCGGAATCTCCAAGCAGGAAGGCGTTGGTGCGGTTTGCTGGAGGAAGAGTCACGGAGCGCACAGGCAGCATGGTTATTCCGTCCATCATTTCAAGGCACGGAACTTTGTGTTCTTCATCGTACATCTCAGACACATTACCAAGAGCCGCTGCCTGGGGATCTGCAACAAGTCCCTTCAAAACCCAGCGGGTGGGGGGGACCATCAAATTTTTGCCTTTGCTGAAAGCATCAAGCAAATTTTGCGGAGTGCTCCAGAAACTGTCTGCAAATTCTCCCGGATCAGCATTGAAACGAACACGCTCTTTCAAGTCAATGCGGTAAAACCATGTTCTGAAACGAAACGGAGCAAATGTTGGGGCAACTGCTTCTGCAAGTTCACTGACCGAAAGAACCTCACCGTTCAGGATTCCCTGTTCCAGATCGTAATCCAGTTCTTCCAAAATCTCCCTCTGTATTGCGCGCATGCGGGTGGAATCATGATCACAGAGCATTCTTGTTTTGAACGGCAAAGATGATTCGTCCTTGTCAATTTTCCCACCCGGAAAAGCATGATAGCCGGGAAAAGCAAGCAGGTACGTCTGACGCTGCACTGTAAATATCTTTTGCTGATGGATGAATAAAACAGAGACAGACTCAAGAGGGGCGGGACTATCCATCAGGTTTTAACTCCGAATTTATTAGCGCGTTTTTTATCGTCTGCTCTCCATGCCTGAAAATATCTTCGGTGACATTTATTACTCGAATATTGTGCGGGGCGTATTTTTCCAAAAAGACAAATATAAAATCGGGCAATTTTTTTGTCAGCTGATAAACTCCGCGTCTGTACCAGCAGGCCTGTACTGCAAAATGCTGATCTATCAGTTTCTGTGCTGATACTTTTCCGATGTTATTGGTGAATTTCAAGTCAACAATTCTTCTGGAATCAGCATCAAACCAGTCCATCCTTGCTTTGCATTCTAATGCAAATTCAGCATCCTGCCAGAACATTGAAACCTCTGTCTCGCCATGTTTCCATAGCTGCCTGATTTTAGGATTAAGCTGGAAAACTTTGCGGATGTTTTGTAATTGATTCCATTCATTTGCGGTTAGTACATTTTTCCCCGGATTAAGCTTACAAAATTCTTCCCAGCGTTTTTTACCATCTTTTCCTCGTTTGCGAGTACCTTTTGGAGCACAGACATAGAGGTTCGCAAAATTTTCAGGTTCCAGCAGCAGGCAATGTCCGGCGCTTCCAAAATTCATTGCCTGTTGAATTTGGTATCCTTTATTTAATTTTGAAGCTGGTGAAAGTGCTTGCCTCAGTCTGGACTGATTAAGTCCGGACAGTGTCCGGTATTCTTCAAATGGCAGGTTATAAAAGAATCCACATTGCCTGGTATGGTTCACACCTCATCCTCATAATTTTCCAGCGAAGGGCATGAGCAGAAGACATTTCTATCGCCATGCACATTGTCCACTCGTGCGGAAGGAGGCCAGTATTTGTTACGGCGCAGTGCGGCCAGTGGATAGCATGCAGTTTCCTGTGAATAACAATGATTCCATTCAGGGTCAGTGAGGTCTTCGGTAGGGTGCGGTGAGTTTTTGAGCGGATTATCAACCAAGTCCCACTCACCATTTTCAATACGTGCTGCTTCTTTACGTATTGAAATCATTGCCTCACAAAAGCGGTCAAGCTCTGCTTTTGGTTCACTCTCAGTCGGTTCAATCATCAAAGTTCCGGCAACAGGCCAGGACATGGTAGGCGCGTGAAATCCATAATCTATCAGGCGTTTGGCAATGTCTTCTTCGGTAATGCCGGTATCCGCTTTCAATGGCCTGACGTCAATTATGCACTCATGGGCAACAAGTCCGTTTTTTCCTGTATACACAATTGGAAAGTGTTCTTTTAAGCGCTTTGCCAGATAATTTGCACTAAGAATCGCCACCTGCGATGATTTTTTCAAACCGCTGCCGCCCAACAACTGGATATAAACCCATGAAATCGGCAGGATACCGGGGCTTCCCCAGGGCGCTGCTGAAACTGCAGTGTTTTCCTCAGGCAAATCTTTGATTGGCACAACACAGTGATTCGGCGCGAATGGGGCAAGATGAGACTTCATTCCGATTGGCCCCATTCCCGGTCCGCCGCCGCCATGAGGAATACAGAAGGTTTTGTGCAGGTTCATGTGCAGCACATCAGGCCCAAGTTTGCCGGGCTGGGCGATGCCCATCAGTGCGTTCAGGTTTGCTCCATCCATGTATACCTGACCACCGTTCTCGTGAATGATTTCGCAAATCCGGATTAAGCTGTCCTCAAACACACCATGTGTGGACGGATAGGTGATCATCAGCGCCGCCAGATTTTCGGCGTGTTTTTCTGCTAATTCACGCAAATTATCCACATCTATGTTTCCATCTTCATCACACTTTACAATCACGCTTTTCATACTTGTCATGGTCGCGCTGGCAGGATTTGTGCCATGAGCGGAGCTTGGAATCAGGCAGACATTGCGGTGTCCTTCGCCTCTTGATTTGTGGTAATTATGGATTGCCAGCAATCCGGCATACTCTCCCTGAGCACCGGAATTGGGCTGCATCGAAACCGCGTCAAATCCGGTTATTTTAATCAAATCATTTTCCAGCTGACTGATCATCTCCCTGTATCCCTCTGTTTGATCTGCAGGCGCGAAAGGATGTATGTTGGAAAACTCCGGCCAGCTGACGGGCACCATTTCTGACGTTGCGTTGAGCTTCATTGTGCAGGAACCAAGTGGGATCATTGACCTGTCAAGCGCAATATCCTTATCCTGCAGATAACGCAGGTAGCGAAGCATTGCGGTTTCGGAATGGTACTGATTAAAAACCGGATGAGTCAGTATTTCGGAAACACGGTTCATTGTTTCCGGAATTGCCGGCTTCCTGCTTCCATTCGCAAAATCTTTATCCAGTTCTTCTACTGACGGAAGCTGATAACTTTCTCCAAAAACTTCCCAAAGCATGTGAATGTCCTCTGCAGATGTAGTTTCATCCAGACTGATTCCTAATTTTTCGCTTCCAATTTTTCTGAGGTTAATTCCTTTTTGCAGGGCGCTTTGGTAAAAGCTGTCACGCTTCTCTCCAGCGGAAATGGTGAGTGTGTCAAAAAAGTCTGCGTTATCAAGTGAAATTCCAAACTGTTTCAAACCTTCAGCCAGAATGCTTGTCAGCCTGTGAATTCGCTGCGCGATAATTTTCAGGCCTTGCGCGCCATGATAGACCGCGTAACAACCGGCAATCACACCCAGTAAAACCTGTGCTGTGCAGATATTGCTTGTGGCTTTCTCACGTCGTATATGCTGTTCCCGTGTTTGCAGGGCCATACGCAGAGCTGTTTTTCCCCTACCTCCAAATCGCTGTGAACTTCCAATTACCACATCAGCGCCTGATTCTCCGGGAGGCTTAAGCAGTACAAGACTCATGGGGTCCGAAGCAACTGTTACCAGCGTTCCGGACTCATGCCATTTTTTGATCAAATCATCAATAATATGAATATCTCCAAAGGTTCCAGGATTTTGAAGCAATGCGCCGAAAAAATCTTCATTCGGATTTTCCTGCTGTTCAGCCAGATTTCCCACAACCAATTCAATACCCATCGGTTCAGCCCTGGTTTTCAGCACATCAATAGTTTGCGGATGGCAGTCATCGGCCGCAAAAAAACGCATGCTTTTGCTTCGAGAAACACGCTTGCAGAAAGTCATTGCTTCGGCCGCGGCTGTGGCTTCATCCAGAAGCGAGGCATTAGCCACTTCCATGCCTGTGAGGTCAATTATCATTTGCTGAAAATTCAGCAGTGCTTCCAGGCGTCCCTGTGAAACTTCAGGCTGATAAGGAGTGTAAGCTGTGTACCATCCCGGATTTTCCAGCAGGTTTCGTTGAATAACTCCGGGAAGAAATACATTGTGATAGCCCATGCCTATCATGGATTTTGCCACCTGATTGCGTTCAGCCATTGTTCGCAGCTGATCAAGCACGTCTGTTTCGGTACGGCTGCCCGGCAGCTCAAGTTCTCCTGACATGCGTATTGAGTCCGGAACCACTTTGTCAATCATCTCTTCAAGAGAAGACATCCCCAACTTGCCAAGCATGTTTGCAACCTCGTTTTCTGAGGGACCGATGTGACGATGTATAAAGCGGTCATTCTGTTCCAGTTCCTGCAGACTAAGATGTTTGTTTTTTTGAGTATTAACTGAACCGGAAGTAAAAGATGACATGCTTGTTTATTTATTAATGTTCATATACAGAATGATTTTGTTTGCTATAAACCCTATCAAATTTGAGCTGATAAAACAAATTCTTAAGGAAAATCTGCTGAGAGAAGTGCGGTTGGAAAGTGTTTTTTATTATGGGTTCGAAAACGGTTCAGGGAATTCCGGAAGGAACTGTTCTTTGCAGTCAACTCATGAGTTTCTTAACAATACTCTTTTAATGTCTGTTAAGACCGGCATGAATCAGTGGAAGTGGTAAAACAGCAGGGCGGAGCCCATCAGCAGGTTGGCCAGGTGGACGCGCAGACAGCCGATACAAATAATGCGTAATCTGTAAAACATCTGATATGCATAATAACAGGTTGCCAGCAGTGCTATAATCATTGCCGCGTTCAGCAGCAGGATGTGTATTTCGCCCTGATAGAATCCGCGAATCAGCAGATAGAGCACCAGGCAGTAAAAAATTACAGCTGCAGAAGCAGCTGGAAATTTTGAAATGTAAGCCTCTTTTGATCTGGTAACTTTGTCACAGGCTGATTGCCTGTGATAATCTCTGAAGATATGATGCCTTATTGCGAGACTGACTGCTCCCTGAAGGCCAAAAAGTGCCGCGCCGCCAAGCGCGATCAGGCTGAGCAAAGATGAATCAAGCATAACTCTGCAAAATTTGTTCTGGTCTTGAATCTGGGTCCAGGTTTGCGGATACTTAAATAAACGTGAATTCCCAAATGATCTGCAAAATTCCTTCCTTGATATAAATTCAATGAAAATTAAACATGACTGGGTTTTAAAAACTATTTTGGTCCGCCAACTTGAAATAGTTGACACTCCATTTAACTGGTTTCCCGGTGATTTGTCTGCGTCTGACATGAATTCGCTTGATGAAATTGGTATCCTTCTTCCGCTGCTGGTGCAGGCAGTTAATGATTCAAAATATCGTTTGGTTGACGGTTTCAAACGCTGCAGCTGGCTCAAGTCCTATACATCGAATTCCGGAGAAGATTTTCAGCAGACTGAATTGTCATGCCTTGTAATTCCTGCATCTGTTTCCATGCAGGATGTAGCAAAAATCAGGCTGGAAACTTTACACTCTGATCCAAAGGATTTGTCCGGAATTCATCTATGCAGAGTTACAAATTTTTTCATGAAAGAAGGTTTCTTAAAAGAGGTAATTGCTTCTCAGGTGTTTCCGAGGCTGGGGTTGATTTCTTCGGTGCGGCTGGCAGGCCAGTTACTTGAGTTGCATGATAAGTTGGCTGCACCCAGACAGCAAAAAAAATTTAAATTACCGGAATCTATGACGCGCATGGGATATGAAGATTTGCTTCCGTTGCTGAAATTTACAAACAAAGATTATTCTTCTGTTGTCAGTCTGGCAGAAAAGATGGAAGTCAAAGGCAAGAAGTGGCGTAATCTGCTTCAGGTTCTGGAGGAAGTCATTCGCATGCGCCAGTCAACTGCTGCTGAAATTTTGAGTTGCTCTGAGTTTAAGAAAATAATGACAGACTCAAACCTCCAGGGACCTGTCCGCTATCGTTTGTTAAAACAACAGCTTGATATTCTGCGTTATCCGGAACTCAGTGATATGCGCAACCGATTTGATCAAAATCGCAAAGGCCTAAAACTGCCACAACGGATGATGCTGGAATGTGATCAGTATTTTGAAAATGAAGAACTTTTTCTGACTTTGAAAATCCGTTCAACTGATGAGCTGAGAGAACATTTGAGGAATTTGTCTGAGACATTAAATTCGGAAAATCGAATCAATGCCTGGAATGATTTGTTTGCAGTCCTGCGCGAAGAATAATCAGTCTTTCCCGAATTAATTGAATATTGATTTCAATCTCATGCTTCACTTATTATCAAGCCTTGTGTTAGGATTCAAAATCTTATACTCACTTAACTGAACTAAACAGTATTAAAAAATGGAACAGGAACAGAAACCATACC